>ENA-ORSA01001451-ORSA01001451.1-human-gut-metagenome-genome-assembly--contig:-NODE-1451-length-19577-cov-2.845456_pt1 | contig 19577 bp, 22 predicted proteins | sample MGYA00242179_ERZ509142 | MGnify/ENA primary metagenome ERZ509142 (study PRJEB26280, sample SAMEA2338659) | human gut metagenome | biome: human gut; feature: human-associated habitat; material: faeces... | reverse complement strand
AAAGACGGCGGGAACTGATTGCCAGTTTCTACGGCATGACGAAACACGCCGACTGCAATAAGTTGTTTAAAAAATTAACAGGCAAAGAAATGAAATCATTCAAAGATTTGAACGTTTCCTACAAACCGGATGACGGCAAGAAGCGATTTCCCGGCACTGTGGTAAGCATCCGGGAGCTGGTGAACCTGCCTATCGTAGTCAAGGATTTCGAGACAGGTATTAAGACAGAACAGGGCGACGACCGCTGCATCGTTTCTATCGAAGTGAACGGCGAGGCGCGCAAGTTTTTCACGAATAGTGCGGAGATGAAGAACATTCTCGCGCAAATAAGGGAACTGCCCGACGGTTTCCCGTTTGAAACGACCATCAAGACGGAAAGTTTCGGGAAAGGACGAACGAAGTATGTATTCAGTTAGGTTATGAAACAAGTAGAAGGAAGTGCCGGAGTGTTGTTGCTGGAATGCACGAACCCGGTAAAAAATAAGTGGCGCGTCCGTTGGGACGTGAAAACGAACGAGGACGGATCGGCTTCTTATATGGAAGAGGAGCTTGATCACAAGCCAAATGCGGAGGAAATTCGCTCGCTTGTATCTAAGTGGTACAATGACGAAACAGACGAACGTATCCTGTCCGGATTTGAATATGATGGTCAGCCTGTATGGCTGTCCAGTGAGAATCAGTTTAATTACAAGGCTGCTTATGACCTTGCCGTACAGACTGACGGCCAGAACCTGCCCGTGACATTCAAGTTCGGTACGGCAGATGCTCCGAGTTATCGGACGTTTGAAACCGTTGACGAACTCCAGGACTTCTATATGAAGGTAATGAAGCACATCCAGAATGCTTTATTAGAAGGTTGGAAGAAGAAGGATGCGTTGGACTTGGCTTTGTATGATGCTGGTTAAATGATGATCCCTATGGGGAAGGGATTGAAAGAAATCTCCTGTTGAGTATAGATGTCAATCACATACTTAACGCATACGCGCTGTAATCGCCTATTTGGGGTAATGCCCTCTGCTGCGGTTACAGCGCTTTTTTTGTTTGATATTTACCGCAAAAATAATAAAGCGATTGGATATGACACTACTTGATAAAGTAGGATGATATTCTAAAATCGCTCTATAAGTCCTTATTCATAACGATAAAAGAAACAATATGGATATTGTTTGAAATTCCCTATAAAAGGAAAAGGAAAAATAAAATGCTTCTTTTTAATTTTATCGTGATGTTTGACATAAAATTTTTAATTATGGAGTTGATAGATAAAATTATTAGTAAAGTCGGTAACGACAAAGTTCTTCATTTTTTAGGTGGCGGTTTTATCTGTTCGCTGATTTCATTTGTAGTGATATTGCAAGAGAGCAGCTTGAGTTCATTGCGTAAGATTGCAGCAGTGTCTATTGGCACAATCGTGGTGTTTATACTATCACTCATGAAAGAGTTGTTCCTTGATAAAGAAACAGACTGGAAAGATGTGCTGGTATCTGTTTTGGGCTGCCTGCCTGTCTTTATCGCTGTCGCTATTGGTGTATTGTTTAATTATCTGTCTGCATAGGTTTATGGAGCAATGTGGCTTAATGGGCACAGGAACACGCACGGGTGTTATAACGCTGCTTAGTGGCGAACTTGTCAGTATTATTTCTGATACACGTTGGATGATGCTGGCTATATTTTTATGTGTCATTGCTGACTTTCGCTTCGGTTGGGGCGAGAGCAGCAAGAGGTTCAAGATGGCCAAGAAAAAGGGTGACAAGATAGTAATGGCGCAGTATAAGTGGCGGACGTCAAGGGCACTCAGGCGGTCTGTCAATAAACTTATGGACTACATCATGTGGGTGAGCATCGGTGTATTTATCGGGATGGCGCTGCTTAGGCCCATTGGCATTGATTATATGATGGGCGGTGTCGTTGCCACTTTTGTCGCGGTGTTCTGTGAGGCTAAGTCTATTTGCGGTCATTTCTTTTGGCTTCATGGGGTAAGAATTGAAGAAAAGAGTATTAAGGGCTTCTTCAAAGCATTTGTAATAGCTTTTGCCAAAAGGAAAAATAAGGATATCGGGGAAGCCATTGAAGCAGGTTTTGAAGAAACAGATAAAAAGTAAAATTATGAGAAGCATTAAAAGAATTTTTGTGCATTGTACTGCAGGAAGTCAGAAGCAGACAATCGAGGATTTGAGAAAAGAGTTTAAAAACAAAGGTTGGAAGAATCCCGGCTACCATTACGTAGTCATGCCTGACGGCACGATAACACAGATGCTCGGAGAGGAAAAAGTGAGCAACGGGGTGCAGGGTTACAACTCGACATCTGTTAATGTTGCTTATGTAGGCGGTATCGACAGCAAAGGTAAAGCTGTAGATAACAGAACTGATGCACAGAAGGCAAGCCTCATAAAGCTGCTAAAAGAGCTGCGAGGCCGTTATCCAAAGGCTCAGATACTCGGTCACAGGGATATCAGCCCTGACACCAATCATAACGGCAAGGTTGACTCATGGGAGAGAATAAAGGAATGTCCTTGTTTTGATGCCATGACAGAATATAAAGGTATATAGTTATGGGAATGGTGAAAAGACTGTTGTTAGTCATTATATCTTTCATCTTGTTAAGTTCGTTGGCTGGATGTAAATCTGTTCAGTATGTGCCGGTTGAGGCCGTTAGAACGGACAGCGTGTATGTTGACCGCTATTTGCGTGACAGCATATATCAACGTGACAGTGTGTTTATCAACCGATGGACGGCTGGAGATACTGTATATCAGGATAAGATAGTTTATAAGTACATCTATCGAGACAAGGTTAAATATGACACGGTGGCTGTGTTGCGTTCAGACACGGTCCGTGTGCCCTATCCAGTGGAACGCAAGCTTACCAGATGGGAGCAGATCCGGCTGGATGTGGGTGGCTGGGCCATCGGGATCGTGATAATAGTAATACTGATAGTGGTAGGTTATATGATATATAAGTTGCGTAAGTAGATATTTCTCAGGTCGTCCGGTTGGACGGCCTTTTTTGTTTATAAAAGGTTAAAACTTAAGATTGCACACAAAAATATGTGCAATCATATTGCAAATAAAAATATTTGTAGTATATTTGCATTGTCAAACAAAAACAATAAGTCAAACATTTAAATTTTTAGATTATGAAACTGAAAGGTATTAAAGCAGCAGCAGGTGAGTTGAAAGAAGCTAAGTATGCAAGAATCTATGTCAATATTCAAACTGGTGAAGTCATCGCAATGACTTACATTGATAGCTCTTCTTTCTCCACATTCAATGAAGAATCTATCTATGAGGTTTGCCAGTATAATTACAGATACAACCAGCCTACGATGGCATGGATCAAAGAGCAGGTTGAACAGAAGTTATTCGAATTAGGCATCCAGTAATTTACCAGCTGCGCTATCGGCTTTACGGGCATTCTGAATAATCTTTGTACATAAAATCTCAAAATCATGTACACACCAACAATGACAATAGCAGAAATCCTTGCCGAATATGACAAAGATCTGCCTCAGATCCTATCCGTTTGCGATGCAAAGCAGCCCAAGGTGGATAAAATCATTCGCAGGTCATCTCTGTTTCCTGTGTATTTGCATAGTTCAATTCGGAGCAAACGGGGTAATGATTGGCTACTTCTATTCGAAGCGCACAATAAGAAGGAGATTGGCGACTACTGCCGGGTGACGCTGGTATCAACTTTCGATAGCCCTCATGGTCGCTACACGATAATCTGGACTACAATCAATGACAAACCAGTCCATATCATATTTCAGCCTCATTTTTTTAGTCGATACTCACAAAGAACTGGGGCTGACCTGTCTGGGTTGGAACTCATTCACCGATATTTTAAGCTAAATAATTCCTTTGGGATTACTTCCAAGAAGGAGTTATATGACAACAAGATGTATCTTAACGCTTACGGATCCACAAACGAAGGCATAGCTTTAGGTTATTGGCTAAATTCAGAAAGTCCGGCCATCTTGTTTAAGACCTTTATCACATACGATATGTGTAAGGGTCAACAGATAGAATTATTTGCTCAAGCCGACACGATCCGGAAAGAAATTCATGAATCTTAAAAAATAAATAAATATGGCTACTAAAAATGTTACGTTACGAATGCCTGAAGAAATGACAGAATATCTTCTTCTGAATTATAATAGTATTAATCAAGCTGTAATTACTGAAATTTCATATTTGAGGCGAATTAGGCAAGTTAGTTTAGGAGAAATAAAAGGTCTTTTTTCAGAGACAGAATGGATTTTTATGGCAGATGTCTTTAAAGGAACTATCATTGATGATGTATTCTGTGCAAACGTATCGGCCTTTATTGCTGCTTGTGAAGATGCTGAAAAATTTGATCATGCAGCTTCTGTACTTCATATAGACTTTAATCGCTTTTTAGAGAAAATCAGATCGGTTAAAGGTGCGAATATTGAAGCTATATATAGTAGAATTAAATATTATTGGAATCATTCTGATTCATTAGAGATCTCCAAATGGGCTAAATTTTGAAAAAGGCAGAGGAAAATCCTCTGCCTGGTGTCAAACGTTACAATAAGTCTCAATGAGACTAAAAGAACACAGCAAAGTTACAAAATAATATTATAAATATGACTATATCTGCAATTGAATTAGAGATTTTGGTTTGTAATTCCAAATGTCAGATAAACTGTGTCAGGAGTTAATTTTTATATCTTAAAAAACTTATCGGTCGGAGAGCGCCAAGCCTTTATTTCCGGAAGTACGCGGTTGGTTATTGAGTTGGGCTGCCCGGATTCTCTTCCATCCAATCACCGATGGCACGGGTGCTGGTTCCCAAAGCATACATGCTGATTATCTTCCCGGCCATGCCTTCTGCAAGCATGGTCTCACGCTTCTTGATAAATTGGGGATCAAAGGAACTGTCACGGTCACGGGGGATCGAAACGGTCACCTCGCCAACTGGTGTCTGAACCTGCTTCCGCATCTTACCGTTGCGACGATTGCCGGCCTGACGAGACTCCTCGCTCAGGTGAGCGTCCGTTTCACCTTCCAAAGCCGCATTGATGATATTCTCCAACAAAGTAGCTAAGGCACCATCCTTACCGAAAAGAGACTTTCCGGCTTTTAACTCTTCCAATACTTGAACACCTAGCTCATTAAAATCCATACTGCTGTTCATAATTCTTTTGTGCCGTTACAAAGTTATGCATTTTTTTTTGTTATGACACAGTTTATATGACAGTCTCGACGTCCTCGGCTTTATTTAGTCTTGAATTTTTTTAGTAACTTCCCGTACAATGGTTTTGGGAAGTAATTTGGCGTATACACTTTCCGTTGTTCTTATACTTGAATGTCCTAAGACTTTAGATACCACTTCCATGCTGACACCTCTATTTAATAGCAGCATTCCACATGTCCTACGTCCCCAATGACTGGCTATGTCTTTATTTATTCCGGCATATCCAGCAACGAGTTTCAATCTCATATTATATTGCTGATTAGAGAACTTCGGTAGTTTCCCATTGTAGTGTTTGACAATTTCCATTACCTCCGGCAATAGCACCGTACAATATTCTATTCCGGTTTTGTTTCGCTTTGCATTAATGTAATGGTGGCCGTCCATTACATTAATCTTGGAAAAGTCAAAGCTCATTAAATCAGAAAATGATAATCCAGTAAGGCATTGTATGACAAACAAATCTCTTACTTTTTTAAGACTGTCTGTCGGTAGTTCTACAGCCCTGAGCGCTTGAAATTCTTTTTCGGATAGAAATCTTCCTTTTTCGCTCTCGCCTTTGACTATTTTTATTCCGATGTAGGGATCTGATGTTATTAGTTCATGCTTAATTGCATCGTGAATATAAGTTTTCAAAAATTTGTGGTAGGAACTAATTGTTGTCTGCTTTATATTCTGCTGATGTAGGAATTCATCATATCCGATGATATTCTTTTTTGTCAGATCGGAGAAATAGATAATTTTCCCGTATTCTTCTAATGAGCTTATGAGTTTCCTGTGGTTTTTCTTTGTTGAGTCTCTAATGTCTTTCCTTTGGTCAATTCTCATAAGTACATACTCCAAGAATTTCATTTCCCTCTTATCTTCAGAATCAAGAAAATTTTCCAATTTATCGAATGAAAAAGGCTCGTTCTTTTCCATCAATGAGGAAATAAAATTATCAATGCGCTCTTTAACAGCGTTGATGCGTTTGTTCAATGCAACCATTTCAAAACAGTTGCAGACAAACTCCTTTTTGTTGTACTGATTTTTAAATACTTTAACACCGGTACTGACGTACTTTTTCTTCCTCTGAAAGAGAATTTCAACTTGGATCAATGCTTTTTTTTCATTGGTGGCCGTATTTTTTCTATCGAAAACGAAGCGTGTAGTAGGATAATCTGCCATAATTAATCGTGCTTTGGTAGAACACAAAGGTATAACAAAAGTAGAACATATTAGCAAAAAACGGCAAAAAACGGCAAAAAACGATACCGATATTTTCTACCTAAAAAATTACTATAAGATAGAGGATATGTCGTAAATGTCTGATTATTAACAAAAAAGGACACTTTAATAAGTGTCCTCTTTGTGATTCCGCTGGGGTTCGAACCCAGGACCCACAGCTTAGAAGGCTGTTGCTCTAATCCAACTGAGCTACGGAACCGAACCGGATGCAAAATTACATATTATTTCCGAAACGGCCAAATGAAACAGCCCTTTCTTTTCTCTTCATGTCATCATTGAGGCTAAGAGAAGGGATAAAATTGTATTTCGGGGAGTTTTTGGCAATGACATAGGCAAAATATCACACGGGGAAGAAGCAGATGGTCGTTTTCTGAAGAGAAATGAAATATTGGCTTTCGGTAGTGATAAATATGTCCGAAATGTCTGCGCACCAAAAAATCTTTGCCACATGAGTTAGCGTGTCCTGAGGACAAGTATTTTATACAATGTCCGTTTCAGGTGGTCCCACAATGCTCGTCGGTAGCTTTTGTGAGTTATCGTTGCCTGTCCGGAAGAGTTGGCGACCTTTATTAGTTCTTTTGCAATGTTATAATAGACAAGTTTGGAATAGTGATTAATATTGTCGAAATAGTCGGATTGCGATTTGATGTATTTGTTGATATCAAGCAGATACACAGCTTTTTTATTGCGGAAGGCATTACGTAAGGCATTGTTGATGTCCCGGTGGTTTTGCTCCTTGCCCTGCAGAAAAGCATAAGGAGAGTGATGGGCGTAATGGTAGGGTCGCTCGGGCAGTAGCAGGAGGACGAAACGTGTGGAGGGGTGGCGTTCAGTCACAATCGATACTATATTTAACCAGTTTTGTGCAATTTCCTTAGGAGTGAGGGTGATGGGATGGAACTGCCGGGAAAACAACTCGAGAGACTTGGTATCGAAACGACAGTGGGCGGTCATTACTTTTTGTTGAATATAGTCGTCCTTAAAGTTAGGATCGGTGAGAGGTTTATTGTAAAGACCCATTGGGAGGCAAAGACCGTTGTCGTCGGTGTAGACACCTAGTGTCGCATCCATCAGCGGGGAGAGACAGATGAGGTCATATGCCTTGGAAAACAATGTTGTAGACAGTGCTTCCTCAGAAAGGAACGGATAGGTATGGCATAAGGATTGCCATGTCTGTGGCGGAAGTGACAGGCTATTAAGAATATGAACGGAATGATTGTAGAAATCAGCTTGGTTGCCGTTGCGGTCAATAAAGTTGAACTCCGTAGTGATGTCACTGCTCGCCCGTTCGATGTAGGATGCCATGACTTGTAGATCACACGGTCCTTTCAGTAAGATTTTGTATCGTGTGGATGCATTGGTCTCTTGATGCTGCTTATCCAGTGACTTGACCTCAGTGATGTAGTCTGGTAACCCCTTTTCACGAGATACTGCGCCGGAAACTGGAGGAACAACGGTAAGAGCAGGAAATCCGAGTCGGGCATATACATATTGCTCGATACCCATACCCATAGTACGGCAAGAGAAAAGAAAGTGCTCTAATACATGATCTCTCATAGCGTAGAAGCCGACAAGGCCGTAAGCACCATAGTTGTCAGCCACTTGTACAGAACCGGCTTCTACGGTAGGATCGGCAAGCAAAGAACAGAGTTCATCCTTTGTTATTCGCTTTTTTGTAAAATTGAGCTGGTTACTACGGGCAATCAATTCTGCGATACGGTCAGTTTGATTATGGAGATCAGTCTGAATGCAAATCTTAATACCACTGCTTCGGAGGAAGTCTTCGTTGGAAGAAAAGTTACGGGAATCCTCGCGTTTGTGCTCAAGCACACGGTATTGTTTGAGTCGTGACATTCCGGAGTCGTCTTTTCCTAATGTCTCTGCATATTGTATTAGACAGGGGATTGCTTCCGAGGGAGAAGCTATCATCAGTTGTGGGCAAGCATACTCGGCCTCTCCGAGATTGGAGGGATTGTCATCGAGAAACAGAGCGTTGGTTTCACGCAATGCCATGTCTGAGATCATACGTTTGATGCGTTGACCTTTTGGTGTCCAGTCGATAGAGGTGAAGACGAAAAAAGATGCCACCCCTTGCCGTTTCAGTTCGGCTTTTGCCGTTTGGGCATCATTCTTTGAGCAAATACTATTGATAATGCCACGTCGGGTAAGAGTCTTGACCAGTTGGATATTTTCTGTAATAGGTACTACGGTAGCATCATTGCCATTGTCTGATAGTGTGCCTTTCCAGAAGGTGTCGTCCAGATCCCAAATGATCAGTTTTATCTTCCGAATATCTTTCTCTTGAAATCTCATAATATAATGGATAATGTGTAAGGACTGATATCGTTTTTATGCGAATAAAGGCAAGGGAATAGATATATACCTCATTTCAGCTTACCTGTTTTTTCTTTAATATAGAGTTGTATTGCATTGACAATATTTTGCCAGATGACATAGGAACAGGGTGAGATGGCTGCGTATGGGTTGAGGAAAGAAAGCGTGAGCCAAATGCCTACGACTGTATTCTTTTGTCCGAGTGCCTGTCCGGCTGTGATGCTGTCTCCCCAATGGGCACCGACGGCTTTACCGATAGTGAACTGCAGAATACAGATGAGTAGAGGGATTGTACAGAGTAGAAATAGTGTGTGTCCGGAAACAGGTGCCGATGTGAGGCTTTGAACGGCGAGTCCCATAACGATGGAGAGGTTAAAGCTCCATAGATAGAAGGCAAGGTTCTTCTGTCGTTTCAGCCATCCTGCCAGTTTGGGCAGAAACTTTCGGGTAAGGAAGGCGAGAAGGAGAGGGGCGACAAGAACTGTGAGAACACGTTGCAGGACCATTAGGAAAGCCATAGTAAACGTGAGCCCACTGCCTCGTTCAACCAGAGGAAAGAATGTTGGAATAATTATCGCGGTGAAAGCATTGGCGATGAGCAGATAGACTGTCATTGAAGCAATGGAACCGCCGAGCTTATCCGTGACCACAGCAGCAGCTGCTGCAGTAGGACAGATAAAGCATACAAACATACCCTCAAAAATGAGTCTAAGTTCTGGATTATGTGTGAAGGCGAGAACTCCTACCATTAGGGCAGCAAGTGATGTGCGGATGATCTGCAGGATGAAATGCCAGGTGCGTGGCTTCAGGTCATGGATCTGTATTTTGCAGAAGGTAACATAGAGAATACAAAAAATTACAGCTGGCATAACCTCAGTCAGCTTTGGTCCCATAAAATCTCCTATGGGCATCAGGAAAGAGATGCGTGAGAAAAGAAGATAGATCACAGTGCCTACAATCAGTGAGCAGAGGAGCGTCCATTGTTTGACAAAAGTGATAATTCTATTCATGTTGTGTTGTTATGTTGCTAATCGTTTGCAAAAGTAGAAAAAATACTCAAAAATAGAAAAATACTAGAATAATTTTTCCCTATAACAGAAATCTCTCTATCTTTGCAGGTCAGACCGGATAAGCTCGTCGGCCATGATGAATTAAATAAGAGAAAAGAAGATGATATATGTAATCAGAAATACAACGGTTTACGGGCCATACGAAGAATATGTGGTAGCCCGGTTTGTGGAAGAAGGGAAACTTCTGCTTCACGATAAGGCTCGTGATGCTCTGACGGGCAAGCCAGCCACTGTAGAGGAACTGCTTCATGCCGCGGGATATTATCCACGGGTGAAGAATAAAGGTACGATAGGCGAACAGTTGGCATATATGGGCCGTGAATTTATCTGGCCTGGTTTTAAGGTGGGAGAAACTGATTATACAGGTGACCGTCGTCTGGCTATTCTTTCTATTGTTGGATTGTCGTTGTCTGCATTGATGCTTTTTCCGATAGGAGGATATGTAGCATTCTATGTCATCTCACTTTATTTTTCCATGGTATGGGGTATCTTTTTCTACTATTTCTTCCGTACGCGTCAGGTGAATATCCGAACGACAGTGACGGTCTTTTTCCTTACGCAGGTGATGGTCTTTATTATCTTTGGAGGTCTGCATCGGCTTAATGTGTTCTACGCTTTTACTCATTTGGCTTTTCCCATGAGTATTGTGGGATATATTCTTGGTGTGGGACTGACAGAGGAGCTGGTGAAGATGTTGCCATTGCTCTATCTTGTCCGTAAGGCCCGTGAGCCGTTATTGCCACAAACGTTGGTCTACTATGGACTGATGACGGGCATTGCCTTTGGAGTGTTCGAGGGAGTGATGTATCAAACTCAGGTGAATGTTCAGGCCGATTATGCAACAGCGTTCGTGCTCAATATAGCCAGACTGACGAGCTTGCCGTTCCTGCATGCCTTATGGTGTGGCATCTGTGGATATTTTGTGGCTTATGCTAATCTTTATCCACGCTATCGGCATTCGCTTTATCTTTTGGCTTTGCTGATCCCTGCCACGCTGCATGGACTTTACGACTCATTCACGGCCGTAGCTTATATCGTGTCGTTGGCGATCGCTTTTGTCAGTGTTGTCCTGCTCATCGCATACCTGCGTCACACATCAGGCCTACAGCAGAAACTTAGAAATTAAATGTTTGATTAGTATAAATAATCCATTATCTTTTATCTATGATTAAAAAGATTATTATGACAGGAGTCCTTCTTGTAAGCTTCGTATCTTATATGCCGTTGGCAGCTCAGAAAATAGACAGGCAGGCGGCAAGGGATAGTCTGAAAGCTGCAGTGGAAGCTTTGGCGTATCATCCAGACTCGATCGAGCTACGGCTAAGAAAGGCCTCTTGGAATGTAGAACTTGAGCAGTGGGAGTTTGCGAAGGAGGAATACGACTATGTTTTGCGCAATGATCCTCATAATTTGGACGCACTTTATTATCGTGCTTTCGTGAATCAAAAACTGCATCGTAATGGCTTTGCTCGGCTAGACTATGAGAATCTGCTGAAATATTACCCAGGATCTTTTGAAGGACAACTTGGCCTGGCATTGCTTAATGAGAAGGACAACCGCCATACGGAAGCCCTCGATCAGATCAACGAGACACTCAATAACTTTCCTGATTCGGCCGTAGCATGGGCCATACGTGCGGGTATGGAGAAGAAACGGAAAATGTATGATGTGGCCGAATATGATTATGCAGAGGCCGTCCGGCTCGACCCTTATAATCATAACTATCGCCTTTCACTTGTTGATGTACAGATTCTCATGGGTAAGAAGGATGCCGCACGTAAGGAATTGGATATTCTTGTCAGACAAGGCCTGCACAAGGCGGCATTGAAAGATTGGTATGATAAGTGTAAATAAGAGATAACTATCGGATAACAACTGTTGATATATTTAGAATAGAACATTATGAAAGAAGAACTAAGTGACAAAGACCGCGAAAAACAGATATATAAGGTGACCTTGACAGGCAGCGCCATCAATGCATTGCTCATTGTGATGAAGTTGGCGGCCGGTGTACTTGGACATTCGGCAGCTATGATTGCAGATGCAGTCCATTCGTTGAGTGATTTCCTGACAGATATTGCCGTACTTGTGTTTGTACGTCTGAGCAATAAGCCAGAGGATAAGACCCATGATTATGGACATGGAAAATATGAGACGCTGGCAACAGCACTGATCGGTATGGCCTTATTGGGTGTGGGCATCGCTATATTGGTCAATGGTGTGACAAAGATCTGGAGTGTCGTCCATGGTGCCATTTTGCCGAGTCCGGGATGGATTGCTTTTGCGGCTGCAATTATAAGTATCTTGTCTAAGGAATGGTGCTATCGCATCACTGTACATGTAGGAAAGCGCGTGGGTAGCGAGGCTGTTATAGCTAATGCGTGGCATCATCGCAGCGATGCACTCTCGTCGATAGGCACTGCTATTGGTATCGGTGGCGCTATTCTTTTAGGTAATCGTTGGACAGTGCTCGACCCTATCGCTGCTGTGATTGTTGGTGTGCTCATTGTAGGTACGTCGATAAGTTTGCTCCATACGGCTATAGACGAATTGCTGGAGCGAAGTCTGCCTGATGATGTTGAGGCTGAAATTATCCAAATTGTGGAAAGTGAACCAGATGTGAGCAGTATCCATCATCTTAGAACACGTAGAATAGGTAATAATATTGCCATTGAGATGCATCTTCGTATGCCGGGAGAAATTTCGCTTTATAAGGCTCATGAACATGAGACGAATATTGAGAACTCATTGAGGCATAAGTTCGGAACCAATACACTTATCAGTCTTCATGCCGAACCCTTGAAAGTGGATGGGAAGTATGTAGAACCGAAAAAATAGGAAAAAGGCCGGTCACCCAATAAAGGGACCGGCCTTCTTAATTGATGCGTTATTTCGTTATTTCTTGATTTTGTCCAGTTCTGCTTCCATCTGCTGTTGCAAAGCCTTGGCAGCGTCTGCTGCTGCAGTTGCGAAGTTCTCGTCGTGACCGGCATAGATAATGCCACGGGAGGAATTGACAAGCAGACCACAGTCCTTGGTCATACCATATTGGCATACCTTCTCGAGACTTCCACCTTGGGCTCCTACGCCAGGGACAAGCAGGAAATGGGTGGGAGCTACCTTACGGATGTCTTGGAACATCTCGCCCTGAGTGGCTCCTACGACATACATCATATTCTCATCATTGCCCCATTCCTGACTCTTGCGCAATACCTTTTCAAAAAGACGTTCGCCTTGAGCGTCTTCTGTGAGCTGGAAGTCATACGAGCCCTTGTTGGAAGTAAGGGCAAGGAGAACCACCCATCTGCCGTCGTATCCTAGGAAGGGAGTCACGCTGTCTTCGCCCATATAAGGAGCAACAGTGAGGGCATCGACATCGTACTGTGCAAAGAAGCATTGAGCATACATCTTTGATGTGTTGCCGATATCACCACGTTTGGCATCAGCGATAATAAGGTGGTGGGGATAGTTGTCCTTAATGTATTTAACAGTATCCTCAAAAGCCTGCATACCCTTCAGTCCGTAGCATTCGTAGAAGGCCAAGTTGGGTTTGTAGGCTACGCAATAGGGTGCTGTGGCATCAATGATCTGACGATTGAACTCGAAGAGGGGATCGTCAGCGTTCTGCACACACTCCGGCATCTTCGTGATGTCTGTGTCGAGTCCGACACACAGAAAAGTCTTCTTTGTGAAGATCTGATCAATTAATTCCTTACGATTCATCGTATTATAATTCTGATTCTTTTAGTTTTTCAGCATTCTCTGCTACCGTAAGAGCATCAATCATCGGCTGGATGTTGCCGCCGAGGAAGCCCTGTAGATCGTGAGTCGTGTATCCGATACGGTGGTCAGTGACACGTCCCTGGGGAAAGTTATAGGTACGGATCTTGGCCGAACGGTCGCCTGTAGAAACAAGTGACTTGCGTCGGGAAGCGATATCATCGACATATTTCTGGTGCTCACGGTCATAAATGAACGTACGGAGACGTGAGAGCGCCCGTTCCTTATTTTTAGGTTGATCACGCGTCTCTGTACATTCGATGAGGATTTCCTCAGTCTCTCCCGTTACTGGATTCTTCCAAGGATAACGGAGGCGCACACCCGATTCCACCTTGTTGACGTTCTGTCCGCCGGCGCCACTTGAACGGAAGGTATCCCACTTGATATCTCCCTCATTGATGTTTACTTCAAATTTGTCGGCTTCGGGTAATACGGCAACGGTAGCAGCGGAAGTGTGCATGCGGCCTTGGGTTTCGGTAGCAGGAACGCGCTGTACACGATGAACGCCACTTTCATATTTAAGCGTACCATAGACATTGTCGCCACTGACAGCAAAGTCGATCTCCTTGTAGCCACCGACAGCGCCTTCAGACACTGCCGTGACGCTCACCGTCCAACCTTTGGAGTCGCAAAACTTCTTATACATATTGAAAAGGTCGCCGGCAAAGAGAGCCGCTTCATCGCCTCCTGCACCAGCTCGGATCTCCATCTGTACATTTTTAGCATCTTCCGGATCTTTGGGTACGAGGGCTATCTTGATCTCCTCTTCTAATTTCGGAAGACGTGCCTCGTTTTCAGAAAGTTCCTCGCGTGCCATCTCTTTCATGTCAGTGTCGCTCTCGTTAACAAGAATGTCCTTGGACTCTTTAATGGCATTGAGACAATCAATATAGCGCTTGCGAGCCAACATAATGTCTCCTAGGTCCTTATATTCTTTCGTGAGCTTGACGTAGCGGGATTGATCTGCGATAACACTTGGGTCTGTGATAAGGGTTGATACTTCTTCGTAGCGGCTTTCCAGACCTTCTAGTTTCTGTAATATGCTGTTGTTTTCTTCAGACATAATGTTCTATGTTTATCCGGCATTCGGAGTTATCTGTTTATAGGCAGCGTGGGCGTATTTCGCCATCCGCCGTCATACTTCATAGGCGAAGGTACCCATTTCACTCTCGATGGTGAGGCTCTTCTTTCCTTCTTCAATATATCCGATTTGCTGGGCATCGATATTGAAAGACTTGGAGATCTCTATCACCTTGTCTGCATCTTCCGGTGATACGTAGATTTCCATGCGGTGACCCATGTTGAATACCTGATACATTTCCTTCCAGTCAGTGCCGGAGCAGTCGTGAATGGCCTTGAAGAGGGGAGGAATGGGGAACATGTTGTTCTTTATAACGTGACAATCGTCACCAACGAAATGCAGAACCTTTGTCTGTGCACCACCTGTGCAGTGTACCATACCATGGATTTTAGGTCGCATCTCGTCAAGCATCTTTTTGATCACGGGAGCATAAGTACGGGTTGGAGAGAGAACGAGTTGGCCGGCATTGATGGGAGCACCTTCTACAGAATCGGTCAGTTGATATTTGCCGCTGTACACCAGGTCCTCAGGTACGGCATGATCGTAGCTCTCTGGATACTTTTCTGCCAGATATTTGGCAAATACATCATGGCGGGCTGAGGTCAGACCGTTGCTGCCCATACCTCCGTTGTATTGATGCTCATAAGTTGCCTGACCGGTAGAAGAAAGTCCAATGATCACGTCACCCGGACGGATGTTGGCATTGTTAATCACATCGCTACGTTTCATGCGGCAGGTAACGGTAGAGTCGACAATGATCGTGCGGACGAGATCGCCCACATCAGCAGTCTCACCTCCTGTAGGCCAGATACCGATTCCCATCTCACGCATTTCGGCCAGCAGTTGGTCGGTGCCGTTGATGATAGCAGAGATCACCTCGCCGGGGATGAGCATCTTGTTGCGGCCGATGGTGCTGGATACAAGGATGTTGTCTGTGGCACCTACACAAAGCAAGTCGTCAGTGTTCATTACCACAGCATCCTGGGCAATGCCCTTCCAGACACTCAGGTCGCCGGTCTCTTTCCAATAGAGGTAGGCCAATGATGATTTTGTGCCTGCGCCGTCGGCGTGCATGATGTTGCAATACTCAGGATCTCCTCCCAGAATATCAGGAATGATCTTGCAAAAAGCTTGTGGGAAGATACCTTTATCGATGTGCTCTATAGCTGCGTGTACATCTTCCTTTGCGGCGCTAACACCGCGCATCATATATCTATTGTTCATTATTGAAGATTTTTTCTATTGTTCTTTTCCGTGCCAGAACTCCCAGGATGCGAAAGCTTGAAGAAGTAACATCTCCAAACCATTCTTCACAGTGGCTCCCTGTTCGCGTCCTCGTTTCATAAAGAGAGTCTCATCGGGGTTGTAGATGAGATCATAGAGAAGAGTATGACTATCCATGGCTTCGTAGGGCAATTTCGGACATTCATCAGCATGAGGATACATGCCGACGGGTGTACAATTAACGATGACATTATATTTCTTCATTGTAGCCGGTGTAATATCATCATAGGTCACAACCCCAGGACGCGCAGTGCGGCTTACCTTGACAGTTTCCAAACCGAGTTGGCGCAAGCCATATTCGATAGCTTTCGAGGCTCCGCCGGTACCGAGAATCAATGCCCGTTCATGATATTTCTCCAAGAGAGGTTCTATACTTTCGGTAAAACCTATCACATCACTATTGTATCCTTTTAGTTCTATTTTTTTGCCTTTGTGAATGACACGGATGACATTCACGGCTCCAATAGCACGGGCTGCCGGACTGAGCTCGTCGAGATAGGTGATTACTTTCTCTTTGTAAGGGATTGTAACATTCAGACCACACAGTTCTGGATGTGTGTTAAGGATTACGGGCAGCTGGTCTATCGAGGGTATTTCAAAGTTCTCATAAGTGGCGTCGATCTTTTCGTCTTGGAACTTTTCATTGAAATAGTTGATTGAGAAGGAATGCCCCAAAGGATAACCTATCAAGCCATACTTTTCCATCATGTTTTTCTTTTTTATTTCTCAGCGAAATACATAGTACAGATGCCAAACGTCAGACGTTTGAAGCTGCACTTTTTAAATCCTGCCTTCTTGAATATCTCCATCATACGCTCACCCTGTGGAAAGGCCTCAATGGTCTTTGTCAGATAGCTATAGGCACTACGATCCTTAGAAATGAGTCGTCCATAGAGGGGAAGGAAGGTATGCGAATAGAGGTGGAAGAGCTGTCGCATCGGGAATGTTACTGGGGTAGTAAGTTCCACAATGCTCAGATGTCCGCCAGGTTTCAGCACTCTGCAGATTTCTTTCAAACCTTTGTCCAAGTCTTGAAAGTTGCGGATGCCGAAGGCGGCCGTCACAGCGTCAAAGCTGTTGTCGTCAAAGCTGAGCTGCATACAGTCTTCTTTGGCAAAAGAGATCGTGTCAGACAGACCGGCAGCCTTCACTTTCTCCTCACCGATTTTCATCATCCCCTCCGATAAATCAGCTCCGATAAGCGTATGGGGATGAAGCATACGGGCAGCAAGTAGTGCAAAATCGCCTGTACCCGTAGCAATGTCGAGCATCGTCTGGGGATGGTAGGGCGCCAGCCGTTTGATGGCCTTGCGTCTCCATCCCTTGTCGATGTTCCAAGAGAGACGATGGTTGAGAGTGTCATAAGTGGGAGCAATGCGGTCGAACATCTCTTCCACCTGCTCCCCCTTGTCCCCTTCGTCCCTATAAGGACGTATCGTTTCTTGCTTATACATTATTTACGGGCGGCAAGCCACTCGGTTACGTTCTTTTCGATGCGTGCTGCGATATCGCCCTCTTCTGTGGCCTTGTTGAACTTCTCACCGGTGATATGCTCATAAAGCTCGATGTAGCGTTCAGAAACACTTTCTGCATATTCGTCGGTGATTTCGGGCATTACCTGTCCAGGCTCGTTCATGAAGTTGTGCTCGATGAGCCATTGACGTACAAACTCTTTAGAGAGCTGGCGCTGGGGCTCACCTTTCTCGAACTTCTCTTCATAGCCATCAGCATAGAAGTAACGGCTGGAGTCAGGTGTGTGGATCTCATCGATGAGGTAGACCTTGCCATCGCGTTTACCGAACTCGTATTTGGTATCGACGAGGATTAGACCTTGCTTGGCAGCTACTTCCTGACCACGTGCGAAGAGCTTACGGGTGTAATCTTCCATAACGGCATAGTCTTCCGCAGATACGATACCCTGGCTAATGATCTCTTCCTTTGAGATGTTCATGTCATGACCTTCATCAGCCTTTGTTGTCGGAGTGATGATGGGCTCTGGGAAACGCTGGTTTTCTTTCATGCCCTCAGGAAGTTTTACACCGCAGAGTTCACGGCAACCGTCTTTGTAGGCACGCCATGCAGAACCAGTGAGGATAGAACGGATGATCATCTCCACACGGAATCCCTCACACTTCAGACCTACTGTTACCATGGGGTCGGGAGTGGCAAGCTTCCAGTTCGGACAGATGTCACTTGTCAGATCGAGGAATTTAGCTGCGATCTGGTTGAGCACTTGTCCCTTGAAAGGAATACCCTTAGGCAATACTACATCAAAAGCTGAGATGCGGTCTGTAGCGACCATTACCATCAAATCGTCGTTGATGTCATACACGTCGCGTACTTTGCCATGATACACACTCTTTTGTCCGGCAAAATGGAAATCAGTACTTGTTAATGCTTTCATAATTGCTTTCCCGTGGTTTCCGCGTCAGTGGGCGCGTCCTCTCGGGTCTCCTTATTAAATGGTTTATTATTGAATGATTGCTTTCTGAGTTTTTCCTCTTGCTCGTAGGCCTCTACAATGCGCGTTACAAGTTTATGGCGCACGATATCCTTCTGTCCGAGTTCGATGATGGAGATACCTTCTATGTCCTTTAAGATTCTCAAAGCCTCTTTAAGTCCGCTTTTTGTTTCGTGGGGGAGATCGATCTGGGTCATGTCACCTGTAATGATCATTTTTGTATTCCATCCCATACGAGTCAGAAACATTTTAAGTTGGGCGGTAGTCGTGTTTTGCGCTTCATCGAGTATCACAACAGCATCGCTAAGTGTGCGGCCTCGCATGAAAGCCAATGGCGCAATTTGTATGATTTGCTTCTCTATCATGTCCTGCAGACGATTGGCAGGGATCATGTCTTGGAGAGCATCGTATAGAGGTTGAAGATACGGATCTATTTTTTCCTTCATGTCACCGGGCAGAAATCCTAGTTTCTCACCGGCTTCTACAGCTGGGCGTGAAAGAATGATGCGTTTTACTTGCTTGTCTTTCAGTGCCCGGACGGCCAGCGCTATGCCGAGATAGGTCTTTCCTGTACCGGCCGGTCCGACGGCGAAGATCATGTCATTCTTTTGGAATGCGTCTATCATGCGTTGCTGGTTCTCCGACCGACTCTTGATAGGTCTTCCGGATATAGAATAGACGAGCACGTCCTTTATGGCATCGGCCTTTGTCTTCCGTCCTTTCACAAGGTCGAGGATGTCTTCATCTTCGAGCGTGTTGTATTTTTCTACGTGGGCCCGTATGGCTTCTATGTCTTCTTCAATGCGGGCCATGTCCTCCTCGTCACCTAACACACGGATTACATTGTCGCGTGCTACAATGCGCAACTTGGGAAAGAGTGATTTGAGCATCTGTAGATGACAATTGTTCACTCCGTAAAACACCACGGGATCGATATCCTCGAGTACGATATGTTTCTCTATCAAAACTAAAAGTCTATGCTATTTATACGTATAACGCTGCAAATTTACAAAATTCTAGCTAAAGAAAGAAATAATGAGATGGAAAATTTCGCTGTGTAATGAGTATGAAAGTGCTATGTCGTAATTCTTTTTGTGGTCATAATCTTTTTTGTTAAAGGGTT
>ENA-ORSA01001444-ORSA01001444.1-human-gut-metagenome-genome-assembly--contig:-NODE-1444-length-19613-cov-2.949790_pt1 | contig 19613 bp, 19 predicted proteins | sample MGYA00242179_ERZ509142 | MGnify/ENA primary metagenome ERZ509142 (study PRJEB26280, sample SAMEA2338659) | human gut metagenome | biome: human gut; feature: human-associated habitat; material: faeces... | reverse complement strand
GCAGCATATCTCCCCTATATTTATCGGGTGAGCCGTTATTTACTGATTCAGATAATCATTATAATTTCATTCGACTCACGTTAATTGTGAATATTCGGTTTTTATATCTTAATATCTGAAAAATAAGTTGTACCTTTGCAAACGCATACGGTTCTCCTTTAGGGAGATTAATAGGGAACCGGGTGGGAATCCCGGACAGTCCCGCTGCTGTGTGTGGCATTATGGTCAAGCAATAAGTCACTGTTGATCAAGAGACGGGAAAACGATGGTTTTCTTTCGTTTCTGTCCTTACATCGATGGGAAGACGCTTGACTGACGCCACGAGCCAGAAGACCTGCCGTAGAGCAATGATATCATTTCCAGTTCTCGAGGAAGAATGCGAAAGACCCCAACACTTATTGTGTTTTTATTGTCGGTTGCGAGCGTCGCTCCGGCACAGACACTTCAGACACAGGCAGACTCCTGCATGAAGCGGGAGATAGTGCTTGATAGTGTGCGCGTCATAGGATCTATGCCGGGCAACAGCTTGTCGTCCACATCGCCGTCACAGCAGATGGATGCCGAAAGTATGTTGCATCGAGGGGTAGGGACGCTCACGGAGGCATTGCGCCATGTCAGTGGAGTCACTGTGCGCGATTATGGAGGTGCCGGTGGCATAAAGAGTGTCAGCGTTCGTGGGATAGGCAGTAAATATACGGGTGTCATGATTGATGGCCTGACAGTTAGCGATACGCAGACCGGTGAAGTAGACCTGAGTCGTTTCTCCCTTACCAATATGGGACTTGTGCGTCTTGTCATTGGAGATGATGACAACATCTTCCAGCCAGCTCGTAATTTCATTACGGCAGCGACTTTGCAGTTATGTTCGGCAGAGCCTGTTCATGGCTTGGAGCTGAAGGCACAAGTGGAAGGTGGAAGCTGGGGAACGCTGAAGCCGTCCCTTTCTGTAGGCAGAGCTTGGGGGAGCAATAGTGCAAGTATATTGGCTGATTATCTGCGGTCGGATAACGATTATCCGTTTGTCCTGCATAATGTGTCACAGACTACCCATGAGCGACGACAAAACTCACAGTTGCGCGATGGTCATGTAGAAGGCAATCTGCATCTTGTCTGGGCTGGAGGCCAGCAGCAACTACAGGGTAAGGCATACTATTATGATACTGATCGCCATTTGCCCGGACAGGTACATCTTTACACGCAGGACAGCAGTGAGCGGTTGCGCGAGCGGATCGCTTTCGGACAGCTCCGGTGGATTGGCCGCGTAGCCGATTACTGGAGTGTACAGGTGAATGCAAGGATGAATTGGGCGATGTCGGCCGACAGACAAGCAGAACTCAGCGGAGGCGAACGGAACGAGACTTACTGGCAACGTGAATATTATGGATCGGCAGCGGTGAATTGGCATCCAACCGGTCTGTTCCAGTGGAATTATTCTGTAGATTACATGCTGAATAATCTCAATTCCACCCTGACGACAACGCAGGGACAGGCTCCCGGTGTGCCTCCCATTGCCAGTCATCCTCTTCGACATACTATTTTGCAGGCATTATCGGTCAGATGGAAGAGTAGAAATGTGAAGGTCATAGGGCGACTGCTACAAAGCAACTATATAAATAAGGTGGATGAAGGTGCAGCCTCTACAGGCAATGCCCACCGCTTCTCACCTTCTCTGAACGTGTCGTGGCAGCCTATAAGCAATGTTCCGTTTTATGTTCGGGGATTCTATAAGGATCTGTTCCGAATGCCTACATTCAATGAAGCCTACTATTATCATTTGGGCAGTACCGGCCTGAAGCCGGAGCGGGCAAGTCAGTGGAATATAGGTATGACGGTCGGGCTTCCTTGCAAGCAGGAAGAGGCCACCAAATGGAATCTTCGACTTACTGCCGATGCCTATCTTGTCAATGTGAAGGATAAAATCATAGCCGTGCCCTACAACATGTTTGTATGGAGAATGATGAATCTGTCGAAAAGCCGTACACTCGGGTTTGATGTGACGCTCTCCGGCTCCTATCGGTTGGCAGTGGGGCAATCTTTGGAGTGGACAGCCAATTATACCCTACAGACAGCCGTCAACCGGAGCAATCCCAAGGCATCATCGTATGACTGGCAGATTCCTTATACACCACGTAATACGCTGGCCGGTACGTTGACGTGGATGAATCCTTGGATCAATCTTGTAGTGTCGGCTGACGGTATGGACGAACGGTGGACAACGTTGGAGCATGCCAATGGCACACGGTTGGGAGGATATGCCCAAATGGATGTGTCAGCATGGAAAACGTGGCATTGGACAAAGACCGAGGTGACTGTCCGGGCCGCAGTACTTAATGTGACCAACCGGCAGTATGAGATAGTCAAGCGGTATCCTATGCCGGGATGCTCTTGGCGGTTGAGTTTGATAATTAGTGTTAATAATTAATATCAATAACAACATGAAAAATTTTTGGAGTATTCTCGCTCTCGCGGGAACGGTTTTGACTTTTACTGCGTGCAGCAGTGATGATGATGCGACGACCCCAGATTCAGGTGTACTGAAAGGCTCTCAAGGCGTTTACGTACTCTGTGAAGGCTCTATGGGCAATATTGAGGGTTCATTGGATTTCATCTCCAGTGATTCTACTGTGACACGTAACGTTTTCAGCTCAGTCAATGGCCGTTCACTTGGCGATACCCCTAATGATGCGCTTATTGAAGGCGACAATATGTATATTGCTACGAACAATGAGAACCGTATAGAGGTGATCAACAAGAAGACTGCTAAGAGCGTAGCAGTCGTGAATGTGAAGGCACCTCGCTGCCTCGCTGCTGATGATGACAACCTTTATATTTCCTCCTATACCGGTAAGGTCTATAAGATGTCGCTTTCTACCAATGAGCTGACCGATAGCTCGGAAGTAGTCGGAACAAATTTAGAGGGAATTGCTGTACGCAAGGGTCACGTATATGTCTCCAATGGTTGGAATAACGATTATACCTACAATACGAATGTTGTGAAGTTGCAGGCAGCGACTCTCGACAAGGAGAAGGACATCACGGTAGTGACCAATCCTGGAGCACTTCTTAATACTTCTGACGGTCTTTATCTTCTCAGTGTAGGCGACTATTATTCAGAGCCTGGACAGTTGCAGAAGATCGACGACCAGGATCAGGTGAGCGTAATTGGCAATTATACGATGATGGCTGCCGATGAGAATGGTCTTTATCTCGTGAATGCGCCTTATGGAAGTCCGGCTACTTACAGCTACTATAGCTTCGCTACAAAGACGGCTGTCAAGTGGATTGACGGCACGGAGATTTTTAATCCTTATGCTATCGGAGTGGATAGTGTGAGTGGGAAGGTATATGTCACTTCACTCAGCAAGGATGGGAATACAGGCTATGCAAGCTATGTGACGGACGGATACATCGTCGCTTATACGACAGCAGGTGTCAAGACAGGACAATGGACCGTTGGCGTATGTCCCGGTGTTATTGTACCGTTGTATTCCGAATAAAGAAAGCGTAAGGGAGTAGGAGGTAGCCTTCTGCTCCCTGTTTTTCATTCAGACAGTCTGATAATATTTTCTACTTATGAACAAGATTAAACATACATTGATCCTAATGGCAACTGTCTTTTCCGTTGTACTATTCTGCACAGCGTGTGGAGGCGGTCGCTTACGTCATAGGGCAGAGCAGGGTGATACGATAAAGCTCTCGTATGCACGTTTGCTGACGATGGTACGCTATGAGGATTATGTGCATGTTGTCGTGAAAGATCCGTGGCATCAGGGGCAGATACTTCAGGAGTACGATGTCAAGAAGCCGTTTCAGCATCTGGCTGTTTTTTCCTCACCACATACCCAGTTGCTTCTTTGGCTGGGTGCCGGTAAGGAGATCGCTGGAGTATGTGACTTGAATTATATGGTTATCCCATCGGTACAGAAAGCTGTTGCTGCCAGACAGATGTATGATTTCGGATCAAGTATGAATCCGGATGTGGAGTCAATTGTCAGTGCTGGTTGTGATGCCATTCTGCTCTCACCTTTCGAGAATAGCGGTGGCTTCGGGAAACTCGAGAAAATTGGTGTAACACTCATTCAGGCTGCCGACTATATGGAGCCGACGGCGCTCGGACGGGCAGAATGGATGAAGCTCTATGGAGTGCTTACCGGACATGAGCGGGAGGCTGACAGTCTTTTCTCCGTAGTGGAAAAGAATTATAAAATGTTGTGTTCCAGTGCTTCCAAGCTGAAACGTGGAAGAAGTATCTTAACCGAGCGCAAGACCGGTGCCACATGGTACACACCTGGAGGAAGAAGCACGATTGCAAACATTTTGCGTGACGCAAATGCCGGATATGCCTTTTATCAGGACGGACATACCGGAAGCCTGGCCTTGTCGCCCGAGGAAGTGATTGATAAGGCCGGCAATACGGATGTATGGGCTTTCAAGGTCAGTGGCCCTACTATGATGACACGTTCCGACTTGCTTGATGAATATCATGGTTATGCTGTGTTGAAAGCCCTTAAGACAGGAGAGGTGTACGAATGTCTGTCGTCTAGGGTGCCCTATTTTGAGGAAGTGGCTTTCCGGCCGGATTATTTACTTAGAGAATACATTTTGCTCAGTCACCTTGGTGAGTATCCAGGAGCGCTCAGGTATTTTAAGAAGTTACAATAATCGTTGCACTGCTACGTTTATAAGACGATGACGCGCAGATACCTTTTTTTACTGATTATGATCGTTGTGCTTTTTGCCGCCTCTTTGGTAGTAGGAAGTGTCGACATACCCATGAGGGATGTCATGGACATTCTGACAGGGGGAAAGTGCGCGCGGCCGGCTTGGCGATTCATCGTCCTAGAGACACGATTGCCGCAGGCATTGACGGCATTATTGTCGGGTGGTGCGCTGGCCTCCAGCGGTTTGATGTTGCAGACGGCATTTCGTAATCCGTTGGCTGCTCCCGATGTGTTCGGCATCACCAGTGGCGCGAGTCTGATGGTCGCTATCGTCACGCTTGGTACGGGCATGACGGCGTTGCCGCTCTTTCTGCAGCATGTGACGACCGTTGTAGCTGCTTTTATAGGCTCTATGGTGGTGACATTGCTTATCTGGCTTTGCAGCAGGGCAGTGAAAAGTTCCTTGTTGCTGATTATTATTGGTATTATGATCGGCTACCTTGCCTCGAGCGCCATAACCGTACTTAATTTCTTTGCTACAGAGGAGGGGGTGAAGAGTTATGCTGTGTGGGGCATGGGCAATTTCGGCAATGTGTCATTGGAGCAATTGCCTTTTTTTGCCGTGGTGTGTGTGCTGTCCACGCTCTCTACATTGTTGTTAATGAAACCGCTCAATGCCTTGCTTCTTGGAGAACGCTATGCAGAAAATATGGGCATTTCTTTTCGGACGACACGCAATCTGCTGATGCTCCTTACAGGACTGCAGTCGGCCGTCGTTACTGCCTACTGTGGCCCCATAGCATTCATAGCCCTGGCGGTGCCACATATAGCAGGGATGTTGGTCCGGACGGGCAATCATCGGCAATTGCTGCCGGTGACGATTCTTACGGGATCAGTAATCGCTTTGCTGTGCAATCTGCTTACCACACTGCCGGGTGGCGGGGGAGTGTTGCCGCTGAATGCCGTCACACCATTTATCGGTGCACCCGTGATCATATATGTGCTTTTGAAGCACTGAACAGTACATTTCAACCTATCAAAATACGGAAATAGAATAGATCATAACGATGGCAAGAATAACGACAAAGACAGGAGATAAGGGGACTACAGGACTCTGCAATGGAGAGCGTGTAGCAAAAGATGATATGCGTATTGAAATGAATGGGATGCTTGATGAGCTTAATGCGTGGCTGGGACTTGTCAAGATAGAAAGCAAAGAAGAAGAACGTGATGGATATGATACTATACAGCAACAACTTATGCGCATTATGGGAATTATCGCAGGCTTCAACTCTGACGATAATCTCCCATCATTGAAGGCATCTGTAGAGCAGATGGAAACTTACATCGAGCTTCATCGTGACTGTGAGCCTTTTGCTTTCGTCCGTCCGGGAACTTCCCGAATGAATGCGCTCCTGCATGTCGCAAGAACGAAGGCCCGGACTTGCGAACGTAGATTCGTAACACTTGCCAGGACATACGGTTATCCTGTTGGCATAGGGATATATCTCAATCGTCTGTCCGATTACCTGTTTGTGAAAGCTTTGGCCGGAGAATAATCCTAATAATCGCTAATTTGTCCTTCCTTTTTGTCGAAAACGCTTTGAAAAGTCAGAAAAGCTTCGTATTTTTGTAGGCTGAAATGATGGCACAAAGGGCGTAGCGAGTCTGAAAATGCCCTAAAAACGAATTTAATCATATTATACATCCTTTAGAATGGACGAAAATCAGACCATTGATCAGGATCGAATACTCAAGATCAATATTGAGGAGGAGATGAAATCCTCCTACATCGACTATTCTATGTCGGTGATCGTTGCCCGTGCACTGCCAGATGTGCGTGACGGCTTCAAGCCTGTACACCGTCGTATCCTTTATGGAATGGAAGGTTTAGGCAATACCAGTGACAAACCCTACAAGAAATGTGCCCGCGTTGTCGGTGAGGTGCTTGGTAAGTATCACCCTCATGGCGACAGTTCTGTTTATGGTGCTTTGGTTCGTATGGGCCAGAATTGGAACATGCGTTACCTGCTTGTTGATGGACAGGGTAACTTCGGTAGTGTCGATGGCGACTCTCCCGCAGCCATGCGTTACACGGAGTGCCGTCTTTCGAAGATGGGCGAGCATATCATGGATGATATTGACAAGGATACCGTCGATATGGTGAACAACTTCGACGATACCTTGAAGGAGCCTTCTGTGATGCCGACCAAGGTACCCAATCTGTTGGTTAATGGAGGTAATGGTATCGCCGTGGGTATGGCTACGAATATTCCGACCCATAATCTTAATGAGGTGATCGATGGCTGCTGTGCCTATATTGACAATCCGGACATTGATACAGAAGGATTGATGCAATATATTCCTGCTCCCGACTTCCCTACGGGCGCTTACATCTATGGCTTGCAGGGTGTGAAGGAGGCTTACGAGACCGGCCGTGGCCGTATCGTGATCCGTGCCAAGGCAGAGATCGAGAGTGATGAGAAAGGCGACAAGATTGTCGTGACGGAGATTCCTTATGGTGTGAACAAGCAGCAACTCATTGAATATATTGCTGAGTTGGTGAAAGAAGGAAAGCTGGACGGCATCTCCAATGTCAATGACGAGACCGGTCGCCAGGGAATGCGCATCGTTGTCGATGTGAAGAAGGATGCCAATGCAAGAGTCATTCTGAATAAGCTGTTTAAGATGACGGCCTTGCAAAGCAGCTTTAGCGTTAACTGCATCGCTCTTGTTCCCAGCAAGCATGATCATTCCCAGCTTCGCCCGAAGTTGCTGACGCTCAAGGAGTGTATCGGCTACTTCATCGAACACCGTCATGAGGTGACTATCCGCCGCACGAAGTTCGACTTGAAGAAAGCACAGGAACGTGCCCATATCCTTGAAGGACTGATCATTGCTTGTGACAACATTGACGAGGTCGTGCATATCATCCGCAACAGCAAGACACCTGCTGAGGCACAGGCCAACCTGGAACAACGTTTCGAGCTTGACAGTCTTCAGTCGAAAGCTATTGTGGATATGCGTCTTTCTCAGCTCACCGGTCTGCGTATGGATCAGTTGCATCAAGAGTACAATGAGCTGATGGAGCAGATTGAGTATCTGCAGAAGATTCTTGATGATCCTGAATTGTGTAAGAAAGTGATGAAGGATGAGTTGCAGGAGGTGAAGGAGAAGTTTGGCGACGAGCGTCGTACCCGCATCATCCCTGATGAGCATGAGTTCAATGCTGAGGACTTTTATCCCAATGATCCTGTAGTGATCACCGTCAGTCACTTGGGCTATATCAAGCGTACTCCTCTGGCTAACTTCCGTGAGCAGAGCCGTGGCGGAGTAGGATCGAAGGGCGCGCACACGCGTGACAATGATTTCATAGAGTATATCTATCCGAGCACGATGCATCAGACGATGCTCTTCTTCACGAAGAAGGGACGTTGCTACTGGCTGAAGTGCTATGACATTCCCGAGGGCGACAAGACGTCTAAGGGTCGTGCCATCCAGAATCTGCTTGACATCGAACCGGGTGATGCTGTGAATGCATTCCTGCGTCTTCGCGGACACCGGCTGGACGATGAGGAGTTTGTCAACAGCCATTATGTCGTTTTTGCCACCAAGAACGGTATTGTGAAGAAGACCTGCCTGAAGCAGTATTCTAACCCGCGTTCTAAAGGTGTCATCGCAATCAACATCCTTGAGGGCGATGAGGTCGTAGATGTTCGTCTCACTAACGGAAAGAACGAGCTGATCCTGGCTGACCGCAATGGTCGTGCCGTACGCTTTGACGAGAGTAACGTCCGTGCCATGGGCCGCAACTCTACCGGTGTGACCGGCATGAGGATTGATAACGACGATGATGCGGTAGTAGGTATGATCGTTGTGAACAATGCCGAGACAGAGACCGTGATGGTAGTCAGTGAGAACGGCTATGGCAAGCGGTCGATGGTGGAAGACTATCGTAAGACCAACCGTGGCACTCGTGGCGTGAAGACGCTGAACATCACAGAGAAGACCGGCCGTCTCGTGGCGATTAAGAATGTCACGGACGAGAACGATCTGATGATAATCAATAAGAGTGGCATCACCCTTCGTTTGCCCGTCCAGGAGATTCGTGTCATCGGACGTACAGCCCAGGGCGTACACCTTATTAATTTGACGAAGAAAAATGATTCCATTGCCAGTGTCTGCAAGGTGATGAGCTCCGAACTGGAAGCGACAGTGGAAGAGCAGAGCCGCCAGCAGATGCAGCAAAACGAGGAAGAGATCGCCAAAGATATGAAGGCTACTCCCCTCACAGAGGTAAAGGAGCAGATGACTGAGGACCCTGTTGACACCACCGAAGACCAATCTTCGGAAGAGGAGCCTTCAAATAATTAAGAATTAGAATCACTCAATCAATAAGAACTATGAGAAAATTCATGATCGCAGCTGCGCTGGTACTGGGAGTATCCGCAGCTTTCGCAGGCGACAGTGATGCCCTGAAAGCCGTGATGAAGGCTAAGACGTATGCAGAGGCCAGTCAGTTGCTTCAGAGCAACTTGAGTTCTATGGCTAGTTCAGCAGAAAAGGCCAAGGCTTATAACAAACTGGCTACACTGGCACTTGCAGAGTTTAATGACAAGAACTTGGCTATGCAGACGGCTGCAATGACCAAGCAGACCTTTACAAAGGCCGATTCTCTCGCTATGTACGATGCTGCCTACAATGCTACAAAGGCTGCTGTGGAATGTGCTAAGTATGACAACGAGCCTAACGAGAAGGGTAAAGTGGCTCCCAAGTTTACGAAGTCTCTCGGTCCCAATGTGGCAAATGCCCGTATCCAGCTTCTTAATGCCGGTCAGTGGGCAGCCAGCAACAATGACAATGAGAATCTCGTGAAGTATGGGGGCGCTCTGACCGAGACACATAACAATCCTCTCTTCGAGTCAACAAAGGCTACGGAAGATCCCAATGCCGGTCTGGTTGCTTACTATGCAGCTGTGTATGCTGACCGTACAGGCAAGACTGATCTGGCAGAGAAGTATGTTGCCGTCGCAGCATCGGACACTGCTAAGATAGCTGGTGACGCCAAGGCATTCCAGCTTACGCTTGCTGCCCGTGGCCTGAAGACTCAGGCAGATTCGTTGGCTTATGTAGAGAAAGTGAAGGGTATGATCGAGAAAGATCCTACCAACGAGGCTGCCATGCAGGCACTGAGCAACATGTATTATTCAATGAATAAGACAACAGAGTTGCTTCAGCTTCTTGATGGTATGATCCAGAAGAATCCTGACAACTATTTTGGTTGGGCCATGAAGGGCCAGACCCTGATGAATCAGGAAGCAAAGGCAGAGAAGCCTAACTGGGATGAGCCTATCAACTGTTACAAGCATGCGTTGAAGCTTCAGCCTGACAATGTAGCAGTGCTGACATTGACGGGTGCCGTTCTTAATCAGAAGGCTTCGGGCATTGTCAATGACAAAAATGCTCAGACGGCTCTTTACAACGAGGCCAAGGGTTATCTGGAGCATGCTCAGCAGCTCGATCCTAACCAGGAGCAGGCCAAGTGGGCTTACTATCTTTACAGCACTTACTATCAGTTGAATGATCCTAAGGCTAAGGAAATTGAGAGCCTGTTGAAGAAGTAAGGATCGAAGCAGAAAGAATGGATTGGCTGTCTGTCAGACGAAAGATCGGGAGACGGGACAATCTATTCAGTCAATAAGTTATCCGGGCAAGTCGAACACGTATCGGCTTGCCCGTTTTTTGTTGTTTCAGAAAAAGAGGAATATGTTTGTAGGTATCGGAAAATAGTTTTATCTTTGTACGCAAATGACAGTTGCAACATCCACAAAGACCACAGCAAAGACTACCACCACCCGGACGCGCAAGCGCGCCGCGAATGTAGGCAAAGGAAAAAAGCGTACGCTGAAGCGTGCCACCGTCTCTACCGATCTCATCCCGTTAAAGGATGAGACCTGGTTGTTACAACCTATTGCCGTGACGATGATGCGTCACGACTATTCCCTTATCCAAATTCGTATCCTGGTTGCCATCATACAATTTATGCAGAGTAGTCTTCACGATATTCTCAATAAGGTGAAGTCTGCTCCGGAATTGTTTCGGGAGAATGAGCTGGATCCAGATGGAAAGATAGAAATCCGTACCCTTTTCAAGGATCTTGGTATTGATCCGAATCATTATCCAGATCTGCGTTATAGTCTCCGTATGCTTTCTACCGTGCCGGTGGACATTCCTTATAAGACCCATGACGGCCGCCATTATCAGAAGTACACGACATTATGCGATGTCTATATACCAGAGGATCCAGGCATCTATCAGAAATATGCTATTCTGAAAATGGATCCGGATGTGGCCCGTCGTCTTGTCAGTCTCGACTTCGGCTATCATCATATCGGCAAGGAGATAGTCTTCGCATGTCACAACCGCTATACGCAGCGCATCTATATGTTCATAGAGAGCTGGCTGAAGAAGGGATTTGCGGTGATAGACACACTTGAGTTCCGGAAGATGTTGCGTCTGGAGACGAATTATAAGAAGTTCAGTGATTTCTGTCGTCGTGTGCTTGAGCCTGCCAAGACAGAGTTGAAGGCGATGGCCGAGAATGGCTTCTGTGACTGCTATTTCGACTATGAGAAAAAATATCTTCATGGTCAGCGAGGTGGAGAGCCTGATCAGTTGGTGTTCCATATCAGTCGTTCGAAGATCTTGCGCGACACGTCTGTGGACAAGGTGAGCGAGATCCAGCGTCAGCAGTTCGTCAACTGGCTTGTGCATTATTTCTCCTTTGACCAGAAGATGGCCGAAAAGATGAGCGAGCGCATCACCCCGGAGAACTACCAGAATGCCGTGAAGAAAACGGCAGATCTGCTTCAGCATATCCGTAGCATGCCCAATCTGCATGACCGCGCAGCCTATGCCTATCGGTCGCTGGACAATTTCTTTAATGGCGTGGCCGTTACGGATTAAGGTTGCAAGTGCTCTGACAATTTAGTTTCGGATAACAATTTAAAGTAAAATATATAAGAAATGAAAGCAAGAACAGCTAGTTGGTTTGAGACCAAGATCAGATATGATAAAATGCATGAAAACGGAATGATGAAGCCCGTTACGGAACAGTACGTCGTTGATGCCCTCAGCTTTGCGGAGGCCGAGAGTACAATCATCGATGAGATGAGTGCATACATCAGCGGAGAGTTTAAGATCACGGGCATTGCGCCTGCAGCTTATCATGAGATCTTCTTCAGTGATCGTGAGAATGATGACCGTTGGTACAAAGCCAAGCTGCAGTTCATCACACTTGACGAGAAGACGGAAAAGGAGAAACGTTCCAATGTCATCTATCTCGTGCAGGCTGGCACTTTTGAGGGTGCAGTAAAGAATATCCAGGAAGTCATGGGCACGACATCTATCGACTATGTAGTAGCATCGATGACAGAGACCCATATCATGGATGTGTTCGAGCATAGAACCCCTTCTGAAAAGAAAGAGGACGACAAGCCCGAATATGAGAAATAATAGAAGAAATAATGATGGAAGAAACAAAATATAATGATATCGATGTGGCTGGCCAACTTAAGAAAGTGTTAGCCGATCTGCCTCAAGGTGTCAGGCTTGTTGCCATCAGCAAATTTCATCCTGCTACCTACATAGAGGCTGCCTATAAGGAAGGACAGCGCATTTTCGGTGAAAGTCATGAGCAAGAGCTCTCGCGGAAAGTAGATGTATTGCCGAAGGATATACAATGGCATTTCATAGGACACCTGCAGACTAACAAGGTGAAATATATTGCGCCTTACATTACGATGATAGAGGCGGTCGACACCATGAAGCTCTTGAAGGAGATCAACAAGCAGGCAGCTAAGCATGACCGGGTTATCGATGTTCTCCTTGAGCTTCATATCGCAGAGGAAGAGTCAAAATATGGCTTCTCTCCTGCAGCTCTCCGTGAGATGCTTGCTGCCGGTGAGTGGCGCGGTCTGCAGCATGTCCGTATTTGTGGCCTGATGATGATGGCCAGCAATGTAGACGATGAGGATCAGATCCGTCGCGAGATGACATTAGCCGCCGATCTTTTCGATGAGGTGAAGGCACAGTATTTTGCTGATGAGCCCTCCTTCTGCGAACACTCTTGGGGCATGAGCCACGATTACAAGATCGCAATAGAGTGCCGTTCGACGATGGTAAGAGTAGGCACTGCTATTTTCGGTCCTAGAGTATACTAAAGGATTGCAAGGCTTTTAAGAAGGTTAGTGTCTGGTCCGTAAATAATTTACCGATGATGAGCAAGCAGTTAGAAGAGGCAAGAAAGGTGCTTGATGCTTATATTGAAGCGATGCATCTACGTCATACTTCCGAGCGGGAGGCTATCCTTTGCTCAATCTTCAGTTTTGAGGGCCATTTCACGGTAGAAGAGCTACAGGAGGTCCTTGAGCAGCGGCGCTTTGTCGTGAGCCGTGCCACGGTTTACAATACATTGCGTCTTTTCTTGAGACTCAATCTTATCGTTCGTCACCGGCTCATGGGGAAGACCACTTATGAGGTGGCTTCCCGGGCTGATAATCATTGCCATCAGATATGTACGATTTGCGGCAAGGTGACTGAGGTGAAGATTCCTGCTGTTGAGGAAGCCATGAAGAAGGTGGTTCTCCGACGGTTCCGAAAGGAAGAGTTCGCGCTGTATGTCTATGGCATTTGCTCTTCTTGCGCAGCGAAGATAACAAGGGCGCAACGCCAGATCGATAAGACTGTGGAGCAGAAAAATATGTAGTCAGCCTAACTGGCCACATCAGACCGATCAGTGTCAGAAGGATGCTGTCAGGTCAATATTGAAAGAAGAAATAAACAACAACTATAAAAGCTGAGACAGATGAATACAGGTAAAATTGATGTTCTGCTGGGTCTCCAGTGGGGCGATGAAGGTAAAGGAAAAGTAGTCGACGTGCTCACGCCGCAGTACGATGTGGTAGCCCGTTTCCAGGGTGGTCCCAATGCTGGCCATACGCTTGAGTTTGAAGGCCAGAAGTATGTGCTTCGCAGCATTCCTTCCGGTATCTTCCAGGGCGGAAAGGTTAACATCATCGGCAACGGTGTTGTTATGGCTCCCGACCTTTTTATGGACGAGGCCAAAGACCTGGAAAAGAGCGGTCATGAGCTCAAGCACCATCTTCATATTTCCAAGAAGGCCCATCTCATCATGCCTACCCACCGTCTGCTCGACCGTGCACAGGAAGCTGCCAAGGGTAAGGCCAAGGTTGGAACGACCGGTAAGGGTATCGGCCCGACTTATACTGACAAAGTAAGCCGTAACGGTCTGCGTGTCGGCGACATCCTCGATCATTTCGATGAGAAATACGCTGCTCACAAGGCCCGTCATCTTGAGATGCTCAAGGCCCTTGGCTGGACCGATTTCTCTACTCTGGAAGAGACAGAGAAACATTGGATGGAGGGCGTGGAATATCTTCGTCAGTTCCCAATCGTAGACAGCGAGTTTGAGGTAGGAACGCTTCTTCGTGAAGGCAAGAATATCCTCGCAGAAGGTGCCCAGGGCACTATGCTCGATGTCGACTTCGGTTCTTATCCTTTCGTGACTTCCAGCAACACCATCTGTGCCGGTGCTTGTACCGGTCTGGGCGTAGGTCCCAATAAGATCGGTAAGGTCTTCGGTATCATGAAGGCTTATTGCACACGTGTAGGTGCCGGTCCTTTCCCCACGGAGCTTTTCGATGAGACTGGCAAGACCATCCGTGACCTCGGCCATGAGTACGGAGCCGTGACGGGTCGTGAGCGTCGCTGTGGTTGGATTGATCTTGTACAGTTGCGCTATTCTATCATGGTTGACGGCGTGACGGAGCTGATCATGATGAAGAGCGATGTCCTCGATGGTTTTGATACGATCCGTGCCTGTGTGGCTTATAAGTTGCCTGACGGAACAGAGACACGCGATTTCCCCTACAATATCGACAACGTTACTCCTATTTATAAGGATCTGCCCGGTTGGAAGACCGATATGACGAAGTTCACTTCTGAGGATCAATTCCCCAAGGCTTTCAAGGACTACATCGCATTCCTCGAGGCTGAGCTAGAAACACCTATCCGTATCATTTCCATCGGTCCGGACCGTGCACAGACCATTGTACGTAAATAAGTCAAAGAAAAAAAATATGGCAAACAAACCATCTATCCCTAAGGGTACCCGAGATTTCGGACCTGAAGAGATGGCCAAACGCAATTATATCTTCAATACCATCCGTGAGGTATATGCACTTTACGGATTTCAGCAGATTGAGACGCCTGCTCTCGAGACGCTTCACACTCTTATGGGTAAGTACGGCGAGGAGGGCGATAAGTTGCTCTTCAAGGTACTCAACTCCGGTGATTATCTGAATAAGATCACAGACGATGAGCTGCGTAGCCGTGACAGTCTGCATCTGGCAGCCAAACTTTGTGAGAAAGGTCTGCGCTATGATCTCACTGTGCCGTTCGCACGTTACGTGGTGATGCATCGTGACGAGCTTCAGCTGCCTTTCAAGCGTTATCAGATCCAGCCCGTATGGCGTGCCGACCGTCCTCAGCGTGGCCGTTACCGTGAGTTCTACCAGTGTGATGCCGATGTCGTAGGATCTGACTCCCTCCTCAATGAGGTGGAGCTCATGCAGATCGTTGATACGGTATTCCAGCGTCTGGGCGTGCGTGTGCAGATCAAGATCAACAACCGCAAGATCCTCACGGGTATAGCCGAGGTGATTGGCGAGTCTGACAAGATCGTGGATATCACGGTAGCTATCGACAAGCTCGACAAGATTGGACTGGACAAGGTGAATGAGGAACTGCGAGCCGATGGTATCACCGAGGAAGCCATCAGCAAGTTGCAGCCCATTATCTCCTTGTCGGGAACCAACGATGAGAAGCTCGCGGTTATTGCCGACGTGCTCAAGACGTCAGAGACAGGACTGAAGGGAGTGGAGGAGACCCGTTTCATCCTCGATGCCCTGAAGACCGTCGGACTGAAAAATGAGATGGAGCTTGATCTCACTTTGGCTCGTGGCCTTAACTATTATACGGGTGCCATCTTTGAAGTGAAGGCGCTTGACACGCCAATGGGTTCAATCACAGGTGGTGGTCGTTACGACAATCTGACGGGAATCTTTGGGATGCCCGGCCTTTCCGGTGTGGGTATTTCTTTTGGTGCCGATCGTATCTATGATGTGCTCAATGCCCTCGATCTCTATCCTAAGGAGGCTGTTTCGGCAACACGTCTGTTGTTCATCAACTTCGGTGAGAAGGAGACAGCCTATTGCCTGCCTATCGCTGTACAGGCACGCCAGGCCGGCATCCGAACAGAAGTGTACCCCGATAAGGCTAAGATGAAAAAGCAGATGAGCTATGCCAACGCTAAAGGCATTGCTTTCGTTGCCTTGGCCGGCGAGAATGAGATTGCCCAACAGAAGATCACATTGAAAAATATGACGACAGGCGAGCAGCAGCTGGTATCTGTTGATGAGCTTATCGAACGTGTGAAATAAAAATAGGAACAGCGCACTTGCGTGATTTCGTGTTTGCAACGGGTCTTTGTCTGTTTTAAGACCAGTAAGACGATAACCCTTGAATAGGGCAATAGGGCAGGATTCCTGATACCCGACGACAAACACATTTCGATGCAAGTGCGCTGCTTTTAATTAGGTATTTGTACGTTATGGAGATGCCTTTCATTTCCTTAATGTACGCATACAAGTGATTTAAACCCAAATCGGTCATTAGAATTTCTTTGTGTCGTAAGGCAGCGAGAAATCCTTTATTTTGTCCCAAATGGAGAGGAAAGACTTCCTTGTTTTTAAAGACCTGGCCAGATAAAGAATATGTTTGTCTTTTATCTTGCCCAAATAAGCCGGTGTGGAGATCAACTCGTAACGTATAGTCTTAAGAAACTGTCTTTTGTTGGAGTTGATCAGCGCATGACGGAACAGCGACATGAAGTTATATGCCATGACTATAAAGTTTCCGCATGCTTCCGTTGCCCAGAAGTTGTTAGTCACAAAGTCGTCAATGGAGAAGTCATGCTTCAATTCCTTGATCCTGTTCTCCGAATCCGCTCTTCCGCGGTACAAGTCATATACAATCCTGGCCGGCAGGCTGAGATTGGTGACAAGACAGCTGTAACGGTATCTGCCGAAATCGTTCTCGTCCCCGAACAGATCCAATTGCCTGATTTGCTTGCCGGCGGCATTCGGCCGTTTCTCTATTTCCTGTCTGACCATTATTATTCGTCTGGACTTGCCCCAGCTGGTCGCGCGGTATGTCGTTTCGGATATTTCCAGACCGTCCGCCAGCTCCACCCATGCGTTTTCATGGGTGAGGCTGTACTTGATGCGGTTATTGAACCGGCAGGCTATGACATAGTGTAACTTCTTGCTTTCCAGACAGTCAAGTATCTCTTTCGTAAAGAATCCGCTGTCCATGCGGACAAGTCCCACCGTCTTGTTCCCGAGTCTTGACTGGGTGTCTTCAAGAAAAGCCACATAATTAGTACTCGCCGCTGTGTTCCCAGGACGCAGTCAGTAGTTTGCTATCATTCTCACATCTGAGACAAAAGCGAGAAGCGGATGGTGTGACGGACGGCCCGGACGCTTGGGGTTGTAACCTTTTGCCGTTCCCTCCTGATTCCCCTCACGTACCATTACCGTAGAGTCAAAGTCCAATGTGTAATTGTCAAACAGCAACTCCGAGAAAAACCAGCTGAACAGTTTGCCGAAGACACGCTGGTTGACGGCCTGGGAGAATTTGTTGAGATAACGCTGGTAAGCCCTATGGTCTGCCCCGCGTTTCCAACCAAGTAGATTGCACAGCACCATGTCATAACGAACCACGTCCAGATGTCCGAAACAGCTTGCGCCGCACCATACACCTGCGAACAGGCCCAATATGAGTTGAAGAGGCCTGTACCCCCTGTTGGAACCTTGAACCGGAATGCCGCTTTGCTCGAGATGCTCGGCAAAATGGCATTTCTCGAGCAGCTTGAAGAACAGGGAAAGCCCGCCGAAAGGGGTTATCTCCTTGTTTACGAACTTTATGTCATATTCTCGCATCAGATATATAGGTTTTAAGCCGTGGTAAAGTTAATAAATAATTATGAATCAGATATATACAAATCTAATTTTCTAATGGCGGTCATTAGAAATAAAGGCAATTATATCTCTAATGACCGATTTGGGTTAAACGGTTATAGTCAAATTCCTCTATTAATTAATTGTAAATTTTCCATATTTGTTTGGAGGTTGCTGGAAATTTGCGTATATTTGCAATATAAGATTTACGACATCATCTTGGGTAACATCATTTACTCTTGTCGGATGAATAGAACACTAAACGGAAAAGACCGTCATGGGACGCTCCGTATAGAATACTATTGTTTTTTTAGACGTATCAACTATGAGACAACAGGCATATGATCGCTTGCAGAAAGCAGGCATCCGTCCGTCCTTGCAGCGGTTGGCTATTATGGATTTCTTGCTCACCCATCCCATCCATCCCACAATTGAGGATGTGTATGTCGGATTGGTTGATAAGATTCCGACACTGAGTAGGACAACCGTCTATAATACGCTTCGAATGTTTTCGGAGCGTCATGCAGCCCAGATGATCACCATCGATGATCATAGGGTGTGCTATGATGGTGATCTTCATCCTCATGTGCATTTCATGTGTCGTGAGTGTGGTCGTGTCTTCGATCTTTTCGATGAGCCGGCTCCCAAGTTGGAAGGTCCGCGAAGTGTGGAAGGACATATCATCAATGAAGCCCAGTTGTACTACAAGGGCATTTGCCGTGAGTGTGCGGCTAAGAAGCAGAAAGATTAATTTTCAATATTATATTAAACATTTATAAACACACATTATGAATAAGAAGTATATTTGCAGTGTATGCGGACACATCTTCGAGAGTGCCGACGCAGAACCCGTTTGCCCCGTTTGCCACGCTAAAGGTGACAAGATCAAGGAGTATGTAGCACCCGCAACCGATGACTATACGTTCGCAACTGTTCACACGCTGGGTTCAGCTTACGACGACAAGGTAAGCCCTGAACTGGTTCAGCATTGCAAGGACACCTTTGCAGGTGAGTGCAGTGAGGTAGGTATGTATCTGGCTATGGCACGTCAGGCCGATCGTGAGGGCTATCCCGAGGTAGCACGTGCATTTGAGCACTATGCTTATGAGGAGGCTAACCATGCAAGCCGTTATGCAGAGCTGCTGGGCGAGGTTCTCAAGGACACCAAGACCAACCTGGAGATGCGTATCGCTGCTGAGCGTGGTGCTTGCGAGGAGAAGTTTGAGATGGCTAAGAAGGCTAAGCAGGAAGGTTCTGACGCTCTCCACGACACCATCCACGAGATGGCTAAGGACGAGGCTCGTCACGCTGCCGGCTTCACCGGTCTGTACAACCGCTACTTCAAGAAGTAATCTACAGACCTTACAACAATAATATTAACCAAACAAAAGGGGAGGCAAATCATTGAGACTTGTTTCCCCCTTAATTTTTTACCCCCAATCGGTCATTCAACCGATTGGGGGCAAATGTTTATGAAAAGGAGTTAAGGCACTTGGCTCTTTAACTTTTTCTATGCGATCTTCGTTGTTTATCGGATGCGGTCCATTGAGCGTACCAGCTTCTCGTCTGCCAAGATACCTTGACGGGCAAGCAGCAAGAGAATAAGGGCAATCAAGGGCAGGCAGGATGCCCATCCGACATGGAACGATCCTTTGTCAGAGAAGATTAGGAAGGCTCCCAGTCCTGCGTAGACATACCACACGATTATGATCAGCATTGACCAAAGACACCAACGTGCCTGTGATACCCGGTGATTGTAACGGAAGATGTCAACCAGACTGAGGATGACCGTTACGGCAAGTATTACGAAAGGCACGGGATGCCATACTACCGGTTGGCCGGCCGGCATAAA
>ENA-ORSA01001437-ORSA01001437.1-human-gut-metagenome-genome-assembly--contig:-NODE-1437-length-19683-cov-17.399888_pt1 | contig 19683 bp, 18 predicted proteins | sample MGYA00242179_ERZ509142 | MGnify/ENA primary metagenome ERZ509142 (study PRJEB26280, sample SAMEA2338659) | human gut metagenome | biome: human gut; feature: human-associated habitat; material: faeces... | reverse complement strand
TATTGAGATTACCAACTTTTACAAAGACTTTCTTATCCCGAACTCAGGTTAATAAATCTAGGTGATGGTGACTTCGAGATGTCTACGGATGCTTATACCTATGACGGTAAAGAATATTACGTGCGCTATCCTTATTATTATGTTGACCTGAACAATGACGGCCTGCTGGATTATTATTCGTATGATTCAGATGCGTCCAAATATAAAGTTTATTATAATAATGGTGACGGCATATTTACTTCCAAACCATTGGATTTTGGCGACTACACTTTGGGTGGATTTATTTCCGGGTCTTTTGCCGATTATGACAGAGATGGACGTATAGACGCATTGGCAAGTCTGACCAATAAAAAGAATAACAAGAATTGCTATGCTGTGACTTTCAACAAAGGCAATGGCAAATTCGATATTGTAGAGCTGGCTACAAGTATAAGCGATTGGAACGCTAATGTATATGACGTAGACGGAGATGGTTATATGGATTATGTTATGTCTGATAAGATTCTCAAAAACATGGGTAATCGTACTTTCGAAGAGCAAGCTTTAGGTCAGTTGCGTCCCGTCTACATCGACTTTGACTTGGATGGCAAACTTGATTATCAGAGCAGTAACAGGATGGAGTTCACGATAAGTAATAATGGCAGTCCTGTGACTTTCGAGAATTTACAACCCCAAAAATATATTTCGGGGAAAAGTGATTTTGTAGATTTTGTAGATGTAGACAGTGACGGTGTGTCGGATCGTGTATATGGAGAAATAAATTTAATTAAACAAAAGTGTATCAACACTCCGCCTACTGCCCCAACTACCGTATATGCCAATCAGAAGAACGGCGAGTTTGTCATCTCATGGAGTGGCGCAACAGACAAGGAGAGCACGAATGCTCAGCTGCTGTACAATATAAGTATCAGGAAAAAGGGAGAGACTGGCGACGGCAGCTACATTTGGTCGCCGCTGAATGCTAACGATGACAATGCCAAGATGGCAAGAACTGGAATCAGGACATATTATCGTCAGGCAACAACCTTGCCTGTGCCAATCAGCAGATTCGAGGCTGGCAAGACAACAGATGATGGTGAGGTGAGAAATGATGGTACTATTGTTTGGAACACACCGGGTCTGAAGACCGTTCAGGCTGTGAGTGCAGCTAGTTCACAGGTACAGAGCACAGTTTATATCATGATTTATGAGCAGCCGTCGTTGGAGGTGAATGTGCCTGGCAAGGTGCTGGCTGGACAGACTATTGTGGTATATATGCCAAAATGTTTCGGTAATGAAGACGCCAAGGTATCGGTGTCTGCAGATAATGCAGAGGTGTCATATGATGCGAACAACAACCAAGCCATTGTTTCAATACACGAAGATGTAGCTTATTGCTCATTGAAACTCAGTTATAGTGATGAAGTGTGGAGTTCTGCTGTTAAGAAGAATTATGATGTAGAGGTCGTAGGCGCTGGTTGGCAACCCCAGTTGGCTCAGGTGGTAGTGGCTAATGGACATAATGTATTGGAATGGAATGCAGGCCAGACATTGCCTGACGCCAGTATCTTCACCGGTAAGGTCAATATATACCGTGAGACCAACGTTGCCGATAGCTACGAACTCATAGGAGAAGTAGAACTGGGAGCTGGCAAATATGTGGATAGCGATAGCCGTGCCGAAGTGAAGAGCTATCATTATATGATAACATTGCCAACTGTCTATGGAGTGGAAAGTGCTCCAAGTCGTGTGCACTCTTCTGTTCATCTGATGGTGGACAAGGGTATGGGCAATGATATCAACCTACATTGGACTCCCTATGAGGGAGCTGACATAGCACAGTATGTGATATTCGCAGGTGCTACCCCTGAAAACATGCAAGTTGTAGAGATATTGTCAGGTTATTCTCGTAGCTTTGTACATCGTCGTACGTCAGATGATGCCACTTACTATGCTATCGGAATGAAGCTGAAGAGTGAAGTCATGAACAGCAGAGCAAAGCGCGCTGTGGCTAAGCAAGAAAATATCATGTCAAATGTGATATGCAGTAAGGAAGCTTATGCTGTCAAACTAGTTACGAATATTGAAATTCAGACAGAGGAAACCGATGCAACTATTTCGGAGACTCAGACTACTATACATCTGAAGGCACTGGTAACTCCTGTATTGGCTACTATTGCTAATGTGGAATGGAGTGTTGTGGAAGGGACTGAATTTGCAACCATCGACAAGAATGGAGTCTTTACAGCCAAGATGGGCAACAAGGCTGGTTCTGTAGTTGTCCAGGCCAAGGCTATAGACGGCTCTGAGGTGGTGGCTAAGCGTACCTTTACCGTGCCTAAGGCAACGGAAGTTTCAACAGTAACGGATGATGTGTCTGCAGCAAGAATAATTTCGGGGTATGGCAATATCTTTGTAAAGAATGCTACCGGATTGATTATGATAACAACTGCTAATGGCGCCGTAGTTCATAGATCTGTAGTAGATGGCGAACGCAAGGTTTATTTACCTGCGGGTATTTATATCGTCAAGATAGACAGTTTGGTGAAGAAAGTTGTTGTAAGATAGATTGTGTAACATGTCACGCATCCTTATTCCATTTGGCATAAGGGCGCGTGACATTTATAGAATTGACAAATATTACCTCGTTAAAATATTCTAATAAAGAGTATGCTTCCTTTTGTTTCTGCATGAAAATCTGTAACTTTGCAGCATATTACATATATTATCTACATATATAAAGGCTGAAAAGCGTGAAAATAAAGGAAGTAACCAAGGCCCTTGAACGTTTCGCGCCTCTGCCCTTGCAGGAAAGCTGGGATAATGCTGGCCTGCAAGTTGGACTGACAGAGGCGGAAGTATCAGGGGCATTATTGTGTCTGGACGTTACGTGCCAGATTGTGGACGAGGCCATACAGAAGGGCTGCAACCTCATTGTGTCGCACCATCCGCTGATATTCCGTAAACTTGCCAGACTGACTGGCGAGGACTATGTGCAGCAGGCCGTGATAAAGGCGCTTGCCAACAGCATCGTGATAATGTCGATGCACACGAATATGGACAATGCACGGGGCGGCGTTAACTTCAAGATTGCCGAGAAGATGGGGCTGCACAATGTGCACTTCATGTCGACAAAGATGGTAGACGGAGTGGAGTGTTGTTCGGGAGTGATAGGAGAGTTTGAGGAACCTATGGCTGCCGACGACTTCATCATCCTGCTCAAGAAGGCATTCTGCGTGGAGTGTGTCGAAGCCAACCAACTACTGCGCCGACCCATAAAGACGGTGGCTATGTGTGGCGGCTCTGGCTCATTCCTGTTGGACGAGGCTGTGGAGGCTGGTGCCGATGCTTTCCTTACTGGCGAGATGCACTATCATGAGTACTTCGGACGCGAACAGCAGATACAGATAGCCGTGATAGGCCACTATCAGAGCGAACAGTATACGAGCGAGATTTTCCGCGACATCATTGAGCGTGAGTGTCAGGGCGTGAAGTGCTTCATAGCCGAGACGTGTACCAATCCGATAATGTATTTTTAACTTGTCACATAACATATATATATAAACTATGGCAAAAAAGGAATCAGAAATTTCAGTAGAGAGCAAACTGCAGACTCTCTATCAGCTTCAGGCTACTCTCTCGGCTATCGACGAGAAACGTGCGTTGCGTGGCGAACTTCCTCTTGAGGTGCAGGACCTTGAGGATGAGATTGCCGGACTCAAGACTCGTATTGAGCATATTGAGGGCGACATCAACGATTTTCAGCAGGCTGTAGCCCAGAAGCAGGGCGAGATTAAGGAGGCTGAGGAGAGTGTGGAGCGATATAAGAAGCAACTCGACGAGGTGCGCAACAACCGCGAGTATGACACTCTGACCAAGGAGATTGAGTTCCAGAGCCTCGAAATCGAGCTTTGCAACAAGAAGATCAAGGAGGCAAACGCTAAGGTTGAGGACAAGAAGCGCGAGCTGGTTCGCACCAACGACCTCATCAACGACCGTCAGCAGGCGCTTGAGGAGAAGAAGAGCGAACTCGACGAAATCATGCAGGAGACTCGCGAGGAGGAGCAAGTGCTCAAGGCTAAGGCCGAGGAACTGGAGACTAAGATTGAGCCGCGTCTGCTCTCAAGCTTCAAGCGCATCCGTAAGAATGCCCGCAACGGTCTGGGTATTGTCTATGTACAGCGTGACGCTTGCGGTGGCTGCTTCAACAAGATTCCGCCACAGCGACAGCTCGACATCAAGATGCACAAGAAGGTTATCGTTTGCGAGTACTGCGGACGTATCATGATCGACCCTGAGTTGGCTGGCGTTAAGACTGTAGAGACTGAGGTTGTCGACGATAAGCCAAAGCGCAAGCGTGCCACAACACGCAAGACTGCTTCGAAGAAGTCGGAGGAGTCGGAGACAAAGCTCAGCTAAATTAATTGAGAGTTCGTTCAAGTTGAGAGTTGAGAATGGAGAGTTGAGAGTTATGATATGCTTTGATATTAAGTGTTTAGCTTGGTAATCATAACTCTCAATTCTCAACTTTCAATTCTCAACTTTCAATTCTCAACTCTCAACTTTCAACTCTCAATTGTTTTAATTCCTAACTCCTAATTCCTATTCCTAACTCCTATCTACTATGCCTAATACCACTCAATCTGTAACATGGGATGAACTTCTTGATAGCATCGCCACCGGTGCTGCCCATCCCGACGATACCAACTGGAAAATCTACCGTTATCTTCAGAATAATTACAAGACAATTGGCTCTGTGACGGCTCGCACTCTGCTTGCCGCCTATATGAAACTGCACGTTAAGCGTATGTCGCTCGTCGACTCATGCATGCTTGGTATGGCGGTGAAGATAAGCGAAACCTACGGCGACTTCAAATTGTCCAAGTTTCTTGAGGCTTGGGGTTACGACAGTTGTCTGCGTGCGCAGGACTTGCAGCGGCAGACAGGTAAGGATGGCAGGCAATATCTGTCGCTCAAAGAACGCGTGGAGCGTGCCCTTCAATCGTACAGGCTTCATCATCCAGAAGAATGCAATGGCGAGTGTGAGGGTATTGTCAGCATGTATGCCGCCAAGGTGTTTGAGAAGGAGATTAATGGAAGGAAGCTTCGATATGTGAAGCTTGTGGCAACGAATGGCTCGGAACTAATTGCTGATAGCCATCAGTTTCCGTGTCGTCCGTGGGAGATAAGCGGGCGCATATTTAATGTGCTGACGAGGGTGTCTAAGCAAGGCAATGAACGTGTTTCGGAAATAGTGGCTTCAGCGAAACGTGTGGATGAGGCGTTTTCAGCGGAAGTGGGTTTTGTAGAGTTTATTGACGAGAGCCACGGCCACATACATGTCTACGACTCGCAGTCGCGGCATTTTGTAGCGGATAAGTCGGCACATACAGCATTAAAAATATCAGTTGGCAATTATGTGCGCTTTTGTCCCATAATAGCGAATGGCGACCATTTCAAGTCGGCTGCTATAGTGAGCGTTATGGATAAGTATGAAGGCCGCAAGGCTTTCGGTATTTATGAGGCGAAAGTGGAGTATGCCAACGTTAAGGACAGATACATACGCTACTCGTTAGAGTCGGCAATAAGATACACGCCCGAAGGAAATATCATAAAGGCAGGTTTCGCTTCAACGGCAAATCTTCCGGAAGATGTTAGGAATGGAATGGTTCAGGGCAGCCACGTGCGCCTCATCCTCTTCCTGAAAAGAGGAAAAGACGGGATGAAGCACAACTATGTGGCTGATATTTTCTAAAGTGTAATAAGATTTTTAAGTGTAAATCAGATAGTTGCATTCAACAGGTTTTTCAGCTCTTCGAAGTCGTTGGCCACTTCAATCATATTGTGCCAGTCGCCACGTATCATTCCCTTTTGGTTGAGGTCGTCCATAAGAGCTACGAGCGAGTTCCAGAATCCCTTCATGTTGTAGAGAATCACCTTCTTGGAGTGGTAGCCGATGCACTTCGAGGCTGCCACGCAGAATATCTCGTCGAGCGAACCTATGCCGCCAGGCAGAGCCACTACTACGTCGCATCGGTCAATCATCAGGTTCTTGCGGTCGGAGAGGTTGTCTGTGGGGATATGCACGTCAAGATATTCCGACATGCGTCCGCCTTTCTCTACAAGCGACGGCACAACGCCGATGACGCGTCCGCCTCCGTCGTGCACAGCCTTGGCTATACAGTTCATGAGTCCTTGGCTGGTTCCTCCGAAAATAAGGTCGTGATGGTTCTCTGCCATCCATCGGCCTAATTCTTCTGTCATACGGAAATAGTCGGGGGCGATATGCTCGTTGGCTGAGCAGAATACTGTAATTTTCATAGTTGGTTGTTTGTTGTGTAACTTAGCGTATTTTTGATTATGACGCTAAGTTACAAACAAAATCCCGTATAGCAAAGCTTTTTAAAGAATCTTTAGCCCCCACACTTCCTGTGTGATTTCTCTTACAAGGTCGAGTTTCGCCCATTGTTCTTCTATTATTGCTCTTTGCTCACCTCCTCAATCTGCTTTATTATTTCGTCATTGGTCTTCTGCATCTTGCAGTAAATCCACCAGGAAACTGCTATTCCTATTACACCGCCCACGACACTGCCGTAGAATACACCCCACATACCTGTGTCGGCATTTATCGACATGAGGTGCAAGCCTATTTCTATTGAGAACCATACGATTAAGCCTATTAAGGCTATTATCATTATGGCGGTTTGCTTAGTGCGACGTTGTTTCATTTTTAGCAATTTCTCCATAGTGTTGACAAGATTGTCGCGGCTGTAGTCGCTGTTTTTAATAGCTCGCATATTGATGTCGTAGTCGCACCAAACATCACATAGGAGCAATATGATGAATGTGCCTAAACTCCACCAAGACATGTTGAAGTTGTACTTAACGGCAAAGGCTAAATACAGAAATATAGGGATGAGGGTAATTTCGCCTATGACAATCTTTTTTATCCATGAGAATTGCTTCTTCATCGACTCAGCCACAATACGGTCGTTGATAATCTCTTGTTGCTCAAGTTGTTTCTTGAACGATGCCATCTGCGAACGCATATTTTCGAGTTCGTTATTATTGTTGCTCTTTTCCATATGAAATGATTTTGTAGGTTGAATAATCATTAAACACTTAATATTAAACACTTAACATTTAACATTTAATTATAGCTCCTTCATCCGTTTCAGTTGTTCACGGATGCGCACCAGTCTCACCGATACGTTTTTGGCTGTAATGCCAATGATAGCTGCTATTTCGTCGTAGCTGATGTCCTCGAGCCATAGCAGCACGATAGCACGGTCGAGAGGTTGCAAGCGGCTTATGCGTTGATGCAGAAACTGTGCCTGTTCTGATTTTACTTCACGACTGTTGAAGTAGTCTATGTCCATAGACAGCTGTGTCTTATGGTTGCGCTTCTTGCGTTTGTCGATGGTGATACAGGTGTTTAGGGCCACACGGTAAATCCATGTTTTGATGTTGCTGCGTCCGTCAAACGATTCCATTCCGTTCCATAGTCTTATGAGCACCTCCTGAAACATGTCGGCAACCTCGTCATTGTCCTTTGAGAACATATAGCACACGGTGTATATAGTGCTACGGTTGCAACGGACAATGTCGGTGACATTGTTGTTCGTTTTCTTTCATAATTGATGTTTTATGTTTGGTATTTTTTATTCTTTAGACTAATGGTGGGTAAGGTTTGCTACGTGGAAAAAGATAAAAAAGTTTTTCTGGTGTGTATTTTTTTATGTGGTCGAGCGAAGGTAACTCGACCACATAAGGTTAACGCCTTCTATTGTTGTATTATTCTTTCATCGAGAGCGATATGCGCTGGCGCTTACGGTCTACTTCAGTTACTCGCACTACAACGTGCTGGTGAAGTTTCACCACTTCGTTAGGGTCTTTCACGTAGCGGTCGGCAAGTTGTGATATGTGCACCAGTCCGTCGTGATGGACGCCAACGTCAACGAAGGCACCGAAGTTGGTGATGTTGGTCACGATGCCTGGAAGGAGCATTCCCACTTGAAGGTCGTCAATCTCGTGAACACGTGGGTCGAATTCGAAAACCTCTACTGCTGCACGCGGATCGCGTCCGGGGCGTTGAAGCTCAGCCATAATATCGGTGAGGGTTGGCATTCCAACAATATCGGTAACATAGTCCTTCAGACGTATTGACTTCTGAAGCTCCTTGTTGTCGATAAGTTCTGCCACGGTACAACCCTTGTCCTTTGCCATTGTCTTCACGATGTCGTAGCTCTCGGGGTGGACTGCACTATTGTCGAGCGGGTTCTTGGCTCCTGGTATGCGTAGGAAGCCGGCACATTGCACGAAGGCTACAGGACCGAGGCGCGGCACCTTCTTAAGTTCGGCACGCGACTTGAACGCTCCGTTCTTCTCGCGATATTCGACGATGTTCTTGGCTGTAGTAGCGTTGAGTCCGCTGACGTACATCAACAGGTGGCGGCTTGCGGTATTGAGGTTAACGCCTACGGTGTTCACGCAAGATTCTACAACCATGTCCAAGCTCTTCTTCAGTTCGTTCTGGTCGACATCGTGCTGATACTGACCTACACCAATGCTCTTGGGGTCTATCTTTACAAGTTCGGCAAGCGGGTCCATGAGTCGGCGACCGATTGATACGGCTCCACGTACAGTCACGTCCTCGTTGGGGAATTCCTCACGTGCAGCCTCTGATGCAGAATAAACCGAGGCTCCGTCCTCGCTTACTACAAAGACATTGATGTTAGAGTCGAGACCTATTTCTTTCAGGAATGTAGATGTTTCGCGACTGGCGGTTCCATTGCCAACGGCTATTGCCTCAATGTCGTATTTCTTCACCATGCTGAGCACCTGGCGTGCTGCACCTTGATGGTCGTTCTTGGGAGCGTGGGGATAGATAGCTTCGAAGTGGAGCAATGTGCCCTGTGCGTCAAGGCAAACTACTTTGCATCCTGTGCGGAAACCTGGGTCGATGCCCATTACTCGCTTCTGGCCCAATGGAGCAGCAAGGAGGAGCTGACGCAGATTTTCAGCAAACACTTCTATTGCTTCATTATCGGCACTTTGCTTGCTTGAGAGGGCGAACTCGGTCTCAATAGATGGCTTAAGGAGACGCTTGAATGCGTCATCGGCAGCTTCGCCCACAAGTTTACTACACTCGCTACGTCCCAATACGTACTGGCGATGAATCTTCTCCTTACACACTTCCTCGTCGGCAGAAATGCTGATGCGAAGGAAGCCTTCCTTTTCGCCACGACGCATGGCAAGCAGGCGGTGTGACGAACAACGTCGAAGTGGTTCGGAGAAGTCAAAGTAGTCGCTGTACTTCTGTGCCTCGTCTTCTTCGGCTTTTGTCTTCACAACTTTCGAAGAAATCACGGCCTCGCGTTTGAATACATTTCTGATGGCCTTGCGCACGTCCTCGTTCTCATTGACAGCTTCGGCTATGATAAACTTGGCGCCCTGAATAGCGTCTTCCACCGACTTAACGTCGCCCTTTACAAATTTCACTGCCGTTCGGAATGGATTGGAGTCGCGCTGCAACAGGATGGTTTGTGCCAAAGGCTCCAGTCCTTGCTGGCGTGCAATGTCGGCTTTGGTGCGGCGTTTGGGTTTGTATGGCAAATAGATGTCCTCTAGTTCTGACATTACCCAGCAGTTTTCTATGCGCTGGCGCAATTGGTCGGTCATTTTGCCCTGGTCTTCTATTGTAGAAATTATGGTTTCCTTGCGCTTTGCCACATCCTGCAGCTTCTCGCGCATAAGTGCAATGTCTGAAACCTGCACCTCGTCAAGATTGCCAGTGCGCTCCTTGCGGTAGCGACTGATGAATGGCACGGTACAGTTTTCGTCGAGAAGTTCGAGGGTGTTTTCGACACTACTTTCAGACAATGATAATGTGTCGGCAATGATTCTTGTAAATACGTTCATTATATATAATAAGGTATATGTGTTCTACAGACCAGATAGGTAAACCTAAATTGTATAGGTAAGCCTAAATAGTTCTGAGTTGCTAAATAGTTTCTGCAAAGATAGTGCAAACCGAAGACAATACAAAACAAGCTCGCTTGTTTTTATTGTTGAGGTGCAGCATATCTTATCAAGAGATAGTGCAAACCGAGGACAATACAAAACTGTCTTTTACATATTCTTCGGTACGAAGGTCTCCCATGTCTGGTCGTCGTAGAATATTCTTATCTCTACGATATGACGTTCGTTTTTGTCGCAATTTTTTACCAACTGTATTCCACGTGTTTTGCTTGTGTTTTCAGGACCGGATGTCTCGGGTGTTTCGGTGGCAGATGTTTCAATCCTTGGGTGGTTGTCAATGTTTGAGTTGATCGTATCGCTAATACTACCAGCGGTTTCTGGCGTGCTGTCAAAGTCAAGTGCAGAATTAGTGGGTGGGGTAGTATTTGAGTTGAGCATAGCTCCTGCCTCAGAGTTGCGATAGTCGGTCATAGCTCCACGGCCGAACAAGAGCCAGTCAGTAGAGATGTCAGGAAACCGGCTCTTGATAGCATCGACGATTTTGAGCGACGGAGCTGTGCGTCCAGTGAAAATGCTGCTGAGTGTAGCTGGAGCAATTTTTATGTTCTCTGCAAACTCCTGCTGGGTCATGTGCTGCGACTCAATAATTCTTTTTATTCTGTCTTTCATATGCAATGATGATGAATTCTTGTTTGTTCTTCTTTTTTACAAAGTTAAATCAAAAAAATGAAATATACAACTTTTGCAAGATATAATTAATTGCGTAAGTACACATTTGTATATGTAAATATGAGCAAGTTTGATTTGTTGTATATGGTAGTATGTGAATTGTAGCGTACTTGTCTGGTATTTTATCAGCAAAAGCTTTGTCTTTTACTTTAACGTTATTCTATAATTAACTGATTAATAAAGTATATAATTATGTATTGATAATGATGAATATACATTAAAACGATTAAAAACCTACTTTGTTTAATTATATGCTTATAATAAGCTTTAAAACGAATGCGCTAAAATACTTATTATCAGGTATTTACCGATAATGTCGTAATACGATATGAATATTCATACACAAAAATACATCTTTTGATTTACAAATCAATATGTTTAAATATTGTAGATTTGTAAATATGAAAATAGAATGTGGATTTACAAATCCATATTTGCAAACCGTTGTTTTTGGCAATACGAATTTGTGTATTGGCTTTTTCGAATGTAAAAATATGTAAAACCTAAATCTTTTAAGCCTTCAATACTTCATTTTTCGCAATACAGAAGAATTCTGAACTAAGGATTATGTGGCTTGATTTTTTGCAGAAATAAAGGGGTAAAAAATGGCCTAACTCCCATGTTCTTTAGGAAGTTAGGCCGGAAAAATAGGTCTGCACCGTTTCTAATTCTAGGAATGAAACTGGTAGAAAATATGCTTTTTTAGTGCAACATGAAGAAGATTAGCTCCTTCATAAGGTCGCCAGTTGAGGTGTTTTGGTTGTCCAACCCCTTACTTTTGGCATCGATTTCCCTTAGTTTGGATAAAATCTGTAGAGTTTTCATTGCAGTGAAGTTTCTCATACCAGTGCGATAGTCCTTCAGACCCCACACCGACTTCAGATCAAGAAAGGCTGCGAGATTGTTGTCGTTGTTACGATCGGGCGCATAGAATGCTACCATCAGATTCTGGAAGTAAGAGTATAGTAAAGGCAGGCATGCAAACAGCGAACCTGCTTTGGGATTTTTGTCAAAATATTTTACTATCTGATTTGCCTTGAAAACATTCCTTTCGATTATGGCTGTCTTCAGTTCGAACACATTAAAGTCCTTGCTTACCCCTATTTCACGTTCTACAATTTCGGGTGTGATGCGTCGGTTGTCGTCGGGCAGTGAGATCATCACTTTCTCTAGTTCAGAGATAAGTCGGCTCAAGTCAGCGCCAATGTGTTCAGCTATCATCGAACACGATTTTGGGTCGATGGCAACGTGGTTGTCTTTGAGGTATTTCTCAATGAACGAGGGTAGCTCGAAGTCACGTTTCTTCTTGCTTTCAAATACCACTCCTACTGCCTCGGCCTTGCCTACTATCTTCTTTCGCTTGTCGATAGTGCCGTTTTTGTAGCAGATAACAAGTATAGTAGACTGTAGCGGTATTTCGAAGTATCGCTCCAAGGCATCAAGCGATTTCAACGCCTGCGCCTCCTTTACTATTACTACACGATAGGACGATGGCATTACGGGGTAGCCTTTACATAGGTCGGATATTTGGGCGGCTGATGTGTCAGCACCGAATACTATGGTCTGGTTGAAGTCGCGGTCGTCGGGCTCAATGACGTTCTCTGCGATATAGTCGGCTATCTTGTCGATGTAGTAAGGTTCGTCGCCCATAAGTATGTATACCGGTGCATATTTTTTGGCTTTTAGGTCGCGCATGATTGTTTCATACGTAGCCACGGATTTTCTTTCTGCCATAATAATTATATTATAAGGTGTAAAAATAAATTAACGGGTAGCCTTACGGCTCGTTATTCTCGTTAAAATTGCATACTTTTGTATGCTGTTTGCCGCCAGTGCGGCATTTAAAAGCAAAATTACGAAAATGATTCGATTAAATCTACCAACTTTCGAAATAAAGTTATCAGGAACCAAAGAACATCCGCGAATATTCGACATTCTGCGCCGTCGCTATGTGGCTCTCACGCCCGAAGAATGGGTGCGTCAGCACTTTGTCCACTTCCTTACAGGACACAAGGGTTACCCTGCTGCTCTTATGGCCAACGAGGTGGGGCTGATGATTGGTAATAAGAAGTTACGGGCTGACAGCGTGCTGTACGACCGTCAGTTGCACCCTCGCATGATAATAGAGTACAAGGCTCCGTCAATCGAAATAACACAGAAGGTGTTTGACCAGATTGCAGCCTACAATCTCTTATTGCATGTTGATTATCTCGTTATGAGCAATGGATTTCAGCATTATTGCTGCCGTATGGACTACGAGAATCGTAGATATGAGTTCTTGAAGGAAATTCCTGATTATAGTGATATCAATAGTCCCAACCAATGAATATGACAGAACATAAGAACGAGTCGGAAATGACGACTGAATATGAAAAAATGCGTAGTCAACAGCTGTATTGCTTTGAGGATTCTGAGGTAATGGCAAGTATAGTCCGTGCAAATGAGCTGTGCACAAAATTTTCAATGATGACACTTGCCTCGTCTGAATACAGGTCGACTGTCGAGACACTAATCCCTGGCATACCGAAGTCGTCAGTTATCATTCCTCCATTTCGTTGCGACCATGGACATGGTATTAATATAGGTGAGCACACGTTCATCAATTACGACTGTATAATGCTTGATGGTGGAGAAATAACTATAGGGGCGCACTGTAAGATAGGTCCTCGCTGTCAGTTTTTCACGCCACAACATCCTATCGACTATGAGGAGCGTATGCAGCCTGTGGAGACCTGTCATCCTATCAGAATAGGCGATAACTGCTGGCTTGGTGGTAGCGTCACGGTGTGTCCAGGAGTAACGATTGGGCCGCGTAGCATCATTGCTGCAGGAAGCGTCGTGATTCGCGATATCCCTGCCGACTCAATGGCAGCTGGCAATCCGGCTGTGGTGAAGAAAAGACTCATAAGGAATACGGATTGATAATGTTGATAATAATACAAAGTGATAAAAAATAAAAACGAAAAGAAATAATGGGAGTAGGAAGATGGATAGGCGGATTTCTTGGCTTTATGTCGGGTGGGCCGCTCGGAGCACTTGCCGGCTATGCTATAGGTTGGCTGTTTGAGAAGGGGGCTGAAGGATTCAGCGGTGAAGACAATGTGTATAATGCCAACCGCCAGTATGGTGGTTATACAGAGCAACAGCAGTATGAGGGACAGCGCAATTCGTTTCTGTTTTCGTTGCTTGTTCTCGCTTCGTATATAATGAAGGCTGATGGGAGGGTAATGCACTCTGAGATGGAATTTGTACGCTCATTCCTGCGTCGCAATTTCGGCGAGATGGCAGTACAACAGGGCGAGCAGATATTGCTTCGCCTGTTTGAGCGTCAGAAGCAGATGGGCAATATGGCGTTTAAGGATGTGATACGCGACTCATGTGCTGAGATAGCGCAGCATATGGAATACTCGCAGCGTCTGCAACTCGTCAACTTCCTCGTGATGATAGCACAGGCCGATGGTAGTGTGCCGCAGAGCGAGATTGAAGCCTTGCAGTTTATAGCAGCAAATCTTGGTCTTTCTGTCGAAGACTTGAATTCAATGCTCAATCTGTCGTCGGGCGGCAATAATCTTGATGCTGCCTACAAGGTGCTTGGCATCGCCCCAGACGCTTCTGATGATGAGGTGAAGGCTGCCTACCGCCGCATGGCTCTGAAGCATCATCCCGACCGTGTAGCTACGCTTGGAGAGGATGTACGTAAGGCTGCCGAACAGAAGTTCCAGGAAATCAATGCTGCCAAGGAGACAATATACAAGGCAAGGGGACTGTAGTGCGACAGGAAGTTGCCCTTTGGCATAATAAAAGTTGCCTTTTGGCGTAATAAAAGTTGCCCTTTCGCTCTTCTAAACGAATTCGTTTGAAGAGTGAAAGGGCAATTCTTTTTTATGTTTAAATCTTGTCCAAAGCTTGGCGGATGTCGTCGAGTATGTCCTCAACGTCCTCAATGCCTACTGACAGGCGGATGAGGTCGGGAGCAACACCTGCCTCGCGCAGCTGCTCGTCAGACAACTGACGATGGGTGTGGCTTGCCGGATGAAGCACACAGGTGCGAGCATCTGCCACGTGGGTTACGATGTTTATCATGTCGAGCGAGTCCATGAAGCGGATAGCTGTGTCGCGGTCGCCTTTCAGTCCGAAGGCTATCACGCCGCAAGAGCCGTTAGGCAGGTATTTCTCTGCAAGTTCATGATATAGGTCGCCTGGCAGTCCGCTGAAGTGAACCCATGCCACACGAGGGTCTGCCTGTAGAAATTCTGCCACCTGCTGTGCGTTGGCGCAATGCTGCTTCATGCGTAGGTGGAGCGACTGCAGACCGAGATTCAGAATGAATGAATTCATTGGGGCTGGAATTGATCCAAGGTCGCGCATCAGCTGAGCTACAAGCTTGGTGATATAGCCCATCTTGCCGAACTTCTTGGCGTAGGTGAGCCCGTGGTAGCTATCGTCGGGAGTACACAGGCCGGGGAACTTGTCGGCATTGGCGAGCCAGTCGAAATTGCCGCTGTCCACTACGCATCCGCCTACCTGGCTTGCTGTACCGTCCATGTATTTTGTTGTACTGTGAGTCACGATGTCGGCTCCCCATTCAAATGGACGGCAGTTGATAGGAGTGGCGAAGGTATTGTCAACAATGAGTGGAACGCCATTCTTATGGGCAATGCGTGCAAACTTCTCAATGTCGAGCACGGCACATCCCGGATTGCTTATTGTCTCGCCGAAAACAACCTTTGTATTTGGTCGGAAAGCTTTCTGAATCTCTTCTTCTGGGTCATTTGGGTTGACAAATGTGCATTCTATGCCCAATTTTTTGAGTGTTACACCGAAGAGGTTGAATGTTCCGCCATAAATCTCGTTGCTTGTCACGATATGGTCGCCTGCCTCGCAGATGTTGAATACAGCATAGAAATTGGCAGCCTGTCCGCTGCTTGTAAGCACGGCTCCTACGCCACCCTCAAGCTGTGCAATCTTCTGTGCCACAGCATCGTTGGTAGGGTTCTGCAAGCGTGTGTAGAAGTATCCTTCCTTCTTGAGGTCGAAGAGCATAGCCATCTCCTCAGAGTTGTCATACTTGAATGTGGTGCTCTGTATGATTGGCGGCTCGATAGGCTCACCGTTCTTTGCCTCGTAGCCTCCCTGTACGCAGATAGAGGCTGTTCTTAAATTCTTCTTCATCTTTTTATTCTTAAATTTAGGCTTATTATATTGATTTCGGATGCGAAGGTACAAATAAAAGTGCTAATGAAGGCCATTTTTTCTTCTTATTTTTTGGGCTTTTATCAAAAGCGGACTAACTTTGTAGCAAATATGAAAGTGAAAATTCAATTTAATGTAATTTGAAAAATGAGAAAGATATTGTTCCTGTTGCCACCCATGGTGCTGGCTTTGGTGGTTGGAATGCTTACAAGTTGTCGTTTCGCTGCATCGTACAATGATGGCGACACTATAGCTGCATCAGAATTTGAGCCTGCTGACACTTCACTTGTTTCAAAGCGTCAGGTCAAGGATACGCTTAATCATGTGGCGCAGAATATTGTTGATAGTACTGACATCTTCTATGTAGGCACAGGCTCTACAAGACATTTTTTGCAGCTTGTTTCCTATCCGTCCAAACGCGACACGCTTGTGTACGGTAAGACATTGCATATCAAGGTGAAAGGTAGTGCCGACTTCAACAGTATTGTTCGCGTAAAGTTCTATTTGCTTAATGGCAAAGATTCGCTGGTGAGTGCTGTTGAACAGGTGGAAATCAATTAGAACAATTCTGCTGGATTGTCTTTGGCAATCTTGTCATCTTGTCATTTTCATTTCTGAATGCTTGTTATTTTGCTCTATAGTATAAGTATGTATTCATATTTATTATTGGCTCATCCGATATTTAGAGTGATAATGATAATTTATTAAATGTAACAAGTTTATATAAGGGTGTGGTCAAAATGTGAGTTAAGGGTATTTAAGAAGAAGTTAATCCATCTACGATGGATATAAGTTCTTGCTAAGGCAAAAAATGTGAACGTATGCCGTTTTCTTTATACCCCTATTTTATCCGACCTTCTCTCTCCTCCCATTGCAATCGGCTTTTGGGTACATCGGCAAAGCCAGCCATCTGTTCGTCGTACGCCTGTTGCTGTTCGGGTGTGAGCGATATTATGCCATGCTGTATTTCGTGCTGCCATCGGCGCAATGAACATTCATACTCACCAGATGCCGAGAAAGGCATATGGCCGTTCTGACTGACGAACTGCTTCAGTTTGCTGAGGGCATCGTCGAAAGAGTCGCACACCAACGAATGAACGGGGTTGCCATCGGCATCATATTCTATTCTTCTTTTGATGCTTACCATTTCGTTATCTGCCGACACCTCCACATTGTACGCTACCGTGACTATCTCTGCAAAACGCTTCACTACAGCATCGCGCTTAGGGGCGTCTTCGCTCACATATCGCGTCATGGGATAGTTGCTGTCGTGCCACAGGTTGAAATACACGTCTTTGCTCAAATAGCCTATAGCGACACGCCACTTCAAGCACTCCATCAGCTCTGCACCGATATGATACTCCACGCCGTTGAACGTGACATAATCCTTAGGCGACTTACGTGTTTTCTTGGTCGTAGCCAGTTGCTGTCCGCCTGTAGCGACAGGTACCTCCAAAGTGTTCCACCCTTCGGTCTCTTCCGTCGAAAGGCTCTTATACTGGCGTATTGCCTTGACAAAGGCTGTACCGAACGTCTCCTGTTTATGAGCTCCTACTCCCGACACCATCCCGAAAGCCAAACGAGTTTCGGGCTGAAGTATGGCAAGCTGATGCAGCGTGCGGTCGCCAAACACCACATACGGCGGAACGCCCCTCTCGGCAGCCAGTTGCGCGCGCAGCTGACGTAGTGTCTCAAACAGCGCCATGTCTTCAGCCACCCCGTCTTGCACAAGTCCGGCATGCATAGACTCGCTATGTTTCTGCTTCCTGCCCTTCACCGTGAAGTCTTCGCGATTTACAACAGCCAGTTGTGCTGTCTTGCGCCCGTAGAGCACATCCTCGCCCTGGGGCGTGACTTTCAGGTGCGAATTGTCCTTATAGTCTATCTCGATATAACCCATGTGCAGCATTTGCAGCAAATAGTCCTGCCAGTCCTTGAAAGCGACATCTCTGCCACAGCCATAGGTTTTAAGCTGCTGATAGCCCTTCTGATAGAGTTCATAACCGGACGAGCCTCGCAGAATGTCAATCAACAGTCTGAACCCCGTCTGCTGATGCGTACGCACAATGCCCGAAAGAGCTTTCTGTACAAGTATTGTCCCGTCAAAACGCTGTGGAGGATTCTTGCAGACATCACAGTTGCAGCAGTCATGGTCCATTGTCTCGCCGAAATAGTTGAGCAATATTCTTCTGCGGCAGACTTGACTCTCTGCATATTCCTGCATACGGTCCAACTTCTCGTTGTTGACGGCCTGCTGACCGCTGTCCTCGGCAAACTTACGCAGCATGATGATGTCGCCCACCTGATAGAACAATACCGTCTCGCAGGGCAGTCCGTCGCGTCCTCCACGACCTATCTCCTGATAATAGCTCTCTATGCTCTTCGGCAAGTTGTAGTGCACCACGTAGCGCACATTGCTCTTGTCGATGCCCATACCGAAGGCTATCGTTGCACACACTACATCTATATTGTCATTGATGAATTCCTCCTGCACCTCATCACGCTCTCTGGGCGACAGTCCGGCATGATAAGCCTTGGCACGCACACCTTCCTCTTGCAGTTTCATGGCTACAGTCTCAGTGGTCTTTCGGCTCATACAGTATACAATGCCACTCTCATTGCGATGACGGGCAATGAGGGCAAGCAGAAAGCGCAACTTGTCCTGCGCCGAATATCCTCGGCGTACATCAAGCGAAAGGTTAGGACGGTCGAAGGAAGAAACAAAAATCTTTGGATCGCCCGTCTTGTCTTTTTCCAGACGCAACTGCTGCACAATATCTTCCTTGGTTATCTTGTCAGCAGTAGCCGTAAAGGCAGCGACTGGTACTCCAGGGAAAAACTCTTTGATTCTGCCCAATTGCGTATATTCCGGGCGGAAATCATGTCCCCATTGCGAGATACAATGTGCCTCGTCTATAGCAAACATGCTAACCTTGAGAGGTCCAGTAGGATTAGTGCCCGACGAATGGTGCAACACACCTGTTTCCATCTCGGCAAGCAAGCGCTCGGGCGAGACGTAAAGCAGTTTGTATTCACCACGATAGGCTCGCTCAGCTATCTCACGGTTCTCTGCCTCCGAAGCATTGCTGTTCAGAGCCGCAGACTCTATACCATTAGCACGCAGACTCTCCACCTGATCTTTCATCAGCGAAATAAGAGGCGAAACCACAACAGCCGTTCCTTCCATCATCAATGCCGGAATCTGAAAACAAAGGCTCTTGCCACCACCCGTAGGCATCAGCACAAGACAGTCTTTGCCACTAAGAATATGGCGGATTACATCCTCTTGCAAAGGACGAAACTGATCGTAACCGAAGTATTTTTTAAGTGTAGATTGCATTGATCGCATTGTCGTATAGTTCTTTTTTTGAAGGGGTAAAGTTAAGCAAAAAAATCGAACTGGCAAAGACTTGTTACGCAGGATGTGGATGAAGACGCTTCCTACTGGCGGTAGCAGACTTCATCGTTCCTCCATTGGAACAGATTCACGAGAGCGTGCTGGGCTGCTTCGCCGAATGCCTCATCTACGCTGGCTCCATATTCGGAGTGACCATTTACAGACGCAGCAAGTACGCCATAGCCTCCTAAATTACCAGGCAATAACACCTCCAGCATTCGTGAGATTAGTGAAATTCGTGGTGAAATACACAACACGAATCACACGAATTATACACAACTAAATTCATGACCAATTCATGATAATTCGTGACTATAGCGCACCAAACATTCGTGTGATTAGTGAAATCCGTGGTGAAATACACAACACGAATCACACGAATTATACACAACTAAATTCATGAC
>ENA-ORSA01001431-ORSA01001431.1-human-gut-metagenome-genome-assembly--contig:-NODE-1431-length-19764-cov-3.985438_pt1 | contig 19764 bp, 13 predicted proteins | sample MGYA00242179_ERZ509142 | MGnify/ENA primary metagenome ERZ509142 (study PRJEB26280, sample SAMEA2338659) | human gut metagenome | biome: human gut; feature: human-associated habitat; material: faeces... | reverse complement strand
AACGCGGCGCGCCACCGTGGGGTAGTATATGGTGTAGGTGTTGTTGCCGTTCTCGTTGAGGTCCTTGTTGAAGTTGACCGTCTGCGGCTCGCCGCCGTCCAACGACACGTTGTAAGTAAGTCCGCCCTTGTTGAGGAAGTCGAGCGTTGACTTTACGATAACGTGTAATTTTACTTCTTTCACCTTGCCCTCTGTCCCGGCAGGCATGGTGAAGCGGTATGCCAGCGACGCCCCGCTTACGGGCTTCGTGTAAGGTTGCAGTGACACTCCGCTAAGTGTGCGCCCCATGTAGGGCATCACCGTCCACGCCGCTTCGGGTGCGTCGGCCTTGCTGAAGTAGTGCTCGGCCTCCATCGCCACGTAGCCGTCGGCACCCTTGTGCGTGAAGCCGCCCTGCGCGTTGCCGTCTACGCGGAACACCTCGGGCATCATGTCACGCTCGAAGCTGTCGTGCCAGTCGGTGTAGCCGATGTGCTTCTGTATCATCATGCCGTTCCATTTGCCTCCGGCAATGTCGTGGTTGTACTCGGCGCAGAGCACGGAGTCGCGCCTGAATGTCTCGGCCACGCGGTCGGCCCAGAGGTTTGCCGCAGGGTCGCCCAGCTTGTACAGGTGGTTGTTCATGGCCTGGGCGTAGTACATCTGGTACAGGTTCGACATGGCCTGGACGGGGAACAGTATGAGCTCGCGGTACGTGTCGCGGTAAGCCTCGGGCAGGGTGATGTACTGGCGCAGGGCTTCCGCCTCGAGGCGCATGTACTCGTCGGCCACCTGGCGCCACTCGCCCGTCTCAAGGTTGTACGTGTTCTTGTCGAGCAGTTCGGCCGTAACGCGGCCGTTGTATTTAAGGTAAAGGTTGAGTATGCGCGCCGCTTCGTCCGCCTGCGCGTCGCCAAACTGCTGGCGGCAGAAGTCGGTCACGTGCGTCATTACAGTCTGCGCGGAGTATTTTTTCGGACTCCAGGCCATGTCCATGAACAGGGTTATGGCGTATTCCATGGGCTTCAGGTCGCCCACGTTGAGTATCCAGAGGCGGTCTATGCCGTAGTCGTAGGCTAGTGTAAGCTGCTCGCACATGTTCTGCGGCGGCGTGTTGCACAGCCACTTCGAGTTGCGCGGGCCGCCAACGTAGTCAACGTGGTAGTAAAGTCCCCATCCGCCTTTGCGCTTGCGCTCCTCGGCGTTTGGCACGCGGCGTACGTTGCCCCAGTTGTCGTCGCACAGGAGCAGGGTAACGTCGTCGGGCACTTGCAGGCCGTTCTCGTAATATCCAAGCACTTCCTTGTACAAGGCCCATACCTGCGGACGCTCCTTGGCCGGGCGGCCGGTCACGTCGCTGATTATCTTGCGCTGGTTGTCGATGATTTTCTGCATCAGTTTCATCATGCGCTGGTACTGCGGCACGAACTCATGGTCCTTGCCTTCCTCGCCTCCCATGGGTGCGTCGCCGTCGCCGCGCATACCTATCGTGATGACATCCTCGTTGTCTTTGGCGCGCTCAATGCCTTCGCGGAAGAAGCGGTCGATTACTTCCTGGTTCTTGGCATAGTCCCATGCGCCGTACTTGTCGCGGTTGCGTGCCCATTCCTGGTGGTTGCGCGCCATGGGCTCGTGGTGCGATGTGCCCATCATCACGCCCATTTCGTCAGCAGTCTTGCTGTTCTGCGGGTCGTCGGCGTAGAACGCCCATCCCCACATTGCCGGCCACATGAAGTTGCCTTTGAGGCGGAGTATCAGCTCGAAAACCTTTGCGTAGAAGTCGTGGCCGCCGTAATCGGTGCCGAAAGTGTTTTTCACCCATGTGGTAAGGCACGGCGCCTCGTCGTTCAGGAAGATGCCGCGGTAGCGCACGGCAGGCTCCCCGTCGGTGTACACACCTTTATTAATATATACGCGCGCGTGGCGTTCTATGGGCGTGTCGGCCCAGTAGTACCACGGCGACACGCCGATTTGGCGCGACAGCTCGTATATTCCGTAGATTGTTCCGCGCCTGTCGCTTCCGGCTATGACAACCTTGTCGCCCGTGGTTGTGATGATGTATTTCTCGAGTTTGCCTTTAAGTTCGGTCTTGTCAATTACTTTTTGCTTCACCAGCTGGTCTATTTCGGCCGAATGACCGATAGTGCCTACTATTATCTTGGCGTCCGCCTGGCCGGTGGTCGTCACTTCCGCGCCGCATACTTTGTTGATGTCTGTGGCGAGGTTTCGCGCCGCAATCGACACTCCCTTGCAGTCGTTCGCGTCTACGTAGATGGCTATTTTGCCCTTGTCGTTGAGCAACACGTCTCCTGACTTGAAGCTGACAAAACGCTCAGCCGCGTTAGAAAATGTTGCAGCGAGCGACAAAAGGAACAATGAGAAAATAATTTTAATGTGTTTCATGTGGGTTGATTTTTTTGCAAAAATAAGTATATATATCTATATTTAACGAGTATTTGACTTGAAATAAAGCGAAATGAGACAAATAGAAACGTAATAGCTACAAAAATAGTTGTATGTTACCAAGTAATGATGTACTTTTGCACCGTAAGGCGCAGGCTTGTACCGCGGCTTTGCGTAATCATGGAAACGGCGTTTGCAAGATTAATCTTATTTTTTGACTTGATATGAAAAACGAAATGAAAACACAGCCCGCAGGCCATGAGGCCAAGGGGTTTTACAAGCTGTCATGGATTCAGAGGATAGGTTTCGGGTCTGGAGACTTGGCTCAGAACCTGATTTACCAGACCATATCCATGTACTTGTTGCTGTTCTACACCAACGTCTACGGCCTTAATCCGACGTCGGCGGCGTTCATGTTCCTGCTTGTCCGCATCGTGGATGTTATCTGGGACCCCATCGTCGGTACGTTCGTAGACAAGCATAATCCCAAGCTTGGCAAGTACAGGGCTTACCTCGTGCTGGCCGGAATACCGTTGAGCGGTTTCGCGATACTGTGCTTCTGGAACGGATTTTCTGGCTCGCTGGCGTATGCTTATTTCACATACGTTGGCATGTCGATGCTCTATACATTAATTAATGTGCCTTACGGAGCCTTGAACGCATCGCTTACGCGCGATACGAACGAAATCACCGTGCTTACGTCTGTCCGCATGTTTATGGCTAACGCAGGCGGTCTTGCCGTGGCATACGGTATTCCTATGATAGTTTCAGCATTGTCTCCCGACGGCAAGATGAACTCAAAGGACTCGGGCGACGCCTGGTTTGCCACCATGGCTATTTATGCCGTAATTGGTCTTGTGCTGCTTATTTTCTGTTTCTCGCAGACCAAGGAGCGTGTCGTAATGGACAAGTCTGAGACCGCTAACGTGAAAGTCAGCGACCTTTGGGTGGAGTTCCGCCGCAACAGGCCACTCCGTATTCTCGCCTTCTTCTTCATTACGGCTTTCGCAATGATGTCGGTAGGCAACGCTGCAGGCTCTTATTACATGATTTACAATGTACATGCCGACGCCGGGCAGGTGGCTAACTTCATGGCGTTAGGCTCTATCCCCGCGTTCATTTTCATGCCGATGGTGCCTGCAATAAAGCGTAAGGTGGGAAAGCGCGGTATGTTCAACATCTTCCTTTCTGTGGCAATCGTGGGCATGGCCTTGCTATATGTTATATCCGTTGTGCCAGCCTTGCGTTCGCAGATGTGGCTCGTTTACGTGGCGCAGTTTGTCAAGTCGACGGGTGTCATAGTCGCTACCGGCTACATGTGGGCGCTCGTTCCCGAGGTTATTTCATACGGAGAATATACTCACGGAAAGCGTATCTCCGGCATAGTCAACGCCCTTACCGGTATATTCTACAAGGCCGGTATGGCTCTTGGCGGCGTTGTTCCGGGGCTGGTGCTGGCGTTTGTCGGCTTCGACCAGACCAATACGGTGTCCCAGTCGCCTATGGCCGAGCAGGGAATACTCTGGCTCGTGGCCGTCATTCCGGCGTTGCTGCTTGCCCTCGCAATGTTCATTATCTCAAAATATGAACTTAGCGACGAGGTGATTGACAAGATTAACATGGAAATAGAAAAACGTTCTAAAAACTGACAACACACATGAATAAGAGCTTTTTGCTGGCTACGGTATGCGCGGCTGCTTGCCTCGTGCCGTCAGAAGTTAGTGCGGCTGACACATTGAAGGATGTGCTTGGTAAGTATTTTACGGTAGGCGCGGCGGTTAATGTAGATGCCGTATGGGGCAGGAATGCCGCCGAAGCCAAGATAGTAATCGATAACTTTAACTCCATTGTGGCCGAAAACTGCATGAAGGGAGAGGAAATCCATCCCGAGGAAGACACTTATTTCTGGGACGATGCAGACCGCACGGTCAAGTTTGCCGAGGACAACGGCCTTGAAATGATAGGCCACTGCCTTGTATGGCATTCGCAACCGCCGAAGTGGATGTTCACCGACGAGAAGGGCGACACCGTTTCGCGGCAGGTTCTCATAGACCGTATGCGCAACCATATCACCACCGTAATGACCCGTTACAAGGGGCGTATCAAAGGATGGGACGTGGTTAACGAGGCCGTCAATGATGACGGCACGATGCGCCAGTCGCCTTATTACAGGATAATAGGGCCTGACTATATCGAGCTGGCATTCAAGTTCGCGCACGCCGCAGACCCCAATGCTGAGCTTTACATCAACGACTATTCCATGGCAAAACCGGGCAAGCGTGCCACCATCTGCAAGATAGTAAGGGACTTGAAAGCGAAAGGTTGCCGTGTGGATGCAATCGGAATGCAGTCGCACAACGGTTACAATTACCCAGACTTGAAGGAGTATGAGGCTTCAATCGACTCTTTTGCAGCCTGCGGAGTGAAAGTAATGATGACGGAGCTTGACATGAACATGCTGCCTACACCTGAAAAGTTTAGTGGCGCGGAGATAAGCCAGAACTTTGAATATCAGGAAAAATACAATCCTTATAAGAACGGATTAACGCCCGAAGCCGAGCAACTTTTCGAGCAGCGTTACCTTGAACTGTTCAAGATTTATTACAGGCACCGCCACCAGATTTCGCGCATCACGCTTTGGGGCGTTACCGATACGACCTCTTGGCTTAACGATTTCCCTGTCAGGGGACGTACTAATTATCCTCTCCTGTTTGACCGAAACAACAAGGTAAAGCCCGTAGTAGCCAAGATTATAGACTTGTTCAAGCAGTAAACGCATTTCTTCAACAATACGGCAGGGGGTCGGGCGTGAAGCGTGATGCCGCCTGCCACATGTATTCCAATATTGTATAAACCTTAAAAATCAATAGTTATGGATAAAGCAAGGTATCTTTTCCCGAGTGATTATATGGCAGACCCCTCTGCCAATGTGTTTAACGGCAGGCTTTACATCTATCCTTCGCACGACTGGGATTCGGGCGAAGCGTTTGACGATGACGGTGGACACTTCCAGATGAAGGACTATCATGTACTCTCGCTTGACGACGTTGAGAACGGCGAAGTTACCGACCACGGACAGATTCTTGCCGTAGAGGACATTCCTTGGGCAAGCCGCCAGTTGTGGGACAACGACGTAGTGGAGAAAGACGGCAAGTATTACATGGTATATTGCGCCAAAGACAAGAACGGCGTATTCCATCTCGGCATAGCCATTGCCGACCGTCCCGAGGGCCCATTCAAGCCCCAGGCAGACCCTATTCGCGGCTCTTACTCAATCGACCCCTGCGTGTTCAAGGACGACGACGGAGCTATTTATACATATTTCGGCGGCATCTGGGGCGGACAGTTGCAGCGTTACAAGGACAACCAGGCTCTCGGCGTGGAGCATCTGCCCGAAGGCGACGAGCCGGCTCTGCCCTCACGCGTGGCAAGGATGACTGACGACATGCTTCAGTTTGCGGAAGAGCCGCGCGCCGTACTCGTGGTTGACGACAACGGCGAGCCGCTCAAGGCAAGCGACCCGCACCGCTTTTTCGAGGCGTCATGGATGCACAAGATGAACGGCAAGTATTATTTCTCTTACTCAACGGGCGACACCCACTACCTGTGCTACGCCGTGGGCGACAATCCTTACGGCCCGTTCACATACAAGGGAGTAATCCTCGAGCCTGTCGTAGGCTGGACCACGCACCACTCAATCGTTGAATACAAGGGCAAGTGGTACCTGTTCCATCACGACTGTGTGCCTTCAGAGGGCAAGACCTGGCTGCGCAGTGTCAAGGTGAAAGAGCTTGACATCGACGCAGACGGCAACATCAAGACGATGAAGAGCGAATGACACAATCCTTAAATTAGATACTATTTAAACACATCCGACGGCCATGCGTGGAGCAATCCGCGCATGGCCTTTTTCTTATATGCGGCCTTTCGCTTTGCCAAAGGCCGCATATCGCGTTGCGAAAGACGGTCTTTAGGCTGCTAAAATACGGCCTTTTGCAACGCCGTTTGCCATGTTCCGGCAAACCGTTGATAATCAGCATGATACATGTGTGCCATCGTCATGCGTGTTAATTATGGCTAAAAAGAGCCTCTTTGCTTGTTTGGAAAGCAATAAACCGCTATCTTTGCACCGATTTACGGCTACGTCAGGCCGCATGTTCCGGGGTTGACTGGATTTGACAGCGGGTTGGAATGGTACGTAAGCACGCGGAGCGTGGTCTGTTTGCTCCTAAATCTCAGCGGTCATAAATTTATCTGGCGAAAACAAGTACGCTCTCGCTGCCTAATCGAAGCATAGTAGATTACTGGCTTAATCCTGTCACAAGGTGACAGGACGAGACATCGCCCGGAAGCTGTTGTCCCGAAGCGTTCCGAACAGGCGGTGCGGTTAAATCGGGAATAGCCACGCCCGGCCCCGCGTGCGTGGTGAAGTTTCAGGGGATAAGGTCGCCGTTGGTGGTCCGGGTCTTGCGGCGGCACGAAAACTGAAGGCCGGAATAAGCGTGTAGAAAGCGTATGGTTTCCCTGTTTGGACGAGGGTTCGATTCCCTCCAGCTCCACAGAAAGCACTACTTCGGTAGTGCTTTTTTGTTATGTGATACAAATTCTAATCTTTTTTATACAAATACGAAGCTTGTTTCGGCGGTTTTGCGTTATCTTTGCAAAATGAATGTATGCGCCGTGGCAAACTGTTGTTTTTGCAGGCGTTAAGTATGGAAAACATTTGACACATCATAACTTAATTATAATCATGAAAAGGAACAACATCATCAAGCTTGCCGCACTGGCCATGATGGCTTCTGCCACTCCGGCCTGTGCCATGACAGACAACGGTGGCGCGAAGGCGTCGTCGGCAATGTTCGACTACTTCGAGTACCGTGGCGACGACGACTATTACAAGAGCAATCCGCTGCCCGACGAGTCGTCTTTTTACAACCCTATACTGCCCGGATGGTATTCAGACCCGAGCATCTGCCGCGCCGGCGATGACTACTACATGGTCACTTCAACGTTCTCTTTCTACCCCGGCGTGCCCTTGTTCCACAGCAAGGACCTGCTCAACTGGAAGCTCGTGAACTACATTCTCGACCGTCCGTCGCAGCTTCCGCTTGACGGGCAGCATGTCTCGGGCGGCATTTTTGCTCCCGCGATATCCTATAACCCCCACAACAAGACGTTCTACATGATTACTACCAACGTAGGGTGGGGCAACTTCTTCGTGAAGACTACCGACCCGCTCGGCCAGTGGTCAGAGCCGATACGCCTGCCCGACGTGGGCGGTATCGACCCGTCGTTCTTCTTTGACGAGGACGGCAAGGCCTACATCGTGAACAACGACGAGCCCGAAGGACCGGCCGAGTATGACGGACACAGGGCTATCAAGGTGCGCGAGTTCGACGTCAAGACCGACAAGACCGTAGGTCCTACCAAGGTGCTTGTCAACAAGGGCGTACACCCGGAGGACAAACCGATTTGGATAGAAGGCCCACACATGTATAAAATCAAGGGCAAGTATTACCTGATGGACGCCGAGGGAGGCACCAGCGATATGCACTCTGAGGTGATATTCAGGAGCGACAGCCCCTTCGGCCCGTTCGTTCCGGCCAAGCAGAACCCCATACTTACGCAGCGCCACCTGCCTGCCGACCGTCCCAACCCCGTGACCTGCGCGGGTCACGCCGACCTTGTGGAGACGCCGGAAGGTGACTGGTACGCCGTGTTCCTGGCCTGCCGTCCGTGCGAGGGCAAGTTTGAGAATCTCGGACGCGAGACGTTCCTTATGCCCGTAAGGTGGAATGCCGACGGCTTCCCGTACATGACCGAGGGCGACGAGACCGTGCCCCTCATCTCGAAAGTAAAGGGAGCTAAGCGCGGCAGCGATGTAACCTTCGGCAACTTCTCTTACCGCGACGATTTCAAGGCCGACAAGCTGTCGCTTGACTGGTTCTCACTGCGCGGCCCGGTAGACCATTTAAGTTCTCTTACGGCCAACCCGGGATACCTCACGATGCAGTGCGCCGACGTCAAGTCGTCAGAGAAGAAAGTGCCCGCGTTCCTCGCACGCCGCATCAGTCACCACAAGTTCGAGTGCGAGACGAGCCTGAAGTTCAACCCAGTGAAGGTCAACGAGAAGGCAGGCCTTGTGCTCTTCAAGGACGAGACACACCAGTACATGCTCTGTGTTGCCATGACCGCAGCAGGCAAGCAGGTGCAGGTGGTACGCGTTGGCAAGGACGGCAAGGAAGAGGCGCTTGCCTCCAAGCCGCTTGGAAAGGCTGACGGCGACATACGCCTGAAGATAGTTTCGCGCGGCCTTTACTTCGATTTCTATTACGCAAAGGCCGACGGCAAGTGGCTTCCGCTCATTGCCGACGTTGACGCCGGTTACCTTTCTACAAAGAACGCGGGCGGCTTCACCGGTACGGTAATCGCCCTCTACGCTTCGTCAAAGTAACGATAGCTTTTATTTACCCAGATATCAATGTAGCAGCCGCAGGCCGCCTTCATGGCAGTCTGCGGCGTTTTTTGTACTGTTCTTTCGTGTGCCTGCGGCAAGTCTTGTGCAGGCCCCATTGCGAAAGGCGGCAAATCGCGCTGCGAAAGGCCGTCTTTTGCACGCCAAAAGGCCGCATATCGCAGCGTGAAAGGCGGCCTTTTGCAAAACGCCCTGCCGCAGGCTGTTTCGCGGTTGCCGGCCGGCCGTCTTGTTTCAATCGTGTTTCCCTCGTTTGGCAAACGTGTTTCCGCGTACCGTTAAAGGTAAAAAAAGCCGTTTTTGTTTTGCCGTTTACACCGCATGATGTATCTTTGCATTCATAAACACATCATCATGAAGAAGCTCACATTGTTTTTCATACTGTCATTCTCACTCGTGGCGGTATGCAGTCTGGCACAGAAAAAGTATGCGGTTTACGCCGTAGGCTTCTACAACCAGGAAAACCTTTTCGACACATGCCACGACGACGGCAAGAACGACTACGAGTTCCTGCCCGGTGGGTCGTACCGTTGGAACGGGCTGAAGTACAGCCACAAGTTGCGCAACATGGCGCGCGTGCTGGCCGACATGGGCACCGACGTGCTGCCGCAGGTGGGCTGCGCGCTCATCGGACTGTCGGAGGTTGAGAACTCCAAGGTGCTCGACGACCTTACAGCCCAAGAGCCCTTGCGTGCGCGCGGATATAAATATGTACACGTGGAAGGCCCCGACAAGCGCGGCATCGACTGCGCCGTGCTCTACAATCCTGCGCTGTTCAAGGTCGGCACGGTGAAGCTTGTGCCCTACGTTCCTGACGCGTCCATGCGCCCTGATTACGCTACGCGCGGCTTCTTGACTGTTACCGGCGAGATGGGTGGCGACCAGGTGGGCGTCATCGTGTGCCACTGGCCCAGCCGTGCGGCCGGTTCTTCCTATCGTGAGCGTGCCGCCAGCCTTGTACGCGATGTGAAGGACTCGCTGCTTAGGGTGAATCCCGACATGAAGGTGATGGTGATGGGCGACATGAACGACGACCCTACGAACAAAAGCATGAAAGAAATCCTGCGCGCATTGCCCGACAAGGACAAGGTGGGCGAGGGCGACATGTACAACCCTTGGTACAACCTTCTGGCAAAGCAAGGCCAGGGCACGCTGTCGTATCAAGGCTCGTGGAATCTCTTTGACCAAATCGTGATGACGCCTAACATGATAGACAAGGGCGGCAAGAAAGACTTTTCCACGCTCAAGTTCTTCAAGAACCAGATATTCCGCCGCGACTATATAATTAACAAGGAAGGCCGTTACAAGGGCATTCCCAAGCGTACACATGCCGGCGGAGCCTGGCTCGACGGTTACAGCGACCACCTGCCCGTTGTCGTCTACCTTGTAAAGGAGAGGCAATGAGCGACATCGAGCAGCACCCTTTGCAACCGTTCCTGCCGCCGGGCACGCGCCTGCTGATGCTCGGCAGCTTCCCTCCGTCGCGCCGCCGCTGGTGCATGGACTTCTTTTACCCCAACTTCATCAACGACATGTGGCGCATCTTCGGCCTCGTCTTTTTCGGAGACAAGGAGCGTTTTGTTGACAGGGAGCAGTCCGTTTTCCGCCGTGGGGACATCATACGGTTTCTTGAAGCCAAGGGCTTAGGCCTGTATGACACGGCCTGCGCCGTGCGCCGGACGACGAACACGGCGTCAGACAAAGACCTTGAAGTCGTCACGCCAACCGACCTTGACGCCCTCTTGCGCCGCATTCCGTCGTGTATGGCGGTGGTTACAACGGGGCAGAAGGCCACAGACGTGTTCGCTTCCCACTTCGCCATGCGTCCTCCAAAGGTAGGAACGTCGGCAGAGTTCACGTTTGAAGGCCGCCTTATGCGGCTCTACCGTATGCCGAGCAGCTCGCGCGCATACCCGATGAAGGTGGAGCGCAAGGCCGAATACTATGAAAAGATGTTTGTTGAAACAGGGCTGAAAGACTGATTTTATGACAATAATAGGCATAGCCGGAGGCACTGGCTCCGGCAAGACAACCGTAGTAAGGAAGATAGCGGAGGCGTTGCCGCCGCACTATGTCGTGGTGGTACCGCTCGATTCTTACTACAACGACACGTCGAGCATGACCGAAGAGGAGCGCCGCGCCATCAACTTCGACCACCCCGACGCCTTCGACTGGAAGCTGCTTGTAAAGCACATGAACGAGCTGCGCAACGGCAACGCCGTAGAACAGCCCACTTACTCGTACCTGCTCTGCAACCGCTTGAAGGAGACTGTGCACGTAGAACCGCGCCCGGTAATAATAATAGAGGGTATAATGACGCTGCTGAACAAGAAGCTTCGCGACATGATGGACCTTAAAATATTCGTCGATACCGACTCTGACGAACGCCTTATACGCAACATCCAGCGCGACGTTTTGGAGCGCGGCCGCACGGTGGAGATGGTCATCGAACGCTACCTGAAGGTGCTGAAGCCCATGCACGAGCAGTTTATCGAGCCTACGAAGAAGTACGCCGACCTGATAATACCGCAGGGAGGGGAGAACCATACGGGCATAGACATACTCTGCAAGTACATCGAAAGCATAGTAAAGTGAAAGGAGTTGAATTAAGAATTAAGAGTTAAGAATTAAGAAAATATGCTCTGTTGTCAATCGGCAAGAGTATTTTTCTTAATTCTTAACTCTTAATTCTTAATTCAATCCGCTCTTAACTCTTAATTCATTCTTCGTTTCCCGGTATATCTTCACCGCGTTGATGCACTCCGTTACGCCGTAGAACAGCAGGCACCAGCCTATTATTAACAGCGGCAGGGAGGCCGTCTCCATGGGTTTTACCATTACGAACACGCCTGTGACGAGTATTAGCGAGGGGCACACCCAGAACCATACGGGAACGCGGAACAGCCTTCTTGCCCCGGCAAGGGCTATGAACTGGTTGACGGCTCCAAGTATTATGAGCACTCCGAGCACGTACATCAGCGACTTTACGAACACGCCCGGGATGATGGCGAGTATCAGTCCGAGCAGTATGCTGCCTATGCCTACGAGCGGAAACGGCGGCCGCGGCGAGGCTATTAGCCGCCCTTCGGCGTCGTACAGCTCCGCGCCTACGGCGTTCTTGCGTGCGTTAAGGTATGTGGCGCACGATATTACGCCCGATACGAGGAACATTACGCCAATGGCGATGGTTATCCAGTGAACCGTGCTGTCGGGGTTGTTTATGAGCAGAATGCCTGTGATTATGGCGCAGGCGGCGCGGAAAACCGCGCTTCTCAATATCTTCATGGCTTGCGGGTTTATGTTAGTTAGCCCCAAAGTTAAGGAAAATATCATACAGAAACAAGACTTTTCATCACTTTTACGTAAAAATATGACAACACTTTACCTTGTCCGCCACGGCGAGACAGTAGACAATGTGAACCGCATAATGCAGGGACAGACGCAGGGAGAGCTGACCGAGCGGGGTAGGGAACAGGCGCGTGAGGTGGCCTCGGGGATGGCCTCCGTGCACATAGACGCTTTCGTGTCGAGCGACCTTAGGCGTGCTGTTGACACGTGCCGCATCATCGCCGGGCCTCACGGCATGGACGTACAGACTACCCCCTTGCTGCGCGAGAGGGACTGGGGCGGCTTCACCGGCCGCTACATACCCGACCTGAAGGATGCCGAATGGCCTGCCGACATTGAGTCGGTTGAGGCTTTGCGCCGCCGCGCCGCCAAGTTCTTGGACTATGTAAGGACGCATTTCCCCTCGTCGGTGGTGCTCGCCGTAGGCCACGGCATCATCAACAAGGCCGTGCAGTCGGTGTTTTTCGACAGGCCGATGCAGGACATCAAGCCCATGGCTAACGCCGAGGTGCGCGTGCTTGAGCTGCGCTGACAAAGTGATTGGTAGTCAGGCTGTTTGCAAAAGACGGCCTTTTGGCTTGCAAAAGGCCGTCTTTCGCATTGCGTTTGACGGCCTTTTGTGGTTCATCCGCAAATCTTTTGGATGAAATAAAAACATTTGTTCATTATTTAATCATTACCGTCAACGAATTAATCCTATTATAATCCAGGTTTTCGTTAGCCGTAATGCCGCACACACCATGCCTAATCCAGGCAGTGTGTTTTCATTAATAGAGCTTTTACTTCATCCAACTGCTTTGCGGATAAACCGCCTTTTGCAAATTGGCTTGTGGACAAATGGTAATGGGAACGTGCCGCCGGCGGCGCGTCACCTTCTCCGTTTATAGACAATCAATATATATAATGTTAGTGTGCCGGTGCTCATCTGCGTCCGCCGAAGTGGCCTCCGCCGCTCCTTCCGCCGCCTTTCGCCGAGCCGCCGCGTGCTCCGCTTGGACGGCTTGCGCCGCCAACCTGGCGTGCAGGGCGGCTGCCCTGGCTTACCGACGGCCGTGCTGCGCCGCGCTTCGGGGTGAATGTGGAGCTGGGCTTGCGCTGGGAGGCCGTGGCCGAAGGCCTGCGCGCGCCGTCTTGTCCGAAGTTGCGGTGGCGCACGTCGTTAGGGCGTGCCGTCCTGCGCGTGCTGCTTTCGCGGTTGTTGCGTATGTTGCCGCGCTGTCCGTTGAAGCCGGTGGTGGGCCGCCTCTTGTCGTTGTTGCCGCTTTGCGGCCTCTTGTTGCCCGCCTGCGGGCGGCTGCCTGTCGCCGCGGTGTCCGGCAAAGTTAGCGTGTCCGTTGCCCGGCCTGCCGGGGCGGTTGAAGCCGTTTTTATGGAAGTCGCCTCGGTTGAAGCGGTCTCTCAGTCCGTGCACCTTCGACGCCGCGCCGTGGTGGAACGTGCGCCCCTTGTACCAGCTGCGCCCGCCGTTGTGGTGCCAGCTGTGGCCTCCGCGGTAGGTTACGTATATGCGCGGGCGGCCGAAGTAGTAGAAGTGGCGGCGCGGATAGCGCGAGTAAATGGCGAAATGCCACACCCCGGCCGTCCAGTACAGCGGCCGGTAGAAGTACGTTGCGGCGCAGAATGCGCGGTATTGCCAGTCCAGAAGGATGTAGCTCAAGTCGAGGTTGCGCTGCCGCCAGTACACGTCGTAGAGGTCGTCGGGCGTGTTGACGCTCATTAGGTAGTCCAGGTTCACCTCGTATGCGGCGTCATACTGCTCTTCGGTCAGGTTAAGCTCGTAGGCCATCTTGTCCGTGAGGAACAGCGCCTGGTCGCGCGCCTGTTCGTAGCTCATCGCGCCGGCGGTGGCCGCGAGGGCTACGAGTGCTGTGATTATGGTTGCCAGTCGTTTCATGATGAATATCTGTTTTGTCTTGTTTCCTGCTGCAAAGTAACGTGTTTTTTGCCACGTACGGAAAGGTTTTTCCCTAACGTCGGCGGGGAATTTCCCTATTCCTTGCGCTCCGCAGTATATGTGAGGGCCGTCCGGACGATGCTTCCGGACGGCCCTCACGCATCGTTTGGACGGCTCTTTCCGACGGCAACCGTAACCAGTTGTGTGTCAATGTGTTACGGAAGGCGCTGCAAAAGGCCGTCTTTCGCATTGCAAAAGGTGGCCTTTCAGGGGCTGAAAGACGGCCTTTCGCACGGTGAAAGGCCGTCTTTTGTAAAACCGTAAGCCGCCGTCAGCCCTTTATGCAGGAAGGATATGTTACGCAGACGTTAAATTTTCGTTCGGTTGCAATACAAATTTCAACTTTCGCTTTGAAGTTTACCCGATTTCCGTTAACTTTGCAAAAGAGTATTAACAAAACGTATTATCTATGCAAAACAAGCTGAAAATTGCAGTGATGGCACTGTGCTATTCGCCCTTGGCGTTCGCCCAAAGCGACTCCATAGGGCTGAAGGGCGCCGTCATGAGCGAGTCGGCATTCACATTCACGGAGGCACAGTTGGGCGAGGACGACGACATGTCGTCAAACGTCTCCATCATCAACTCCAACTCGAACATCTACGCGAGTGAGGTGGGTTACCTCTTCTCGCCGATGCGCTTCCGTTACCGTGCGTTCGACCAGAAGTACAACGACATCTACATCAACGGCACTCCAATCAACGACATGGAGTCGGGACAGTTCAGATACTCATGGGTGGGCGGACTCAACCAGCAGACGCGCAACATGGAATCGGCACTGCCCTTCGAGACTAACAGCTTCTCAATGACGGGCATGGGCGGCTCGAACAACTACAACTTCCGCCCCGCGTCGATGCCCGTAGGCCACAGGTTCACCCTCAGCGGCGCCAATCGCAGCTACACTCTGCGCGGAATGTACACCTTCAACTCAGGCCTTAACAGCAAGGGATGGGCCTTCTCGGCCAACGTTACCTACCGATGGGCCAACGAAGGCTACGTAGAGGGCACGTTCTACAACTCGCTCTCTTACTTCCTCGGAGTGCAAAAGGTGTTCGGAGACGGCAGCCACTCGCTCTCGCTCGTAACCTGGGGCAACCCTACCGAGCGCGCCTCGCAGGGCGCCGGCACGGACGAGATGTACTGGCTGGCCAACGACCGCTACTACAACCCGTACTGGGGATACCAGAACGGAAAGAAGCGCAACTCGCGAGTGGTACACGACTATTCGCCGACTGCCCTCCTAACATGGGACTGGAAGATTGACGACGAGACGAAACTCACCACCTCGCTGCTCGGCAAGTACACCATGTACGAGAGCACAAAGCTCAACTACAACAACTCTGACAACCCCCACCCGAACTACTGGAAGAACATGCCCAGCAGCTACTACGACGTGTGGGACGAGACGAACATAGGCTACCGCACGCCACAGGCGCTTGCCGACTGGAACCGGGCGTATGACTTTTGGACCTCGTCGAAGGCAAACCGCCAAATCAACTGGGACCGCCTGTACTACGCCAACCAAGGTGCTGCCGCGCAAGGACAGGACGCCATGTACTACATACAGGCCAAGCACAACGACGCGCTGACCCTTACCTTCGCCTCTACGCTCAACAAGCAGCTCGGCAAGGACAAGCAGTGGAACCTCGGCATAGTGGCCGCCACCAACAAAGGAATGCACTATCAGACGATGGAAGACCTGCTCGGAGCCACCACATACCACAACATCAACACCTACGCGCTGGGCACATACGACCGCAACTCTGACGAGATACAGTACGACCTCAACCACCGCGACGCCGTAGTGGGCGTAGGCGACAAGTTCGGCTACGACTATAACCTGCTCGTAAACAACGCGAAAATATGGTCAAGCTACACCGAGAACTTCGGCATACTGCACTACACCTTCGCCGCAAAGCTGGGCTACACGTCCATGCAACGCGACGGCAAGATGCGCAACGGACTGGCCGCCAACAACTCTTACGGCAAGAGCAAGACGGCGGAATTTATCGACGGAGGCTTCAAGTTCAACTCAAGCCTTAATCTCGGAGGCGGCAACACGCTCACATTCGGCATAGGCTACGAGCACCGCGCGCCGCAGGCACGCACAGCGTTCGCCTCGCCCGAAATCAACAACGACTTCGTTACCGACCTCAAGAACGAGCGCATCTTCAGCACGGAGCTGGGCTACCAGTTTGAGAACGCATGGCTGCACGCCAACCTCAACGCCTATTACAGCCACATGAATCACGTGACCGACTGGCAGAACTACTATTTCGACGACATCAACTCGTTCTCATACGTCTCACTGACAGGCATCAAGAAAGAGTATTACGGCCTCGAGGCGGGCCTCCGCTTCAAGGTTACCAGCGCGTTTGACATCAACCTGCTCGGAACAATCAGCGACGCCAAAATACGCAACAACTCGCACGTGCGTTACATGAACTCCACCAGTGCCGAGTACACCGACGAAATCGTATATAATAAAGGTATGCGCGACTCCGGCACGCCGCTCACCGCAGCCAGCCTCGGCCTTAGCTACCACAGCGGTGGATGGTATATCGACCTCAACTGCAACTACTACGACCGCATCTACCTTTCATACTCGCCGAGCTACCGATATGCCTCCACCCTCGACGCAAGAGAGGATGCAAAGAAAGGCAGTGTGTATGACAACGACGACAACATAAAGGCTTCTGCCTTGGAACAGGCACAAGGACATGGCGGCTTTATGCTCGACGGCTCCATCGGAAGAAGCATCTATCTGAAGCGCGGTATGCTCTCAATCAACCTCATGGTTACCAACATACTGAACAACCGGAACCTCTGCACCGGCGGCTACGAGCAGAGCCGAAGCAACTACACCAGCAGCGGAAACCTGCGCGGCTACAACTTCGCAAAGAACCCGATGAAGTTCTACGCTTACGGCACCAACGGTATGCTGAACATCACTTACAGATTTTAAACACTCCAGAAAATGAAAACATTAAAGTATATCAGACTCGCAATGGCTGCTCTCGTCATAGGCATGGCTGCGACGTCGTGCATGGACGACGACTGGGACAACCCTACGGGCGACATCCCTCCGTATGGAAACAACAACCTTGAGGAGACCAACGTCCTGACCATTGCCGAGCTTAAAGACCGCTACGCTGACGCCTTCAAGGCGCAGAACGATACCACGTGCATGACGGACGACGTGCAGATAAAGGCTCGTGTGACTGGAAACGACATCAGCGGAAACATCTACAGCTACATATCTGTTGACGACGGAACGGGCGGACTGATAATAGCCATAGCGCAGGGCGGCCTCTGGGCTTACCTGCCTGTAGGCCAGGAAATACTTGTAAGCCTTAAAGACCTCTACATAGGCAACAACAACTACACCCCGTATCTCGGCACTCCGTACACCAGTTTCGGCGATGACGGCAATCCAAGGTACACTTTTCCCAGCCGCATGAACCGCACTTTGTGGCAGGAACACTTTAAACTCTTGGAGAAGCATGACGCAAGTACGGTTGTGCCAGTAGAGATTGACGCCGACAAACTGACCGACAACAGCTATCTGATGGAGAGCATCGCTAAGCTCGTAACGGTGAAGGGAGTAACCCTTACAGACGCTGACGGCGAGGCAACGTTCGCCCCGGAAGAAGAGTTGCTGGGCGGAGCGGTCAACCGCGAGATTAACGGCAACAGCAATTTCGTGCTCCGCACGAGCAACTATGCCGACTTCGCGGCTACGGTAATGCCGCAAGGCAAGGTTGACATCACAGGCGTGCTGACCCGTTTCGGCAGCACATGGCAGCTGATAATGCGCACAAGCGAAGATATAAAGCAAGCAGAATAACAACTAACAGAAAACCATTTTATTATGAAAAAGATATTATATTCAGTGTTCGCCCTTGCCATTGCGGCGTTCACATTCACGAGTTGCGAAGACGTACCGGCTCCGTATGACGACCCGAACGACAATCCCATAGACAAGCCGGAAGTGTTTGAACCGTCAGGTTCAGGCACGCAGGCCGACCCCTTCAACGTTGCAGCGATAATAAAGGAGGCTGAGAAACTGGAAGAGGACGAAGTTTCGGAGGACAGCTATTATTTCGAGGGTTACGTTACAAGCATAAAGGAGAATTACGATTACGTAAACGATGAAGGCCAATCGTTTGGCAACGCGACGTTATACATCTCCGATGACGAGGAAGGCAGCAACAGTTTCTATGTTTACCGCGCCAAATATTTCGACAACAAGTCGTACACTTCGGGTGTGCTTCCGCAGGAAGGCGACAAGGTTGTGTTCTACGGTAAGCTTACAAATTTCAGAGGAACGCTTGAAACTCAGCAAAATGCTTGCTACCTTGTGTCCATCAATGGTGAGACCGGTGGAAGCGGAGAGGAGCCTGACGAACCGATAACCGGCGAGAACCTTCTTGAGAACGGAGGTTTTGAAACATGGTCAAGTACATCGCAGCCTGACAATTGGAAGTCAACTACAACGGCTTCGAGCGCGAAGCTGGAGCAAAGCACAGATGCGCATAGTGGCAGCTATTCTGTAAAAGTAATTGGTGACGCGGGTAGCAATAAGCGTCTTGCTTACAAGGAAATAACCCTTAAGGCCGGTACTTATCAGATGTCATTCTACGCCAAGGCGGTAGAAAGCGAGGGTACGGTCAACATAGGATATGTTCCGGTGACCGACGGAAAGGTAGGACAGTATATGTATAAAGACAACGGTTATACTGACCTTAGCAGCACGGAATGGACTGAAGTGACAAATACATTTACTCTGGATGCAACTACTACGGTGAACCTTGTAGTGATGAACTCGAAGTCGCCGGGCAAGGATGTGCTTATTGATGACTTCTCACTTATTACCAACGACGGAGGACTTAGTGGCGAACAGCCCGAAGAGCCGGTTGAAACTACCGCCACATACGCTTTGGCAACGGGCATAGTAAGCGGCTCAAAGTATGTCATCGCTACCAAGACAAGTGGAAATGCGTATGCTGTGGCTACACCGCTTGGTGAAACTCAGAACTATGGTTTTCTCCAAACAGCAGACGCTACTTTGTCAAACAATTCATTGCAAACTGTGGAAGACAACGAGTTTACCATTACAGAGGTGAGTGGTGGTTATACGATACAGGACAAATACGGAAGGTATTACTATATGGATGGTACGTTTAATAATTTCAATGTAGCTACGGATATGCCTTCATCGGCAGCTGTTTTTGAAATAACATTCAATAGTGATAACACCGTAAGCATAAAGAATATTGAGAAAGGAAAGACATTGCAGTATGATGAGGGCTATAACAGTTATGGCATTTATGAAGATGTAACCCATCAGTTGCCGTCTTTGTTCGTTAAGAAATAAAACCATTTGCTAACCCGCTGACAATCAGCGGCTTTCTAAAAGGCCACCTTTTGCACTGCGAAAGGTGGCCTTTTAGCGTGTAAAAGACGGCCTTTTGCAAGGCGATTTGCCGCATGTTGGGGTTCATCCGCAGTTTGTTTGGATGGAATATTAAGCATATTAACGAATACTCTTTGCTATAATCCAGGCAGTCGGTATCCGTCATTCCGCGCTCCGACGCGGAATCCAGAA
>ENA-ORSA01001426-ORSA01001426.1-human-gut-metagenome-genome-assembly--contig:-NODE-1426-length-19792-cov-11.626336_pt1 | contig 19792 bp, 15 predicted proteins | sample MGYA00242179_ERZ509142 | MGnify/ENA primary metagenome ERZ509142 (study PRJEB26280, sample SAMEA2338659) | human gut metagenome | biome: human gut; feature: human-associated habitat; material: faeces... | reverse complement strand
CGCGCCAAGATCGACTATGACCGGCAGACGGAGAACCTGGAGGTCATGAAAAACGAGCTGGAGCTGCTGAAGAAGGCGAAGAACAAGGAGACGCTGCAGGCGGAGTATGATAAGCTGGAAAAGGAGCTGAACAAGCTTATCGAGGACGCCACGAAAAGCCTGGACGATGAGAGGGACGTGGTGGATCTGACGCACATTGCCATCGACGGCATGAAGCTGGGCACCGGCAGCGGCAACGACAAGGACAACGCCATCTACTACTACCGCACGACGGACAGCGACGGCAGCTTCGCGCTGTCGCAGGCCGACCTGATGGGTATTTTCAGCAGTCGGGGCAAGACGGACGGCACGCTGTATCTGGTGTTTGTCACCCGCGCGGGCAACAAACTGGGCGGAGCTGTGATGGGCAACGAGGGCTATATCCTGACGGCGGTGACGGAGGATGTGCCCAGCGGCGGAGAGACCGGCGGCGGTGAAGCCGTCGGCGGCAGCCAAGACCCGCCGCAGCCCCCTGCCGGCGGCGAAGGCGGCGGCACAACGGCCAAAAAGCTGGTATCTGTGACCGTCAAGCCGTGGAACAACGGCTTCAAAGAGTTCACCGACGGCGCGCCGGATTACGGCGACAAGAAGGCCGAGATCGAGAAGCTGCAGCGGAAGATCGCCCAAATTCAGGAGCTGCTGGATACCTCCATGACCCAGCTGGATCTGAACAAGGCCATTCTGGAGAAGGCTCAGGCGGTAAAGGAGCAGGAGGTCAACCTGAAGGTGGCGAAGCTGAAGCTGGACAAGAAGCTGGCGGAGCTGGGCGACGGCAACGTGTACGCGGAGTTCGACGGCACGGTGAAGGCCGTGCGGGACCCGGACGAGGCCTATAACAACAGCGAGGCCGTGGTGGAGCTGTCCGGCGGCGGCGGATATTACGTCACCGGCACCCTCAGCGAGATGGATCTGGGCAGCGTGCAGGTGGGCGACAGCGTATCCATCAGCAGCTGGATGACCGGAGCGGCCTGCGAGGGCACCATCGTGTCCATCGACGACTATCCCACCAGCAACGGCAACAACTGGGGCGACGGCAACAGTAACGTGTCCTACTACCCCTTCAAGGTGTTTGTCACCGAGGACGCGAATTTGCAGCCCAATGACTATGTGGATATACAGTACCAGAAGGACACCAGCGCGGAAGAAAGCGGCAGCTCACTGTATCTGCAGAGTATGTTCATCCGGACCGACAACGGCAAGAGCTATGTGATGGCCCGGGGCGAGGACGGCAGACTGGAGCAGCGGTGGGTACAGACCGGCCGGGATCTGTGGGGCAGCTACACCCAGATACGGGGCGGGCTGACCGTGGACGACTACGTGGCGTTCCCCTATGGGCGCGACGTGGTGGAGGGTGCCCACACCCAGGAGGCCACGACCGACCAGCTGTACAACTACGGCATATAAAGGAGGCGGGAGATATGTTGGAAAATATAAATCTCGCCTTTCAGGGCGTGTGGAGCCACAAGCTGCGGTCGTTTCTGACCATGCTGGGCATTATTATCGGTATCGCCGCGATCATCACCATCGTGTCCACCATTCAGGGCACCAACGAGCAGATCAAGCAGAACCTGATCGGCGCGGGCAACAACGTGGTGCGGGTGACCATCAAGGCGGCGGACAGCCAAAACTATTTCGACCTGAACTACTCGGCGCTGCCGGAGGGTATCGACCCAGTGACCCGGGAGATGCGGGATGAGATGGAGAAGCTGGGCAGCGTGTCGCTGGTGGGCATGTATCATGCACGGGAGTGGTGCGACAACGTGTACGTGGGCAATACGGCGTTCAGCGGTTCGCTGTACGGCGTGGACGACCACTATCTGACGGCCGTGGACTACGCGGTGAACTACGGACGCTCCTTCACGGCGGCGGACTATGAGAACCGGCGGAATGTGGCGCTGATCGACGCGAAGTCGGCAAAGTCGCTGTTCCAGGGCGAGAACCCCATCGGCGGCACCATCGAGATCAACGGGATGCCGTTCACCGTGGTGGGTGTGGTCTCCTCCCGGTCCAGCAGTGGACCGGTGATCAACAGCTTCCAGGACTACCAGATGTACGCGGGCAGCACGGCGGGGACCATCTTCATCCCGGACGGGTGCTGGTCGGTGCCGTACCGGTATGATGAGCCCCAGTACGCGGCGGTGCGGGCCACCAGCACCAACGACATGACCGCCGCCGGTGACAATGTGGCCAAGTACCTGAACGAGAACGCCATCCGGACCACGAAGTACAAGTACGAGTCCAAGGACCTTCTGCAGCAGGCCAGCGATCTGCAGAGCCTGTCGGAGAGCACCAACAAGCAGCTGATCTGGATCGCGGCTATCTCGCTGGTAGTGGGCGGCATCGGCGTGATGAACATCATGCTGGTGTCTGTCACCGAGCGCACCCGCGAGATCGGATTGAAGATCGCCATCGGCGCGCAGCAGAGCCGCATCCTCTGGCAGTTCCTGACGGAGGCGGCGGTGCTGACCAGCATGGGCGGCATACTGGGCGTGGCCACGGGAATCGGCCTGGCGGAGATGATGTCCCACATCATGGGGACACCGGTGGCCATCAGCGTACCGGCGTGCATCATCGCGGTGGCCTTCTCCATGGTCATCGGCGTGGTGTTCGGCCTGGTGCCGGCCATGAAGGCATCGAAGCTGAACCCCATTGAAGCCCTGCGGAGAGAATGATACGCAGAAAGAAAAGACCGGCTTTCGCCGGTCTTTTTCTCTGTCTGCTCCCGGCGAAGACACAGCGAAAGCAGAAAACAGCCCCCGGCAGGGGGCTGTTTCTTTATTTACTGCGGCAGCTCGCCGGGGGCGACCAGGATGATCTTGTCGGCCCGGTCATAGTCGCTGTACGCCTCCTTGGTGCTGCGGAGGAGCGTACCGTCGCCGGCGTAGACGTTGCGGTAGGTCTGGACGGCGTAGCCGTTGTGGCCGTACTGCTCCACCTCGGTGGTACCGGGGGCCACGGACTCGGACTCCTGATAGACCGTCTTGCGCTCGGAGTAGGAGAGGAACTGGTTGGTCATCTCCACATAGTGGTCGTCGGTCTTGGTGCCCAGCAGGGTGATGGTCAGCTGGTTGGTCTCGTCGTTGTAGCTGGTGGTGATCTTGATGGGGTAGTTGGTGCTGTTGCGGAAGGCAAAGTCCGGGCCGCCCCAGCTGACCGTGGCATCACAGCCCGTGACGGGCATATAGCCGGGGTCGAACATATGGGCGTAGCGCAGGACGATCTGCAGGTCCGCCATGAGGGCGGAATAGTACAGCGTGGAGGATACCTGGCAGATACCGCCGCCGATGGAGGTAACGGTCTTGCCGCCGGAGTAGGCGGCGGCGGGCTGGAAGCCCCGGGCCTCGGTGCGCTGGCCCACAGTGGCGTTGTACCAGAACTCCTCGCCGGGGTTATAGATACGGCCGTTGATGGCGGCGGAGGCCAGCTTGATGTTCTGGCGGCGGCCCCAGGGGCCGGCGCAGGTGGTGGTGCAGGTGCCGATCACGTCCCGGAACATGGCCTGCTCCAACTCCTCGGTGGCGGCGGGCGGGAACTGCACCTGGGCGTCGGCCAGGAATTCCTCGCCCGGCTGGGCGGCGTCCAGTTGCTTTTGCACCGTCTCCACATCGAACTGTACGCCCACGCGGGACTGGGTGGGCTTGCCGGTGGATTTGTCGCAGATGGCGGCGGCCATGGTGCCGGCGATCTCGTCGTGGAGCGCCTGCACGTCCATGGGCGCGGCGGTGTGGGCCGCGAACACACATTCCACGGACCGGGCTGCCGCGGACAGGTCGCGGCTCTCGAAGCGCTGCGCCAACTCGGCGCGCAGCGCCGCCGCGTCCAGCTTCTCGCCGTCCTGCGGCTTGGTGATATACAGACCCTCACCCTCCGCCAGCCGGTAGCCGCCGTCCGTTACGGTGCAGCCCACGGTGTCGGACAGCTGTTCACAGGCGGCGGTAAGCTTCGCCTCGTCCACGTCCAGCTGGGGCGTGACATCCACGGCCCTGAACCAGCTCTCGATAAAGCGCCAGCCGCCGCGGAGGAATGCGGTCACATCGCTGCCCCAGCCCCGGTCCTGCACGTCGCAGCCGGCAGCCTTGGAGACATAGACGGGCAGAACGGCGACGCCCAGGTCGGAAAGGGTGGTGCTGCCGATCTCCTGCCCGTCACGGGTCAGGCGGATGGTCATGCCGTCCAGCAGGGCACTCCCCTGCTCCGTCCAGCGCTGCTCGGCCTCCTGCGCCGACAGGCCGGACATATCCATGCCCAGCACGGAGGTGTTGGGAAACGCCGTGTGGGAATACAGCGCGTTGGCGGCCACACAGCAGCCCGCGTAGGCCAGCACCAGCACCGCCGCAGCGATGCCGATGATCAGTCCGGCTCTTTTGCCGGGGGTCTTGGGAGGCTTTTCTTCCGGGGCCGCGCGCTTGCCGGCCGTCTCCGGCGCAGGATCGGCGGTAACAGAGGACATATTCAACTCGTCGCTCATGGTGTCCCCTCCTTTGTATCATCAGGTTTGGGCAATACCGGCAAAATGCCGTGCCGTTACTGCATTGTATCACGGTTTGTCAAGGAATGGGTTACAAAAGCGTTACGACACATCTTTCTGCGGCTTTGCACGGGGAATGGTGACGGTGAGGCAGATGGCGTCCTCCGTGTCCCGGCGGGAGACCTTGGCGCCGACGCCGGCGGTCTGCATGAGCCGGACGCCCCGGTCCACGCTGTTGAGAAACAGCCGGACATCCTTGATGATATACGCGCTGCGGCGGCGGGGCTGCGTCGTCTGGTTTTGCGCGACCAGACGGTCTATGTAACCTTCGGCATCGGCGACGTTCAGCTGGTTTTTGCCGATGTGTTCGACGGCGGCAAGGCGCTGCTCCGGGTCCTCCAGACGCAGGAGGGCGCGGGCGTGGCGCTCGGTCAGGCCGTAGTGATGCAGAGCCTCCGCCACCGGCTCCTCCAGCCGCAGCAGACGCAGCTTGTTGGCCACGGCGGACTGGCTGCGGCCCAGCTTTTCCGCCGCCTGCTGCTGACTGAGGCCGTAGCGGCGGAGCAGGCGGGCGATGGCGGCCGCCTCCTCCATGTAGTCCAGGTCCCGGCGCTGGAGGTTCTCGATCAGGGCCAGCAGGGCGGCGTCCTCCTCATCCACCCGGGCCAGCAGACAGGGCACCTGCCGCAGCCCGGCGATCCGCGCCGCCCGCCAGCGGCGCTCGCCGGCCACCAGCTCGTAGACTGCGCCCTGCTGCCGGACGGTGAGCGGCTGCAGAATGCCGTAGGCGGCGATGCTGGCCGCCAGCTCCTGCAAACTCTCCGAGTCGAACCGGCGGCGGGGCTGCTGGGGGTTGGGACGGATATCGTTGATGGGTATGTATCGCACGCGGGCAGAGAGGAAATCGGTCTTCTGGTCTTTTTTCATGGCGGTCGCCTCCTTTTTTCGCCTATTGTACGGCGGGAGGCCTGTCGAAAGCGGGTGAAGACCGTCGGGAAATAAAAAAATGCACCCGCCCCTGTCGGGACGGGTGCGGCGGTCACTGCTTTGTGCGGATATCCTCGCCGAAGAAGGGCAGGATCTGGTAGGCGCCCTCGATACGGGAGAGGATGGGCGCGCCGTAGCGGCGGCCCAGCTCCTCCGGGGCCAGGTTGGTGCTGATAATGGTGGACCTGCCGGAGAGCATACGGCCGTTGACGATCTGATAGAGGGCGCTCTGGACAAAGGCTGTGGTCATCTCGGTGCCCAGGTCATCCAGGATCAGCAGGTCGCAGCTCTCACAGCGGCGGACGTCGGCATCGCTGACCTCGTCGGGGCGGAATTTGGCGTCCTCATAGCGGGAGAAAACGCTGATCGCGGTGTCGTAGACCACGGAGAAGCCGGCGTCGCTGACCTCCCGGGCGATGCAGGCAGAGAGGAACGTCTTGCCCAGGCCGGTGCCGCCGGAGAGCAGCAGGCTGCCGCTGCCCCGGGAGAACTGGCGGGCAAAGTCCCGGCAGACGTCGAAGTTGCGCTCCATGTTGGCCCGGGGCGAAACGCCGTAGCTGTCCCACACGGCGCTGTCGTACAGGTCGAAGCGGAAGGTGTCGAACCGGGCCTCGCCCAAGGGAAGAAGCCGGGAGAGCTCCGCCAGCTGTTCGCGGGCATAGTACTGCTTCAGGCAGGCGCAGACGCCGGACCGGGTATAGCCGGTGTCGCCGCAGAGGGGACAGGCGGGCTTGTCCTCCAGATAGTCGGCGGGATAGCCCATGTCCTCCAACAGGGTGGCGCGCTCGCGCTGCAGGGAGAGATTTTCGTCCCGCAGGACCCGCAGGGCGGGCAGCGGGTCCTCGCCCTTTTTGGCGGCGGCGGCCACGATGCGGCTCATGGTGGTGCGGAGGGTTCGGTCGATGTCCCGCAGGCGGGGCTGGCGGGCAAAGGCCTCCCGGCGGCGCTGGTCCAGCTCGGCCTCCCGACGCTGGCGGGCCTGGTCGAAGCGGGCAATGGCCCGCTGCATGATGATACCGTCGTATGACATACTCTCACCTCTTGATATAGCGGCGCATCCAGGCGTCCTTGTCCCCGGCGGGGGCGGCGGACTTACCGGCGGCAGCGGGCCGCTTGCCGGCCGCCTCGCCCTCCTCTACCTGGCGGGGCGTATGCCAGCCGGCGTCGTGCCAGCGGCGCAGGATGCCGTTAAGATAGCGCCAGTTCAGGTCCTTTTTGTAGAACACCGTGCGCTCATAGGCCAGAGCCACCGTCTCCGGTGGGAAGCCCATGTCCATCCACTGGTCGATGTAGCGGCGTTCGGCCTCCACCGGCGGCCTGTTAAGAATTCGTAAATTCGACAAATAGGAAGTGTACTTCCTGTTGCGCTCTGCCCATTTTTTCAGGTATACCGCGGCAGAATTCTGGTCAAATATGCCAAGCTGTGCCCAGCGATATCCCTCTTTTTCCACCTGGCGCATGGTTGGGCGTCTACCCTCGCCCCACTGGCTGCGGGCCCGTTCGACACAGTGGCACACCAGGAGATAGATCACGTCGGCGGGCATACCCAGGTCATCGTAAAGACCGGCCAATATCTGCAAGTCGGCGGTGCGGAGCTTCTTGCCCAGCTGCTGCTCCGTCTGTGGCACCAGCAGGCGGAAGCCCTCGTTGTCCGTCAGCAGTCCGGCGATGTCCTGGGCGGTGTAGACCGGGCGTTCGTCCGCCGGATCGGGCGGTGCCTGGCGGGCCGGTCGAGGCAGCAGGTCCAGGTCCTGAAGGACCTTCTCCGCCGCGTCGATCCGCAGGCGGCTGATGGGCAGGACCTTTTCCAGCTCCTCCGGTGTGACGCCCCGGCCGAAGCGGCGCAGGGCCAGATACAGCAGGGCGGCGTCGCCCTGCCCGCTTTGCAGCAGCTTGTCGACCGCATCGGCGGGCAGCGTCAGCTGCTCCTGCCTGTTCCGAAGTATATAGCCGTCCATGGCGATGACCTCCCCTCTCATTCGTGCTCTCCATTCTACACGAAAAAGGGGTCGGCGTAAAGCGGGGCGGGACAACTTTTTACAAATTTCCGCTTTTCGCCAAAATAGACTTTTCTCCGGCGGGTTTTGTGGTATAATGCTATTTGTATAAGTATATATACCCAACGAAATGAATTAAGGAGGGTTTTGGCATGGCGAACCGGGTAACGATGTCTATCTGCGGCACGGAGTATATCCTCGTAGCGGAGGAGGACGCCGCCTACATGGAGAAGATCGGCAACATGGTGGATGCGGAGATGCAGAAGCTGATGGACAGCGCCCACATGAGCCGTGACGCGGCGGCGGTGCTGGCGGCGGTCAATCTGGCGGACCAGCTCACCAAGGCGCAGGAGGGCGCGGAAAATCTGCGCCGGCAGGTAAAGACCTATCTGGACGAGGCCAGCCGCGCCAAGAACGAGGCGGCGGAGCTGCGCCGGAAGCTGCAGAACGCCCAGAACCAGAACAACCGCCGGTGATGATGGAGCTTTTGGCCCCCGCGGGGGGATATGAGGCACTGACCGCCGCGGTGCAGAACGGCGCGGACGCGGTGTATATGGGCTTCGGTGCGTTCAACGCGCGGCGGAGCGCGAAAAACTTTACCGACGAGGAATTCGCGTCGGCGGTGCGGTATTGCCATCTGCGGGGCGTGCGGGTCTTTTTGACCCTGAACACCCTGCTGACCGACCGGGAGCTGCCCGGGGCGGCCGCGTCGCTGCAGAAGGCCAGCGCCATGGGCGTGGACGCGGTGCTGGTGCAGGACTGGGGCCTGCTGACCCTGGCAAAGGAGATCGTGCCGGACCTGCCTCTTCACGCCAGCACGCAGATGAGCCTGTTCACGCTGGGCGGCGCCAATGCGGCCGCGGCGTTGGGCATGGAGCGCGTGGTGCTGGCCCGGGAGCTGGACCGGGACGAGGTATGGGAGATCTGCGCCGGCTGCGGCGCGGAGATCGAGGTGTTCGGCCACGGGGCGCTGTGTATGTGCTACTCCGGCCAGTGCGAGATGAGCGCTGTGCTGGGGCAGCGCAGCGGCAACCGGGGCGCCTGCGCCCAGCCCTGCCGTCTGCCCTACGGCGTGAACGGCCCCTGCCGGGACGCGCATCCCCTGAGCCTGAAGGACGCCAACCTGTCCGCCTATCTGCGGGATATGGCGTCTATGGGCGTGGCCTGCCTGAAGCTGGAGGGACGGCTGAAGCGGCCGGAATACGTGGCCGTGGTAACGGGCATCTACCGCCGCCTGCTGGACGAAAGGCGACTGCCCACGGCGGAGGAGTCCCGGGCGCTGGAGCAAGCCTTCTCCCGCAGCGGCTTCACCGACGGCTACTGGCTTGGTAAAAAGGGCAAGGCCATGTTCGGCACCCGGCCGGAGAACGTACCGGAGCCGAAGGCGCTGTTCGCCGCGGCCCGCGAGACATACGAAAACGGAAAAGAGAACCGGAAAATACCGGTGAACCTGCGGCTGACGGTGCGCCGGGGCGAACCGGTGCGGCTGAGCGGCGCGTGCGCCGTCCGGAACGGCGTGACCATAGCCTTAGCCACGGGCGATGCGCCGGAGGAAGCCCGGAACCGGGCGGTGACGGCGGAGGAGCTGCGGCAGCGGCTGACCAAGACCGGCGGCACGGTGTTCGCGGCGGATCAGATCGAAATAGGGCTGGACGAGGGGCTGATGGTGTCCGCCAGCGCGGTGAACGCGCTGCGGCGGGAGCTGCTGGACGAGCTGGCGGATCGGCGGATGGACACTCCGAAGCGCTGTGAACTGCCCGCCTCTCCCCTGCCGGAGGCCCCGGCGGGCGCGGCGGAGCTGGACTTTACCGTGTCCATCAGCAGGCCCGATCAGCTGACGGCCGAGCTGCTGGCGGAACGGCCCGCCATCGTGTATATCCCGGCGGAGCTGCTGGATAAGATGGACCTGATGCCCTATATCGGGCAGGCGGAGTTCTGCGCGGTGCTGCCCCGGATATTCCGCACGGCGGACGAACCGGTGTTCCGGGATATTCTGCAGCGGCACCCGGAGGTCGCCTCTGCGGCCATCGGCAACCTGGGCCATCTGGCCATCGTGAAGGGACTGGGCAAAACGCTCCGCGGCGACTTCGGCCTGAACGTGTACAACAGCCGGGCGGTGCGCTTCTGGCAGGAGCAGGGGCTGTCGTCCGTGACGGCCAGCTTTGAGCTGCGGTGGCAGCAGGTGCGGGACCTGGGAAAATATGCGGACTGCGAGGCCCTTGTCTACGGCCGCCTGCCGCTGATGATCACCGAAAACTGCGTGACGAAGAACAGCGTGGGCTGCGCCCATGGGGCGGGCAGCGTGCTGACCGACCGGCGGGGTGAGCAATTCCCGGTGCTGTGCGCCTATGGGTGCCGGTGCGAGATCGAGAACGGAAAGACGCTGGTGCTGGCGGACAAGCCGGAGGTGTTCCGGTGCGGCCTGCGGTACGGACGCCTGCGGTTTACCACAGAGACGGCGGCGGAGTGCGCGGCGCTTCTCCGTGCCCACAGGGCCGGGACCGTCACCGCCGACGACAACAGCACACGCGGGCTGTTCTACCGGGGCGTAGAGTAAAACAAACGGTATAACACTCGTTATAATTTACAAACCGTATTCCATTTCAGGAGAAAAAGGTGTTACTATGGAGCTGAAGATCAAAGCCCTGTCCCCCAAGATCGGGACGGAGATACCCCTCCCCCGCTTTGCCACCGCCGGCGCGGCCTGCATGGACCTGTGTGCCTGCATCGACGAGGCGGTGACGCTGGCAGCCGGGGAACGGCGGCTGGTGCCCACGGGCATCGCCATCGCCCTGCCGTCGGCGGACTACGCGGCGCTGGTGTTCGCCCGCAGCGGGCTGGGCATCAAGAAGGGCGTGTGCCTTTCCAACGGCGTGGGCGTCATCGACAGCGACTACCGGGGCGAGATCGGCGTGGGGCTGGTAAACCTGGGGCGTGAACCGTACACGGTGCAGCCCGGGGACCGGATCGCCCAGCTGATGGTGGTACCGGTGGTGCAGCCCACGGTGACGGTGGCGGAGGACCTGGACGAGACGGACCGGGGCGCCGGCGGCTTCGGCTCCACAGGCAGGTGACGTATATGGCAAAGATCGTGCTGGCCTCCGGGTCCCCCCGGCGGCAGGAGCTTTTGCGTCGGATGGGCATCACCGACTTTACCGTCCGGGTGCCGGAGGTGGAGGAATACTTCCCCGCCGGGCTGACGCCGGAGGAGACGGTGTGCTACATCTCCCGGGAGAAATCCCAGGCGGTGGCGTCCGACGCGGACGAGATCGTCATCACGGCGGATACGATGGTATTTCTGGACGACAAGAAGCTGGGCAAGCCCGCCGACGAGGCGGAGGCCCTGCAAATGCTGACGGCCCTGCAGGGTCGGCGCCACACCGTCTGTACCGGTGTGACGGTGCGGCAGGGGGAGAAAGCCCTGACCCGCGCCCAGCACACGGACGTGTATTTCCGTCCGGCCACACAGCGGGAGCTGAAGGCCTACATCGCCGGGGGCGAGCCCATGGACAAGGCCGGGGCCTACGGCGTACAGGGACAGGGCGCGCTGCTGGTGGAGCGCATCGACGGCGACTTTTTCAACGTGATGGGGCTGCCGGTGGTGCTGCTGGCGGAGATGCTGGGCGAATTCGGGATACAGCTGCTGGGATAATGCCCCTTTCGCTCCCTCTGAGAGGGTGCGCTGCCGCCTCCCCTGCCGGGGGAGACTTCAGAGAGGAACAAACGACACATGAAGCGATTTTTTACGAAAACGGGAATATGGCTGCTGGCCGCGGCGGCCACCATCGCGGTGGTGCTGTGCGTGGTGTCGGCCCTGAGCTCCGGAACGGGGCTGCTGCACAACGCCCTGGGCGTGATCGCCTCGCCCTTCCGGGCGGCGGGTTCCGCCGTGGCGGGCTGGGTCGGCGGCATTAGCCAGCGGTTTGAGGACGTGGAGACCCTGCAGCAGGAGAACGACGAGCTGCGGCAGCAGATCGCGGAGCTGGAGGAGCAGCTGCGGCAGATGGAGCCGGCGGCGACCGAGAATAAAGAGCTGCGCCAGCTGCTGGGCCTGCGGCAGCAGCGCAGCGACCTGGTGTTCGAGGCGGCCCGCGTCACCCAGCGCGACGTGTCCAACTGGGCCAGCACGCTGGTGCTGGACCGGGGCAGTCAGCACGGCGTGGCCATAGGCGACTGCGCGGTGGACAGCGCCGGGAACCTGGTGGGTGTGGTCACAGACGTGGGCCTGAACTGGTGCCGGCTGTCCACGGTGCTGGACACGGACTCCCAGTTCGGCGCGCGGGTATTCCGCACCGGCGAGACGGCGGTGGCCGGCGGCGACCTGGCCCTGATGTCCGAGGGCAGGCTGCGGCTGCAATACCTCAGCGACAGCGCGAACCTGATCAAGGGCGATGTGATCGTCACGTCCGGACTGGGCGGCTACTATCCCGCCGGTCTGGTCATCGGTACGGTGGAGTCCGTGCAGACGGATGACGGCGGGCTGGCGCGGTACGCGGTGCTCTCGCCCAAGTGCGATGTGGCGGCGATACAGGAGATGTTTATTATCACGGATTTTGACGTGATCCAATGACGGAGGACGGCTATGACACGGCGGGCGATACTGCTGAAGTGGATATTGTACTGTCTGTGCGCGCTGGCGCTGGCACTGCTGCAGGGGCTGGTGCTGGTATACGTGCGGGTATGGGGCGTACACCCGTTCCTGCTGCCGGCCATCGCGGTGATACCGGCCACGCTGGAGCGCAACGAGCAGGCGCTGCTGTACGCGGTATTCTTCGGGCTGGCGTGCGACCTTCTCTCGCCGGTGGCGGGCCTGCCGTGCTTTTACGCGCTGGCGTTCCTGCTTGGCGCGGCGGCAGCGTGGCTGCTGAGCGGGCAGGTCATCATGGCGGGCGTGGTGTGCTCGCTGGTGGTGACAGGCGTATGTATGCTGCTCTGCGGGCTGCTGCACATGGCGGTGCTGGCGGGACACAGCGGCGCGGGGCTGACCGCGGCGGGCCTGCTGCTGGGCAGGGAGCTGGCGGTATCGCTGCCCTTCGCGGCGGCGGCGCACCCGCTGTTCCGGTGGGCACAGCGGCGGACACTGAGCGAATGACCATAGGAGAACCAAGCTATGATGAAAAATCCTCACCCCTCCCGGCGGCGGGTATATGTGCTGCTGGGGTTTTTCTGTGCGTTTCTGGTGCTGTTTTTTGCGGTGCTGTATGACGCACAGGTGGTGCACGGCAGCGAAAATCGGGCCAGATCCATCACCAGCAACACCGCCAGCGAAACGGTGACCGCCTCCCGGGGCATCATCACCGACCGGAATGGCAAGGTGCTGGTGAGCAACCGGCTGGCCTATACGCTGGTGGTAGACAAGAGCAGCTTCGGCAAGGACGAGGCCGCGCTGAACGACGCCATCTGGCAGCTGATACAGCTGTGTCAGGAGCAGGGCGTTACATGGAACGACACCCTGCCCATGACCACAGGGTCCTCTCCCCAGCTGACCAGCAAAAGCCTGACCGAGAGCTTCCGGGAGTATCTGGACGACAACAAGCTGCCCATGGACGGCGGCAGCGCGGAAGTGCTGGCCGCCATGCGGAAGCTCTACAAGGTCGATGACAGCTATACCGACGCGCAGGCGCGTCTGATCGTGGGCGTGCGGTATGAACTGGACGGGCGCAGCAGCTACACCTTTGCCGAAGATGTATCCACGGAACTGCTGGGCCGCATCACCGACGGAAAGTACCGGGGCGTGACCATCAAGACAGCGGCGGCGCGGGTGTACAACACCAAGCTGGCGGCGCACATTCTGGGCACCGTGGGCGCCATATGGCAGGAGGAGTGGCGCAGCGACGAGAGCACCGGCTATGTGGGCTACGCCGACAAGGGCTACAATATGAATGACCTGGTGGGCAAGGACGGCGTGGAGAAGGCCTTTGAGGAATATCTCCACGGCAAGGACGGCAAGCGGCTCATCACCACCGACGAGAACGGCAAGATCACCGGCGAGCTGTACACCCGGGAGCCTCAGCCCGGCGGCACCGTGGCGCTGACCATCGACATCGACCTGCAGCAGGTGGTGGAGGACACGCTGGCCAGTACCATTCAGGGCATGATCGACAAGGACAGCAACGTGCGCGGCGGCGCGGCGGCGGTCATTCAGGTCGGCACCGGCGAGGTACTGGCCATGGCCAGCTACCCCACCTACGATCTGGAGACGTTCAACCAGGACTATGATGAGCTGGTGAAGGACGAACGCCTGCCCATGTTTAACCGGGCCACCCAAGGCGTGTACGCCCCCGGCTCCACCTTCAAGCTGTGCACGTCCGTGGCGGCGCTGGAGGAGGGCATCATCACCCCCAGTACGATCATTGAGGACAAGGGTATCTACACCTACTATGTGGACCCGCAGCCCATGTGCTGGATCTGGCGGCAGGCCCACACCACCCACGGGCGCATCAACGTCAGTCAGGCCATCGTGGACTCCTGCAACTACTTCTACTACGAGGTGGGCCGGCTGACAGGCATCAAGAAGCTGGACGAATACGCCACAGCCTTCGGCCTGGGGCAGTCCACGGGCATTGAGATCGGTGACGTCAGCGGCGTGCTGGCCTCCCCGGAGTGGGCGGAGGCCCACGACCGGGAGTGGACCGACGGCCAGACCATCACGGCGGCCATCGGCCAGTCCTACAACCTGTTCACCCCCCTGCAGCTGGCCAACTATGTGGCTACGCTGGTATCCGGCGGCGAGCACTATGAGGCACATCTTCTGAAAAACGTAAAATCTTATGATAATTCACGAGTTATCGGCGTATACGGCAAGGGGCCGCTGAACGACCTGAACATCTCGGACAGCACCATGGCGGCGGTGACCAAGGGTATGCACGATCTGACCTACGACTCCCTGCGGAGCGCCTTTTCCCGCTGTGTGGTGGAGGCCGGCGCCAAGACCGGCTCGGCCCAGGTGGGTACGGATATCGCCAACGGCACCTTTGTGGCCTACGCCCCCTATGACGATCCGGAGATCGCCATCGCCATCGTGGTGGAAAAGGGCGGCAGCGGCAGTCTGCTGGCCAATGCGGCCGTGGACATCATCAACGCCTGGTTCACCCGGGATGGCACCGGCGCCACCGCCGCCGGCGAGGACACGCTGATGCGGTAAATCTGTTATAGAGGCAAGAGGCACACATGGGACCCTATTTCAATTCGAGAGACAAACATTATAAAGACCCCTTCGGCGCCGTCCCCTGCGGCGCCGAAATACGCTTTGCGCTGGCGGACGACACCTACTACGGCTGCGAGCTGCTGGTGCTCCGGGAGTTCGCAGGCACGGAGGACACGTGCGCCCTGCCGCCGGCGGAGGGCGGCTTCGCCGGCACATACACCGCGCCGGCTGGCGGTGAGCTGTGCTGGTACTGCTTCCGCCTGACGGACGTGGACGGGCGCTGCGTGTGGTACGGCAAAAATGGCGTGCAGGACGCGCCGGAGAAGGCGGCACGCTGGCAGCTGACGGTATACGAGCCCTCCCCCGCCCCGGACTGGTTCGGGCTCGGCGTGACGTACCAGATCTTCCCGGATCGGTTCCGCCGTGTATCCATGCCGGACGTGAGCCATATGCCCGGGCACCGGTGGCTGCACCGCGGCTGGAACGAGCAGCCGGTGTTCCTTCCGGACGAGCACGGGCAGATCACCAACCGCGACTTCTTTGGCGGCTCGCTGCAGGGCATCACGGAGAAGCTGGACTATCTGGCGGGCCTGGGTGTGACGACACTGTATCTGAACCCCATTTTTGAGGCCGCCAGCAACCACCGCTACGACACCGGCGACTATCGGGCCATCGACCCGCTGCTGGGCACAGAGACGGACTTCCGCGCCCTGTGCGCCGCCGCCCATCAGCGTGGGATGCGTGTGATACTGGACGGCGTGTTCAACCATACCGGCAGCAACAGCCGGTACTTCAACGCCGAGGGCTACTATCCGGAGCCGGGGGCGGCCCAGAGCCAGAATTCAGAGTATTACAACTGGTACAGCTTCCACCCGTGGCCGTCGGACTACGACGCCTGGTGGGGCGTGAAGACCCTGCCCGCCGTCAATGAGGCGCAGCCGGCTTACCGTGACTTCATCTTCGGCGATCAGGACAGCGTGGTCCGGCATTGGCTGCGCTGCGGCGCGGACGGCTGGCGGCTGGATGTGGCCGACGAGCTGCCCGGCGACTTTATCGAGGGCATCCGCTCGGCCATCGACGTGGAAAAGCCCGGGGCTTACCTGCTGGGTGAGGTCTGGGAGGACGGCAGCAACAAGATCGCCTACTCCCAACGGCGCAGATACCTGCTGGGCCGCCAGGTCCACGGCCTGATGAACTACCCCTTCCGCACGGCCCTGCTGAACTGGCTGGCCGGCGGCGACGCCGCGGTCTTCCGCGACAGCATGGAGACAATTCGTGAGAACTACCCGCCCTTCGCCTTCTATGGCGCCATGAACTTCCTGGGTACCCACGACACAGCGCGCATTCTGACGCTGCTGGGCGCGGAGGGCACACCGAAAACCAAGGCGGAGCGTGCGGCGTACCGCCTCTCCCCCACTGAGCTGGCCCGGGGCCTGGCAAAGCTCCGTCTGGCGGGAATGCTGCTCTACAGCTTCCCCGGCTCCCCCACCCTGTTCTACGGTGACGAGGCGGGCGCGCAGGGCTTCGAGGATCCGCTGAACCGGGGCGCCTTCCCCTGGGGCAGCGAGGACGCGGCGCTGACGGACTTCTTCCGCACTCTGGGACAGCTGCGGCGAACGCGGGAGAGCCTGCGCTCGGGCGCCCTGCGCTATCTGCTGGCCCGAGGCGGCGCTCTGGTCATCGAGCGTGAGCGCGGAGGCGAGCGCACGGTAACGGCGCTGAACGCCGGGGACGCGCCGGCAGACCTGACGCTGGCCTGGGACGCGCCCACCGCGCAGGACGCAGTGACCGGGCAGCGATTTCTGGTCATCGACGGGAAAGCGTACCTGACATTGCCGCCGCTGAACGGCGTGATACTGATATAAGGAACGGGGCGGTTGTTTCACGTGAAACAGCCGCCCTGTTTTTGTCCCTTTATGTTTCACGTGAAACAAAAGGGCGAAAATTTGCATTTTCCCTCTTGAAACCCTCCATGCAGGTGGTATATACTATCATAATGAACTCAGACAGAAAGAGGAATTTGCTGTGGCGAAAATCATTGCGATCGTAAATCAGAAGGGCGGCGTGGGCAAGACCACCACCTGCGTAAACCTGGCCGCTGCCGTAAAAGCCGCTGGCAAGCGGGTGCTGCTGTGCGATTTTGACCCCCAGGCCAACGCCACCAGCGGCATGGGCGTGGACAAGACCACCAGCAACGGCGTCTACGATGCGCTCATCAACGGCGCAGAGACGGCCCAGCTGATCGTGACCACGCCCTACGGCGACGTGCTGCCAAGCAGCAAGGCGCTGGCCGGCGCCGGCGTGGAGATGATCAGCATGGATGACCGGCAGTTCCTGCTGAAGGCCGCGCTGCGGCAGATAGCGGACAGCTATGATTTCATTTTCATCGACTGTCCGCCCTCGCTGGAGCTGCTGACGCTGAACGCACTGTGCGCCGCCAACAGTCTGCTGGTCCCGGTGCAGGGCGAGTACTACGCGCTGGAGGGACTCAGCGACCTGATGAACACCGTGCGTATCGTGCGGCGCAGCATGAACCCGGGGCTGGACATCGAGGGCGTGCTGCTGACCATGTTCGATGGCCGCACCAACCTGTCCATTCAGGTGGCCCAGGAGCTGAAGCGGTTTTTCGCTGGGAAGGTGTACAGCACCGTGATCCCGCGGAACGTGCGGCTCAGCGAAGCGCCCAGCCACGGCAAGCCCATCACCGCCTATGACAAGACCTGCCGGGGCGCGGACGCATACACGGCGCTGGCGGCGGAATTTTTGCGGAAGAACAACTGCTGAAAGGAGACGCGGTATGGCGAACACAAAAGGTCTGGGCAAGGGACTGAGCGCACTGCTGGGCGATGACGTCATCGCCGCCAAGGACGAGCGCGCCTCCTCCCTGCTGCTGCCCATCAGCCAGGTGGAGAGCTGCTCCACCCAGCCCAGAAAGAGCTTTGAGCCGGAGGCCCTCAGTGACCTGGCGGACTCCATCCGGATACACGGCATCATCCAGCCGCTGACCGTGCGGAAGCTGCAATCCGGCTACTATCAGATCATCGCCGGTGAACGGCGGTGGCGGGCGGCGCGGATGGCCGGGCTGACACAGGTGCCCGTGGTGGTCATCGAGGCCGATGACCGCAAGGCCATGGAGCTGGCCATGATCGAAAACCTCCAGCGAGAGGATCTGAACCCTATCGAAGAGGCCGAGGGCTACCGGGTGCTGACGGAGCAGTACGGCATGACCCAGGACGAGTGCGCGCAGCGGGTGGGCAAGTCCCGCCCCACAGTGGCCAACGCCCTGCGCCTGCTGGGGCTGACCGAGCCGGTGCGGGCCATGGTGGAGGACGGACGGCTTTCCGCCGGACACGCCCGCGCCCTGTTGACGCTGGGCAGCAAACAGCAGCAGGCCGCCGCGGAGACCGTGGCCAAGGACGCCCTCTCCGTCCGCCAGACGGAGCTACTGGTGAAAAAACTCACCGCCGAGAAAAAAGAAAAGCCCCAAAAGGACGCGCTTTCCGTCAATTATGTTGAGGAGGCCGCCCGTGAGCTGGGCGAAAAGCTGGGCCGCCCCTGCCGCATCGTCAACGGCAAAAAGAAGGGTCGCATCGAGCTGGAATACTACGGCACCGAGGACCTGAACGCCCTGCTGGAGGCTCTGGAGAAGCTGGGAAAGCGATAAGCGTTTCACGTGAAACATCATCGAATAGAGGTATAGAATATGCTTGACATCAAGTTTATCCGGGAGAACCCGGACCTGGTAAAGGAGAATATCCGCAAGAAGTTCCAGAACGCCAAGCTGCCCCTGGTGGACGAGGTCATCGCCCTGGACAGCGAGCGCCGCGAGGCCATCAACGAGGGCGAGGCCCTGAAGGCCGAGCGCAACAAGATCTCCAAGGCCAACGGCCCCCTGTTCGGCAGGCTGAAAAAGTGCGCCGACGAGGCGGAGAAGGCCGCCCTTCAGGCGGAGATCGATGCCAACAACGCCGCCGTAAAGGCCAACGCCGAGCGCATGGCTCGGCTGGAGGAGAAGAAGGCCAACGCCGAGGCCGCCATGAACAAGCTGCTGCTGGTCATCCCCCAGATGATCGACGAGTCCGTGCCCATCGGCCCGGACGACAGCTGCAACGTAGAGGTGGAGCGCTTCGGCGAGCCCAAGACCCCAGACTTCCCCATCCCCTACCACACGGAGATCATGGAGCGCTTCGACGGCGTGGATATGGACGCTGCCGCCCGTGTATCCGGCAACGGCTTCTATTACCTGCTGGGCGACATCGCGCGGCTGCACTCCGCCGTCACCGCCTATGGCCGTGACTTTATGATCGACAAGGGCTTCACCTACTGCATCCCTCCGTTTATGATCCACGGCAACGTGGTGGAGGGCGTGATGAGCCAGACGGACATGGACGCCATGATGTACAAGATCGAGGGTGAGGACCTGTACCTGATCGGCACCAGCGAGCACTCCATGATCGGCAAGTTCATCGATCAGATCCTGCCGGAGGACAAGCTGCCCCAGACGCTGACCTCCTACTCCCCCTGCTTCCGCAAGGAAAAGGGCGCCCACGGCATCGAGGAGCGTGGCGTGTACCGCATCCACCAGTTCGAAAAGCAGGAGATGATCGTGGTCTGCAAGCCCGAGGACTCCAAGGCCTGGTACGAGAAGATGTGGCGCTACTCCGTGGAGCTGTTCCGCAGCCTGGATATCCCTGTGCGGCAGCTGGAGTGCTGCTCCGGCGACCTGGCGGACCTGAAGTGCAAGTCCTGCGACATCGAGGCCTGGTCCCCCCGCCAGCAGAAGTACTTTGAGGTGTGCTCCTGCTCCAACCTGGGCGACGCGCAGGCGCGGCGGCTGAAGATCCGCGTCCGCGGCGAGGACGGCAAGCTGTATCTGCCCCACACCCTGAACAACACCGTGGTGGCCCCGCCCCGTATGCTCATCGCCCTGCTGGAGAACAACCTGCAGGCGGACGGCTCCGTGCTGGTACCCAAGGCGCTGCAGCCCTATATGGGCGGCAAGGAGCGCCTGGTACCGCTGCACTGATAGCGTATCGTAATAGTTATCCGTAATTATACTTTTAGTATAGGAGCTTTTGCACATGAAGAAGTTTTTTGCGGAATTCAAGGAATTCGCCATGCGCGGCAACGTAATGGACATGGCCGTCGGCGTGA
>ENA-ORSA01001424-ORSA01001424.1-human-gut-metagenome-genome-assembly--contig:-NODE-1424-length-19823-cov-3.211959_pt1 | contig 19823 bp, 17 predicted proteins | sample MGYA00242179_ERZ509142 | MGnify/ENA primary metagenome ERZ509142 (study PRJEB26280, sample SAMEA2338659) | human gut metagenome | biome: human gut; feature: human-associated habitat; material: faeces... | reverse complement strand
GGCAGAATTTCTCTCTTGGGAACATTACCTCTTCTGGGCACTATGCTTCCCTCCTTCATAAAATGATTTCATAGGTACTTCGGAAGCCCGAAGCTTCCGTGGGTGCCTGCCAAGAGGTTCTCATAAAAATATATATAAAAAACTCTCAGCAAGGCATCGCCTTGCACAAGGCAGAATTGCGATGATAGACAGAAGAATTACTTCTTCTTGCCAGCCTTCGGGCGCTTTGCGCCGTACTTGCTGCGGGCCTGCATGCGGCCCTGAACGCCCTGGGTGTCGAGCGTACCACGGATAATGTGGTAACGAACGCCAGGAAGGTCCTTAACACGGCCGCCGCGGATCAGAACGACGGAGTGCTCCTGCAGGTTGTGACCAACGCCGGGAATGTAAGCGGAAACTTCATAACCGTTCGTCAGGCGCACACGGGCGATCTTACGAAGAGCAGAGTTCGGCTTCTTCGGGGTGGTGGTACGAACAGCGGTGCAGACACCTCTCTTCTGAGGAGAAGACAGATCAGTAGACCGGTTCTTCAGCGTGTTGACGCCCTTCTGAAGAGCAGGAGCGGTGGACTTGTAGGTAGACTGTTCTCTTCCCTTTCTTACCAGCTGGTTAAAAGTAGGCATGTTGTTCCTCCTTTCTCGGATTGTCGCTGCTGTGCAGCATGTATTTTATCCCGAAATATCAAAGATATTCCGTTGGGACCAGAAAAAAGCGCATTTCAGCGCAAAAGTGCGGCGCAGGCTGCGCCGACATGGATCCCACAGAGCCTCCCGAGTTCCTTCATCGTTGCAACTTCGACGAGTTCAACGTCGGCGGAACGGCACTGCTCAATGAGCGGTTCGCGGAGGATGGGGTCGGCATCGGCGGCCACATAGGCGGTTCGTACACGCCCGGCCTTCAGCGCTTTGCGAAGCTGCTTCGTACCGATCACCTTTCGGTTGCTTGTCAACCGTTCCGGCATCCAGACACCTCCATGGAAAATACGCGCAGGCAGACCCACGCAAACATGGATTATAGCAGAAATCACGAAGTACGTCAACAAAAAAACGCGCAAAAAGAAAATAATTTTTTCATTTTCCCTTGAAATTGCAGCGCTTTTCGGTCTTTGGCAGAATGAACAAATACAAATGTCCACCCGTCGGCGTACAGCGCGCAGCGCAAAAGCAGGCGCGCGGCATGCCGCACCTGCTTTTGTATGATACAGATGCTTATGACGCCTGATCGAACTGGCTGTTGTAGAGCGCTGCGTAGAAGCCGTTTTGCTGCATAAGCGTTTCGTGCGTACCGCTTTCGATGACGTCGCCGTCCTTCATGACAAGGATGAGATCGGCGTTTTTAATTGTTGAGAGGCGGTGGGCAATGACGAAGCTTGTGCGGTTTTCCGTCAGCTTATCCATGGCGCGCTGGATCAGCAGTTCCGTGCGCGTATCGACAGAACTGGTTGCCTCGTCCAGAATCAGCATCGGCGCATTCTGGAGCATGGCGCGGGCGATGGTCAGCAGCTGCTTCTGTCCGGCAGAGATGCTGGTGCTCTCGGACAGGACGGTATCGAACCCGTTCGGCAGCGAACGGACAAATTTATCCAGTCCGCAGGCACAGCAGACACGGTTTAATTGCTCATCAGTCACATCCGGCAGATTATAGACGAGATTCTCCCGAACCGTGCCCTCAAACAGCCATGTATCCTGCAAAACCATGCCGAACAGCTTATGCACGTCCTCACGTCGGATATCCTGCGAGGGCACGCCGTCAATCTTAATGCAGCCGTCGGCAATTTCATAGAACCGCATAAGAAGGTTTACCATGGTAGTCTTACCGGCGCCGGTCGGGCCGACGATCGCAACCTTCTGACCAGGTGCGACATGGGCTGAAAAGTCCTTGATGATGATCTTATCCGGCGAATCCGGATAGCTGAAGCGGACATGCTCAAAGTCCACTTCGCCGCGCACGGGTCGGGGCAGTTCCGGCTTTTCCGACTCGTCCGGCATTTCCTCGCTGCCGAGGAAGTCGAAGATCCGGTGTGCCGAGGCGGATGCCGTCTGCAGATTCGTCATGCCCTGCGCAATCTGGGTCAGCGGGGAGGTGAACAGACGCACATACAGAATGAACGAAACGATCACGCCGATATCGATGATTCCCTGGATTGCGAGAATCGAGCCGAGCACGCACACGGCGACATAGGACAGGTTGCCGATGACATTCATGAGCGGCTGCATGACACCGGACAGGAACTGCGAACGCCAGTTGGCATCATAAACGGCGTCGTTCAGCGTGTCAAAGGTCTTGCCGACAGGCTCGGCCGCGCGGGAAATGCGCACGACCTCGTGGCCGGAGTACATTTCCTCCACATAGCCGTTCAGCTTGCCGAGGCTTTCCTGCCGGGCGGTAAAGTACTTCTGCGAACGGGACATAATGAACACAACGAGCAGAAGGCCCACGAGCGTAATGCCCAGCGAGACGAGTGCCAGCCGCCATTCCGTCACGAACATCATGATGAGGCAGCCCAAAAACTGCGTTGCAGCAGAGATAATCGTCGGCAGACTGTTGGTCAGGCCCTGCTGGAGCGTGGAAACGTCGTTGGTAATGCGGCTGAGAATATCGCCCTGCGCATGAAAGTTGAAGTATTTCTGCGGCACGCAGTTAATCTTTTCGGATAATTCCGCGCGAATGCGGTAGGACATTTTGAGCGTGACGCTCGCCATAATATAGTGCTGGATAAAGCCGAAGAGCGCGCTCAGGCTGTAAATGACAGCAAGCAGAATGCCGACTCTCGCAATGGCGGCAAGATCAATTCCGCCAAGCAGGCCATCGGACATGATGGTTGCAATCTTGCCGACCTGATCCGGGCCGATAATCGTGAGAACAGCGCTGAGCGCCGCCAGCACGAGCGCCAGAACCACGACGCCGAGGCTTTTGCGCATATATGTGCTCAGATCGTTCAAAGCGCCTTTGAGGTCTGTTTTTTCCATTGGACGCATATTGGGCCTCATTTGGACACGCCTCCTTTTTTGAGTTCTTCCTCACTCAACTGCGACATGGCGATCTCGCGGTAGACCGGGCAGGATACCATCAATTCGTCATGTGTGCCGAGCCCGGCAATCTCGCCGCGGTCGAGCACGAGGATCTGATCGGCATTGCGGATAGTGCTGATGCGCTGGGCAACGATGATCTTTGTCGTGCCGGGCAGCTGCTTTGCAAGCCCCTCGCGGAGCACTGCGTCGGTCTTATAGTCCAGCGCGGAGAACGAATCGTCGAAAATCAGAATTTCCGGCTTTCTTGCCAGCGCCCGTGCGATGGAAAGCCGCTGCTTCTGCCCGCCGGAGACGTTCCGGCCAAGCTGGGCGATGGGGTGCGCGGCCTTTTCGGGGTATTTGTCCACGAATTCCGCGGCCTGCGACAAGGAAAGCGCAGCCTGCAGCGACGCATCCGTCTTTTCTGCCGCACTCTGCCCGAAGAAGACGTTGTCCTCGACCGTACCGGAGAACAGAACAGCCTTCTGCGTCACATAGCCAAGCTTGTTGTAAAGCGCATCGAACGTGTACGCACGCACATCCACGCCGTCCACAAGAACAGTGCCTGCCGTCGCGTCGTAAAAACGAGGGATGAGCGAGGCCAGCGTCGTCTTGCCGCTGCCGGTCGCACCGATGACAGCCAGCGTCTGACCTTTGCGCACCTTGAAGCTGATATGCTCCAACTCGTCTGCCGCAGCACCCGGATAGCGGAAGGAGACGTCACGGAATTCGACCGTACCGCGCTCCTCCCCTTCTGTTTTCGCACCGGGGACGACGTGCGGCTTCGTGTCCAGCACTTCGTTGATACGTTCAGCCGAAACCTGCGCCTGCGGCACGAGCATGAAGATCATCACGAGCATCATGAAGGACATGACGACGTAGGTCGCGTAGGTGCTGAACACCAGTACATTCGTGAACATCGTCAGCCGCGCGGCGGGGTCCGTCAGCGCAATGGATTCAACCAGCGCCGCACCGACCCAGTAGATAGCGAGCGCCAGACCGTTCATGCCAAGCCCGAGCATCGGCTGGAGCAGCGCGAACAGCCGTTGGTTTTTCAGCTGCAGATTCATCATGTCGCGGCTGGGGCCGTCGAATTTCCTGTTCTGATAGTCTTCCGCGCCGAAGGCGTGGACAACGTTGATGCCGGTCAGATTTTCCCGCGCGACGCGGTTGATCTGGTCGGTCTTTTTCTGCACCTGCCGGAACCGGGGCAGGCAGCTGGACATGATGAGCAGCACCATCACAACGATTGCCACAACGAAGCCGCCCGTCACAGCCGAGAGCGTCCAACTCTTGCCCAGAATTTTAATCACGGCCCACACTGCCATGATGGGCGCCTTCATGAGCATCTGCAGGCCCATGGCGACGATCATCTGAATCTGGGTAATATCGTTGGTCGTTCTGGTGATGAGGCTGGGGACAGAAAAGGACTGCATTTCCTCGCTGCCTGCGTCCATGACATGGTGGAACAGGTCTGCGCGGACGGAAAAACTGAAGCCGGACGCCGTCTTTGCCGCCAGATACCCGCAGCCAACAGCCAGCACGGCGCTGGCCAGCGTACAAAGGAGCATCTGTCCGCCGACGGACAAGATATCCGACGTGACGCTGCCGGGGGTTTTGATGAGCGTGGTGAGCCGGGTCATATAATCCGGCAGTTTCAGGTCAAAATAGACCTGCGCCACAACAAGAACCGCGCAGACAAGCGCCATCAGCGCCTCGCGTCTGCGCATCCGTTTGAGTAACTTGATCATGGATTCTGAATCTCCGTTCCTTTGGAATTTTCTGTGCGGATTCGTTCAATATTGCGGTCAAAAGCAGCCACGCAGCGGCGGAAATGCGCCAGATCCTCCTCGCTCAGGCCGTCAATCAGCCGGTCGGCAAATGCCTTTTGCAGCCCGCGCCCCCGTTCGACGACAGACTCTGTCTTTTCCGTCAGCACGAGTGCCGTCTTGCGCCGGTCGCCTGGGACAGACTGCCGCAGCAAAAAGCCCTCGCTCACGAGCCGGTCAATATGAAACGACACAATGGCCGGCTTCAGTCCGCGCATCCGGCAGATCGCCCCCGCCGTCTCGCAGCCGGGATTGTTGGCCAGAAACAGCAGAATATCCGCCGCCGCAGGCGGCAGGCCGGGTTACGCGCACAGCGGCGCGATGGCGGTATGGTAGGCGTCGGCGAATCTCGCCGCGTTGGCAAACATGACAGAAGCGGTCAGCATCGGTTCCGGCATACAAAAGACCTCCAATATCGAACTGTTCAATATTGAACTAAATAATACACAAGAAATGTGAAAAGTCAAGGAACGAATTGTGAACTTTTTTTAACGGTTGGAGGCGGCGCTCCACACTCACCGCTTTTCGCGCAATGCGCATTTGCAGGCGCTGCACGCAAAAACCGGGCCGTCCACAAAGTGGGCGGCCCGGTGCCTGATTCTGTTCGTTCAGTCTACGATCTCGACGCTGACCTTCTGGCCGGTGCGCTGGGCAACGGACTTGATGATCGTGCGGATCTCTTTGGCAATGCGGCCCTGCCGGCCGATGAGTTTTCCCATATCCTCGGGCGCAACACGAAGTTCAAGCACAGTCGTCTCGCCTTCTACCTCAGTGACCGTAACGCTGTCGGGATTGTCAACCAGACTTTTTGCCATATACAGCAAAAGATCCTTCATGCCAGTACCCCAGACTTACAGGACGTTTGCCTTCTTGAGAAGACCGCGGACAGTATCGCTGGGCTGTGCACCGTTCTTGATCCACTGCTTGGCCTTGTCGGCGTCGATGGTGATGGCGTTGGCCTCGTTCTTCGGGTCGTAGGTGCCGATCTCTTCGATGCAGCGGCCGTCGCGCGGGAAGCGGGAATCGGCGACAACGATGCGGTAATACGGCTCCTTCTTGGCGCCCATTCTTCTCAGTCTGATCTTAACCATGATTGTTCCTCCAAAAATAAATCAAGTTTTCTTATTTCGTAAAGCCAAATCTGTTACGGCTGAAACGATATGCTTACATGCCGGGGAAGCCGCCAAGGCCACCCATGCCGCCGAACTTGCTCATGCGCTTCATCTTGCGCGAGGCGCCGGGCCCGGAGAACTGCTTCATCATCTGATTCATCATGTCAAACTGCTTGAGCAGCTTGTTGATGTCCTCGACCTTGACGCCGGAGCCGAGCGCAATACGACGCTTGCGGCTGGAGTTGAGTACGGATGGATTCTCGCGCTCGTACGGGGTCATGGACTGAATGATGGCGGCCGTGCGGGCCATCGCCTTTTCATCGACCTGCGCGCCCTTGAGCGCTCCGGCGTTCATGCCGGGCATCATGGCCGCGATCTCGTCGAGCGATCCCATGTTTTTCAGCTGGGAAAGCTGATCGTAGAAGTCGGAAAGGGTGAATTTATTGCTCTTGAGTTTCTGTTCAAGTTCGGCAGCCTTCTTTGCATCGAACGCAGCCTCTGCCTTTTCAATCAGCGTGAGCATATCGCCCATGCCGAGAATGCGTGAGGCCATGCGGCCGGGATGGAAGGGCTCGATCTGGTCAAGCTTTTCGCCGGTGCCGATGAACTTGATGGGCTTACCGGTCACAGCCTTGATAGAGAGCGCTGCGCCGCCTCTGGCATCGCCGTCAAGCTTGGAGAGCATAACGCCGGTGATATCGAGATACTCGTCAAAGGTCTTTGCTGCGCTGACAGCGTCCTGGCCGGTCATTGCGTCAACCACGAGCAGAATTTCATCCGGGTTGACCGCGGCCTTGACGGCCTTGAGTTCGTCCATGAGTGTCTCATCGACGTGCAGGCGGCCTGCGGTGTCAAGGAAAACCATGTCGTTACCGTGGCGCACGGCATGGGCAATGGCAGCTTTTGCAATGTCCACCGGGTTCGTCTGGCCCATTTCAAAAACAGGAATGCCAAGCTGTCCGCCGACGACCTGCAGCTGTTTGATGGCTGCGGGCCGGTAAATGTCGCAGGCCGCGAGCAGCGGGTTTTTATTCTGCTTTTTGAACAGACCTGCCAGCTTCGCGCCGTTGGTCGTCTTGCCTGCGCCCTGCAGGCCGACCAGCATCACGACGGTCGGCGGCTGGGACGCGATCTTGATCTTCTGGTTCTCGCTGCCCATGAGCGCGGTCAGTTCCTCATTGACGATCTTGACGATCATCTGCGCGGGCGTGAGGCTTTCGAGTACGTCCGCACCAACACAGCGCTCGGTTGTCTTTTTGATGAAGTCCTTGACGACCTTGTAGTTGACGTCGGCCTCGAGCAGCGCCAGACGGATCTCGCGCATGGATTCCTTGACGTCGGACTCAGACAGGCGGCCCTTGCCGCGCAGCTTTTTGAACGCATTCGAGAGTTTTTCAGTTAAGCCTTCAAATGCCATGTATTACTCCTTTATCTCCCGCACGGCGCGCAGGATCGCGCCGGCCTGCGGCGCAGCCTCCGGGACGGACGCAAGCGCCTGCGCATTCTGTGTGATTGTGTCCAGTGCTTTTTGCAGCAGCCGGTCACGCGCGATGCAGCCAAGCGATCGCTCATAGCCCTCGAGCAGTTCTTCGGCGCGGGCAAGCGTATCGTGGACGCCCTGCCGGCTGATCCCGGCTGCGGATGCGATCTCGCTGAGAGAATAATCCTGATTATAATAGAGGTCAAATAATCCGCGCTGCTTTTCAGTGAGCAGTTCGCCATAATAGTCGTACAGCAGCGTCATGGTGAGCGCATCGGACCGCATGGCAAGACCTCCAGATCAATCGTTCCGGTATACTATACAGGATTTTGCCTTGGCTGTCAAGTGTTTTTCCTTGACAGCACTTCAAAAAAGTCTGCTTATGCGCGATATGCACTTACCCCGCAGGGACAATCATGCTGTCCGCCCGATGGGCAAGCATTCCCGGCAACCCCAGCGAAGCGTTTGCGCTTTGGAAAGGAGGAAACAGGCGCAGAGGATAAGAGGCTTCGCGCACAGCGCAGAAAATATTTCTCCTTCTCGCGCTCTTTACTTTTTTCCCGCTTCATGTTAACATAATGTTCATCCCCTTTTACTCTCATTTTCCCCTCGAAAGGAGCTCCAAACCATGAAAAACAAGCTGAAGCAGATCGCCGCATCGATACTGACGCTGGCGCTGCTGGCCGTGCCGGTTCTGGCTGCGGCAGAGTCTGTCGGGAGCAATTCTCTGAATGTGGCAGACGGAACCGTCTATACATACAGCACCCAGGCTGTCACCTCCGATTCCGGCAAGCAGACCAATCTGCACGAGAACATCTTTACCTATAAAAAAGAGGCGCAGGTGCGTCCCGTCGTCGCCTTCGGCACGCCGCTCTATGGCACCAGCCCCATGAACAAGACCATCAAGACACTTGAGGAACAGGGCTACAGCATGGTCGCGGGAATCAACGGCTCGTTCTTCGACCGCTCGACCGGCATCCCCTACGGCATCGTCATTACAAACAGCATTCTGCGTTCCGGCGGCTCGGCCAATGCGGTCGGCTTTCTGTCCGATGGCTCCGCGCTCATCGGCGACCCGACCGTCGCCGTCACGCTGGACTACGGCGCGGATACACCGCTGGTGCTCAACTATAATAAGGCCATGACGGTGCAGAACGGCGTGCTCCTGTATTCGCAGGACTACGACACCCGCACTAAGAATACCATCGATGGTTATCACGTCATCGTCCGCCCGGTCGGTTCCCGCGCGGCAGAACTGCGTCTCGGGCAGTCGCTGACCGTTGAGGTCATCGGCATGGTGGAGGATACAAAGTCCTGTTCCATCCCGGAGGACGGCTTCCTGCTTGCCATTGCAAACGACACCGCCTATAAAAGCGCACTTGCCGCGCTCAAGGGCATGGTCATGGGCCAGCAGATGACCATACAGGTTACATGCGCCTCCGGCTGGGAGAATGTGACCTCCGCCTGCGGCGGCGGCGACATGCTCGTTGAAAACGGGCAGGTCTGCACGGACTTTACGCTCGATTCCGCAAAGAAAATGGCCGCCCGCACGGCCATCGGCGTCACGAACGACGGCTCGCTCATTCTGTATACCTGCGACGAGGCAGGCAATTCCGACGGACTGACGCTTGCGCAGCTTGCCGAGCGGATGCTTGCGCTCGGCTGCCGGACAGCGCTGAACCTCGACGGCGGCGGCTCCTCGACGCTCTGGACGGCGCAGGAAGGCGTCCTCAACCATCCCTACGACAACCACCGCTTCGACCATGCCGGCGAACGGGCCGTGCCCAATTGCATCGTAGTGCGCAGTAAAAAACGGTGAAAGGAAGACGGGAATCCGGCCCCGTTTTCATGGCAGGCAGAAGGATTGGGCGTGCAGGTTCACGGCGAGTGTCCGCCCGGAAAAAATAAAACCCTCTCAGGCCGAGAGGGTTTTGTATTCGTTGGGCGTATAGCCGACCACCTTTTTGAACAGTCGGCTCAGATGGTGCGGGTATTTGAATCCCAGTTCGTAGGCGATTTCGCTGACCGACCTGCCGCCTTCGGTCAGCAGCTCTTTGGCGCGGTCGATGGTGGTCAGCTGGATGTACTCCTGCGCCGATTTTCCGGTCTCCTTCTTGATCAGATCGCCGAAATAGTTGGCCGACAGGTGCAGCCGATCGGCGCACCACGCCACCGAAGGCAGACCCAGCGACTGAGGCTTGTCCGACGTGAAATAGTCCCGCAGCAACTCTTCGAAACGGGTCAGCAGGTCCTTATTCACGTTTTCGCGCGTAACGAACTGTCGGTCGTAAAAACGGACGCAATGGTTGAGCAGCACCTCGATATTGGCCGCGATGATCTGTTTCGAGTGCTTGTCGATGGCGTGCTGCAACTCTTCCCGGATTTCGCGGAAGCAGTTGATGATGATCTGCTGCTCGCGTTCGGACATGTGCAGCGCTTCGTTCGACGAATAGGAAAAGAACGAGTAGTCGGCCATGCGCCGGGCGAGCGATGTTCCGCGCAGCAGATCGGGATGGAACATCAGACACCAGCCCTTATAGCCGTACGAGACTTTGCCGTCGTCGATGCCGGAGACTTGTCCCGGCGCGATGAAGACCAGCGTTCCTTCCCGGTAATCGTATTGGTTGCGCCCGTAAAGCAACGGCCCGCAGTTGATGTGTTTGAGGTAAATGCAGTAGAACCCGAAGTTTTTGAGACAGTGGCGCACGGATTCCAGTTCCGAAAAATCGACGACGCTTACCAGCGGATGCAGGGTTTCCACGCCCAGCAGTTCGTTGTAGTCCTGTACCGAATCCAAATTTTACGATCGTTCCCATATTCACTCGTTTTTCTACGGCAAAGGTAACCGATTTTCAGATACGCACAACCCTGTTCCGGCGGAATCCGTAATATCTATTCAGAAATTTCATGTGTATTATAATTGATATTCCTGCTCGTCTATACGATTCCTAAATTAATAAAAGCCGCGTATCACTTACACGATACGCGGCTCCACTAATTGCGATTAGGTACAATTTATAACCTTTCGGCAGATCTTCAGGATATATTGATAAACAGAAAGCCATCAACCATTCTCGACAAGTTAATATCCGTTGCCGAAGAGTAAGAACGTCGCAACTACTTCCCGAGCATCTTCTTCACTTCGGCGGCGACGGTAGCCCCGTTGTAGCCGAACTTCTCGTCGAGCACCGTGTAGGGCGCCGAGTAACCGAAATGATCCAGACCGTGAATCGTTCCCTTCTCGCCCACAAGGCCCAACAGGTTGATCGGCAGCCCCGAGGTCATGCCGTAGCGCGCAACGCCTACGGGCAACACGCTCTCCTGGTACGATTTGGGCTGGTCGCGGAACAGTCCCTCGCTCGGAACGCTCACCACGCGGACCGGAATACCCTCCGCAGCCAGCAGCTCGGCGCCTTCGACCAGCGTCGAGACCTCCGAACCCGTGGCGACCAGCACCACGGCGGGTTTGGCGGCGTCCATCACCACATAACCGCCCTTGGCGACCTGTGCGGCCTCCTCGCGGCGGCTGTCGCCCAACGTCGGCAGGTTCTTGATGTTCTGACGCGAGAGGACCAGCGCCACGGGGCGGTGCTCCTCGACGGCCAGTTTCCACGCCATGACGGTCTCTTCGCCGTCGGCCGGACGCAGCACGACCATCGAACGCTCGCCGTGGTGGTTTTTCAAATGCTCCATCAGGCGGATCTGCGCCTCATGCTCCACGGGCTGATGCGTAGGACCGTCCTCGCCCACGCGGAACGAGTCGTGCGTCCAGACATAGATCACGTGCAGACGCATCAGCGCCGAGAGGCGCACGGCCGGCTTCATGTAGTCCGAGAAGACGAAGAACGTGCCGCAGACGGGGATCACGCCGCCGTGCAGCGCCATGCCGTTCATCACGCAGGCCATCGTCAGCTCCGAGACGCCCGCCTGGAAGAATTTACCGGAGAAATCGCCCTTCGTGAACGCCTTGGTCTTCTTCAGAAATCCGTCGGTCTTGTCCGAGTTCGACAGGTCGGCCGAAGCGACGATCATGTTGTCGATCTTCTCGGCATAGACGCCCAGCACCGCAGCCGAAGCGGCGCGCGTGGCCACCCCGGCCTTCACCTCGACGGACTTATAGTCGATCTCGGGGAGTTTGCCCGAAAGGAAATCGTCGAGCTTGCGCGCCAGGTCCTTGTGCTCGGTCCGCCACGACTTCTCGACGGCGGCCTGCTTGGCGGCCCACTCCTTCAATGCCTCGCGGCGCTCGGCGAAGACCTCGCGGCTCTCCTCGAAGATGGCGAACGGATTCTCCGGATCGCCGCCCAGATTCTTCACCGTAGCGGCGAAATCGGCTCCGGCGGCCGTCAGCGGCTGGCCGTGGGTCGAAACCTTGTGCTCGAAACTCTCCCCGGCGGGACCTTTGGCACCCTTGCCCATGACCGTACGGCCGATGATGAGCGTCGGACGCTCCGTTTCGCTCTCGGCGGCGACGAGCGCCTCGCGGATCTCGTTGATGTTGTGTCCGTCGATCGACAGCACGTTCCAACCCCATGCCTCGTATTTCATGGCCACGTTCTCGGTCATCACCTCATCGACCTTCGTCGAGAGCTGGATGTTGTTCGAGTCGTAGTACATCACGAAGTTCGACAGGCCCAGATGGCCGGCGATGCGGCCCACGCCCTGCGAAATCTCCTCCTCGACGGCGCCGTCCGAGATATAGGCATAGGTCTTGTGCGCCATCCACTCGCCGAAGCGCGCGGCCATGAAACGCTCCGCGATGGCGGCGCCCAAAGCCATAGCGTGCCCCTGCCCCAGCGGGCCCGAGGTGTTCTCCACGCCGCGCAGCACGTCCACCTCGGGGTGGCCCGGCGTCACGCTGCCCCACTGGCGCAGCGACTGCAAATCCTCGGTCGAATAATGTCCCGCCAGCGCCAGCGTCGAATAGAGCATCGGCGACATGTGGCCCGGATCGAGGAAGAAGCGGTCACGGTAGGGATAAGTCATATTGTCGGGATCGTAGCGCAGGAATTCCGCGAAGAGCACCGTGATGAAATCGGCACCGCCCATAGCGCCGCCGGGGTGGCCCGACTTCGCCTTTTCGACCATTGCTGCCGACAGGATGCGGATGTTGTCGGCTACGCGCGTCAGTTTCGAGTTCGTTGTTGACATATTGAAAAGTCGTTAGTCCCCGGAACCTGCATCAGCGCATGTCGAAATCGATGATGATCGGGCGGTGATCCGAAGGATGCCAGAAATTGCGCAACTCCTGCGGATCGCGGACCGGCGTAGTGTACTCGTCGCTTACGATCCGTGCACTGACGATCCGATCGTAAAGCGGACGAGTGCAGTAAACATAATCTATCCGGGAACGTCGGCCGGTCGTCGTCTGGAATTCGCCGGGATATTTCGCTGCGATCACATCCACATACGGCGTGTACTGACGTATATAATCATGGACCAGAAAGGCGGTCGTATCCTCCGGAAATCCGTACTCGTAATTATCGACGCGCGATTTGGAGTTGAAGTCGCCCATCATCATCCACAGTTGTTTTTCCGCACCGGGAACCGATCCGATCGTATGGCTGCACACGTATTCGATCTCCGTCCGGCGGAACTTGTCGCCCTCACGAACCGCGGCGCTGGCCTTGCGTTCCTGCTTGTCGGTCAGACCGAACCCGTAGACCTGCGGCCACGTATGCAGCGAGACGATATTGAGCGTATGACCGTTTTTCCGGATCTGCGCCCATCCCGCACCGTGGGAGACAATGCTGTCGGGAACAGCCCCGATCAGACGGGCCACGTTCTCGATCGGGTATTTCGACGTAATGACCTGCGGGAAATTGTCGCGGTGTCCGCCCTTATACCAGTATTCATGTCCGTAGCGCCGGGCCAGTTCGCCCCAATGTTCCGGCAGATAGGCTTCTTCGGGCTTTACCTTCTCGTCCGAGGCTGTTCTGTAGTTGCTTACGGCTTCGCACCACACGCAGACGTCGGGATTCTGGGCGCTCACCCAATCGACGAAACGCGTATAGTTGTCGCCCTGCCCCGACCACATGCCGTTCTGGATGTTCCAGTAGAGCAGACGCAGATTCGTTTCATCCGCTTGCCGCTGCGCACATCCCGGCAGCAGGGTCAGGACGAACAGACCGACGGTCGCGGCCGCTTTGATTGCTGTTTTCATTGCTGTAGCCGCTTCGTTCAGTTTGCCGTATGATCGAATGTAAACGCCTCCCACGGAAGTTCGGCATCCTTTTCGTTGTCGAGAACGTCATTGGCATGCACCAGCATCGGGAAGTCCTGCAGGGATACCTGCCCCAGTTCCGCTTTGCGGTAAATCGCCTTTGCGACCCGGCGCGCCACGACCAGCGATTCGAGTGTCACACCGGCCAGAATGTCCATCGCTTCGGCGTAACTCTTCCCCTCACCGAGCAGAATGCCGATTTTGCGGGTCCGACCGCCGTAAACCGTCACATACAGATCTCCGATGCCGATATTCTCGCAGTCTTCGGTCGCCTGCTGTATTTTAAGCAAACGGCGCATCTCCTTGACCGCTTGATAGAACGCTCCGGCCTGCGAGTTATAGTGTAACCCGGCATCCGCGCCATGATGGCGATTGACCAAACCAATGGTCATGGCTACGGCCAGCGCATACGCGTTTTTCAACGCCACGGCGCTCTCAAGACCGATCACGTCATGGGTCAGCGAAATGTGATAGTAGGAGGTCGAAAGCGTCTCTTTGAAGAGCCGGAGGGCCGCGGTGTCCTTGCCGCAGAAAGCCACCTCGGTCTGGTCGTGGAATACCAGTTCATAAGAGGTGCAGGGGCCGCCGACCGCACAGACCTCCCGGTCGATACCTCTTTTCTTCAACTCCGACTGCCAATAATCGGGATAGGAAATCAACGTTCCGTCTTCGAGATTGATAAGTCCCTTGGTGACCGACAGCACCGGCAGCCGGGGATCGAGATTTACCAGTATCTCATTCAGGAACCAATCCACGCCGAATGACGAAACCCCTCCGATGACGAAATCGGCTCCGGAGACAGCCTCCTTGTATTCCTCGATCTGATAATATTTTACTCCGGCGGGGAATGCTCTGTCGAATTTGGGATGTTTGTTGCTGCGGCGGCATTCGTCGATAATGTCGCGGTCGAGGTGCGTGCCTACCAGACGCACTTCGTGACCGTTTTCGGCGGCAGGGAATGCCAGTGCGGAGCCCATCATGCCGGAGCCGATGATTGTGATTACTTTTTTCATGATAAATTGAAGTTATGGATTGTGTGTTTTATCTGATCAGGTTGCAGGCGCCGTTGCGGGCGGTTTCCGCTGTCCGGAGCGCATCGAGATACGTCTTGATCCTATCGGGGAAATTACTCGAAATGAAATCCACCTTATGTTTGACGGCCCAGTCTACGATCTCCGGATTGTCTACGATCCAGAGTGTCGATTCCACGCCGATCTCGTTCATGCGGTCGATCAGTTCGGGCCGGTTCATAAACACATATATGCTGTAAGAGAGTTGGAATCCCTCCTTTTTCGCAACATCGGCATCGATGGGCGTCCAAAGCGAATTGGAAATATACAGCGTCTTGTTCTTCGGGGCCAGGCGTCGGAATTCCCTGCAGGCATGCTCGCTGAAAGAGGTGAATTCCATTTGGTCCAGCATATTCAGCTTCTTGCAGAGCATCACGATTTCCTCGACGATTCGGGTTTCGATCTCGGGCGTTTTGTGTTTCTTCAATTCCAGAATCAACTTCGTTTCGGGAACCTTCCGGCCCTGCTCCAGAAATTCACGAAGCGTAGGTATCCGGTTGCCGCCCGGCAGTACGAACCTGCTGATTTCCGCATACGTGTTCTTCTGGGCGTCGAGCCGGTCGCCGATTTTCGGGCCGTGGACGACGATCAGCTCGCCGTCGGCTGTTCGGTTGACGTCGAATTCCACACCGTAGACACCTAACTGCTGTGCATTGATCAGACTCGATATCGTATTTTCATCCGATCCCGGCGTCGTGTAAAAGCCGCGGTGCGCGACCAGACGGGGTTGTGCGGAAACGAATGCCGCACCGACGAGCGCAAGGCCCGCCAACAATAGTTTTTTCATTTTCCGAATAATTTGGAGTTCGTATTTTTTCGTGTTATTTTTCGTCGTTGTAACCGTTGTTCGTCAGGGTCAACGTCACTTTGGTTCCGTATCCGGCGAACATCCAATCCGCGAGGTTGTCGGCCGAGATGACGATCTCCGTACCTTGTTTGTCCGTCACGGTTCCGGCAATCTTGCAGTCGCTGACGGTGAAGCCCGCTTTATTGGGACGCCCGGCGAGCATGCCTACCGATTTGCCGCCCTTGGGACAGCCGACATAGGCCGAAGCTGTCGTCCGGCAGTCATTCACAATGCTCGCAGCACCTCCGTTATTGCCGAATATGCCGCCGAAGTAGTTGTTGGCACCGGCTTGCGCAGCCGAAATCCGTCCGCTGAAAGTGCATCCTTCGACCAGTCCGACACAATCCTTGTCGGCCATGGCCACAATACCGCCTATCACGACATCGCGTGTGGTGGCGTCCGTACTTTCGATCGTTCCGGAGAACGAACATCCGCTGATTCGGTAAGCGCCCTGCACATGGGCTACGATGCCCGACGCGCGCACTTTCGACGGCCCGGCAATGCCGATCGTGCCCGTACTGGAGCATTCTTCGACGATGAGCCGGTAGTTCGACGTTTCGCCAGGAACGAGTTGCTTGCTGACCGTCTTGCCCGCAATGCCGCCCATGAAGTTCCATCCCGAATTACTGCCGGCATTGCTGAAGTCGGCAGTATTGTGGCAACCGGCAATCGTGTACAGCCCGTCGTCTTCCTGAACGGCTCCGACAAAGCCTCCGATCATATAAAGAGCAGGCGATGAAAACGAGATATTTCCGGAGTTCCGGCAGTTGCGAAGCGTCACGCCGTTGAAAGCCTTCCCGACGAATCCACTAAGGATCATGGTGCGCGACGTGGCATCGGCAGCGTCGGCAACGACGATTTCGGCCTGGTTCGTACAATTTTCGATCGTCGCATTGTCGGTTTCGGCCGCGAATGCTCCCAGATGGACCTCGCTGTCATCACTGCGTACCGATTCGAAGCGTCCGGCGACGGTCAGGTTCCGTACCGTGCCGCTGAGACGTTTGAATAGACCGATCTGCTGCGCGTCGCCGCGATAACCGATCGTGAGCGTCTTGCCGTTTCCGTTGAACGTGCCCGAAAAATTCGGCAAAGGTGCGAGCCCGTCCAGCGTCAGATCGCAATGGAGCACCACCTCGCCGTTACCGTCGAGAAAACGGCGCCCCGACGGATCGGTGGCGAGCGATTCTGCGAAAGCCTCGAAATCCGTCTCGCTGCGAATACCGTCGTAGACCTTGTAAGCCTGGTCGATCTTTTCGATCAGCCACTTGGGATAGTTCGAACACAACGTGCGAAAACGCTTGTAATTCGCAATGTAATAATTTACGGCAGCGGTCGAATAAACAGCATTGCCGTCGCCCGCGCGCTGATCGACGTTGTAAACAGACAAAGCCACACCCGCTTTTTCGTACTCCTCGAGCGACCGGGAGCCCGTTCCGCCCGCAGCCGCCTCCATTCCGCTCGTTGCCGAAAGGTTGGCCCATCCGAAGCCGAGCGTGCCGTATTCTTTTCCGGAACGCGACGAGTTCATGCCGATAGGCACATCGGCGATCACGGCGAAATTGTGCGCAGCCTTCATTGCATCGAGGTTGAATCCCGTGCAGATCAGTTCGACGAAATGCTTCGCTTTCATCTCGGTCACGATCTCGCATGCACGGCGTGCCGCATTGACCACATATTCGGGCTGGGCATAGGGCTTGTCCACACGCTTGACGTCGAGCACCAGACGTGTACAGTTGCCCTCGACCATCACCCGGCGGATAAACTCTTCGAGCGTAGGCAACTCCTCGCCGTTCGACAGCCGTCCTGCGGCGCGCAACTCTGCCACGGTAGCCGTCCACGGTTGCAGGTTATTGACCTTGCAGTCGCCATCGGCATGCGCCACGATGATGTCGTCATCCTTGGTCCAGTAAATGTCGCACTCCATGCCGTAGCATCCCAGACTCATGGCGTACTCCAATGCCGCCATCGAGTTGTCCGGCGCACCGCATTCGGAGGCGCCTCCGCGGTGTGCGACGATGGTATTGGAGCACGCCGCCGGCTTCATGAATCCGTCATCGACCGGAATACTCGGATCGGGAATCCTGCTCCAATCGGGCTGATCGGGCCATTCGTCTTTCGTACAACCGGCGAAAGCGACGGCCAATGTCAACAGGCATATGATTTTTCGTATCATGATTCTTTTTTTGATTTGTTCCTTATTTATAATTCTTCACGCAGCGTATCGCAGCACCCGAACCGTTGCCCAGATCGAATCCGTCATTCAGCGTCATGTCGGTTTTGGTGTGCCCGCTAATGTATATGCGCCAGAACGAAGTTTTCTTGGAGGTATACTGCCCCAGAAGCGGAATCCACGCATAGAATCGGGGATCGCTGGAGGTAGCGCCGTAATTATATCCGGTATCGTAGAGGCGCCATCCCTGAATGAACATGTTGAATCCAAAATCTGGCGCCAGCGGCGATATGGGCGATCCGGAGGAATAGGTATTCCATGAAGCGTCGAACAGAATCGTCGACAGATTGGCGATCGAACCTCCGCCGATGGCCTTATAGCTGGCCGACGACTCGGCAATTTCGTACCGCGAACCTTTCGAAGCCTGCGCTGCGGCCCAGATCAGGTCTCGCCAGTCCTGAAGGTTGGCGATATGCCAGCCATAGGGACAAATTCCCTGTATCTGCATCTTCAACACGGGATGATCGGCCTCGGCTTTCGCATCGTCATCAGCTGCCGCAAGCGTTGCCATGAGGATGTTTTCGATCGTAACGGAGGTTCCGGTAGCATCGACCAGCACGGCTCCCGGCTCGCCGTAAGGCGAAACGATCTGATAGGCATTGTTCAATGCTCCGTTGGGCAGCCCCGTAACAGCCTCGAAAGAGGAGTACAGCCGGCCATATTTGGAAGCCAGCGGGGTTCCGTCGTCCGCCCGAAGCTCTTCGATGCTGCCGCCGTTTTCGGCCGTATCGTAAGCCGGATTGCGAACGTCGTAGGGCTGGGTCGTATCGCTGGGTTTGCCGTATCCTCCGGTCTTCGTGCCGCCGACGAGTCCCGATCCGAGTTTGATGGCCCCGATGCCGGGCCCGCCGTTCCAATGCAGGCTGACGGTCATCCATGTCTTGACTCCGCCGGCCGCCGTCGGGTAATCCTTCGTAGGATAGTTCGCAAGTTCTTCGTCGGGCATGCAATTGGGCGTGTTGTTCTGACGCACCCAGTTCCACGTACCCGCAGCGAAATCCACCGTCAGCGTACGATAGCCGTTCGCCTCGATTTTCAGATCCGAGGCCGTGACATTCCCGTCCCAATTTTTCAGTTCGCCGTCGGCACCGAGATACCAACCCGGATCGCCGGCCCGTGAATCCTTGTTGATGCAGACCAGATTGTCCTCCGTGGCGAAGAAGAATCCGCTGACACGATAGGAGTCGTCCGACTCGCGCTTCATCTGCAACGCCGTGGCAGCCTCCTCGCCCAGCGCAGAGCCGTAAACATAATAGTATTCCGCCTTTTTAAGCTGTACGACGGGGATATTCACCGATGCTTTGCTCGTCTGGTCGTCGCCCACGGTGATCGTCAGCGTCGCCCGGCGATCCCGTTCCATGTCGTCCCACGGCTCGGCGGTCAGCATCAGCAAACCTTCGCCGCGATGCTCGGCGGTCAGCCATCCCTCGGAACCGCCCTCCTCGTAAGCGATCGAATAGGCATATTTGTCGCCCATATTCGTGGTATAGGCCAGATCGACAGGATCGCCCTGAAAAGAGATCTCTACCGATTCGAGCGCCGGAACCACCTCGGCATCGGCCAGTTCACCGTACTGGAGCAACTCGTAATCCTGCACCGTGCCGTCCTCGGCCGTAATGCGCACCGTACACCGGCGTCCGTATCCAGTATTGGGCAATGCCGTCAATTCGAAGCCGGATTGCGTCACGGCGACGGTATTCGGTCCGGTGACCTCCGTATACTGCGAAACGACGGGTACCCGCTGAATCATCGCCCACGGCCCGGTCTCATCGACTGCCGGCGTCCAGTCTACGAGTTCCGCCTCCCACTTCATGTGAGATACGCGGGTCCCGACTTTGACCAGCACCACCGACGTGATGTTGCTGTTCCCCGACACGGACGCAGTCCCGTCCGCCTCGAACGCTTCGATCTCAGGACTGATGCGAATCCGTGTCGTCCGGTCTTCCAGATCCGTATGGTCCTCGTAGCAGGCTGTCAGAAGCAGCGTCGCCGCAGTCGCCAGCCCCGCCATATATTTCTTG
>ENA-ORSA01001419-ORSA01001419.1-human-gut-metagenome-genome-assembly--contig:-NODE-1419-length-19862-cov-4.489524_pt1 | contig 19862 bp, 10 predicted proteins | sample MGYA00242179_ERZ509142 | MGnify/ENA primary metagenome ERZ509142 (study PRJEB26280, sample SAMEA2338659) | human gut metagenome | biome: human gut; feature: human-associated habitat; material: faeces... | reverse complement strand
TGGTGATGCAGCCGGTGCTCACCGACCTTGACGAGGTCATGGTCGTGGCTTACGGTACTACCACCAAGTCGGCATTCACCGGCTCGGCTGCGGTGCTGAAGTCTGACGAAATCACCAAGACGGCCAACGCCAACGCGCTCTCCGCGCTGACGGGTAAGGTGTCAGGTGTGCAGATTAACTCGGCCTCGGGTATGCCCGGTACGGAGACTTTCAACATAAAGATACGCGGTATCAGCTCTATCAACGCCGGCAACGACCCTCTCATCATCCTTGACGGCGCACCGTATGACGGCGACTACAACAACATCAACCCGAACGACATCGCGTCGATGACCGTGCTGAAGGATGCCGCCTCGGCCGCGCTCTACGGTTCGCGCGGCGCCAACGGCGTTGTCATCATCACGACGAAGAGCGGCCGCGAGGGCACATCGTCGCTGACGTTTGACGCAAAGTGGGGCTCAAACCAGAAGGGAATACCCAACTACAAGACGGTAGACGACCCGGCGAAATACTACGAGACTTACTACCAGGCGCTGAAGAACTACGCTATGACCAACCCGAAAATGATGTATTCAGATGCACAGGCTCATACTTGGGCAAACAGCAACATGATAGACTCTCCGAGCTATGGTCTGGGCTACAACGTATTCACGGTGCCTAACGGCCAATACCTCATTGGTACTAACGGAAGGCTCAACCCCAACGCTACGCTCGGCCGCGTAATAAGCTACGGCGGCAACGAGTACACCCTTATGCCTGACGACTGGCGCGACGCTACCTTCCACAACGGCCTTCGCCAGGAATACACCCTTACAGGCACGGCCAACAACGCCAAAGGCTCGTTCTACGGCTCGGCAAGCTACCTTAACAACGAGGGTATCACCATAGGTTCTGAATATGAACGCTTCACCGGCCGCCTGAAGGCCGACTATCAGCTGAAGCCTTGGTTGAAGATGGGCGGCAACTTCAGCTACGCCCACTCTACGACCGACTACCTCGGCGACGAAGGCTCAAGCTCATCATCGGGCAACATCTTCGCCGTTAACACCATCGCCCCCATCTACCCGCTCTACATACGCGACGGACAGGGCCACATCATGACCGACCCCAACACGGGCGGCAAGATGTATGACTGGGGTGACGGACAGGTAATCGGTATCAAGCGTCCCATATTCAGCGGCACCAACCCCATCAACGCAAACGAGATACAGGAAAACCGTTCCGAGGGCAACGCCATCAACGCCACGGGCTATGCCGAGGTGCGCTTCCTGAAAGACTTTAAGTTCACTTCGATGAACACCGTGATGGTGAACGAATACCGCGAGACACAGACCACGCAGCCTTACTACGGCCAGTTCGCCTCGATGAACGGCGGTGTTGACAAATACCATACCCGCACATGGTCTTACGACTATCAGCAGATACTCAACTGGCACCACCTCTTCGGCAAGCACGACGTCGAGGTTATGGTAGGCCACGACTACTACCGCACACGCTACTACCTGCTCTACGCAAGCCGCACCAACCAGTTCTCAACAGACAACGACGAACTTGCAGGCGCAGTAACCGACGGCAGTATGGACTCTTACACCACCGACTACAACACGGAAGGCTGGCTCGGACGCGCACAGTACAACTACGACCAAAAGTATTTCGGCTCGGTGTCTTACCGCCGCGACGCCTCTTCACGCTTCGCTCCCGAAAACCGCTGGGGTAACTTCTGGTCTGTCGGCGGCGCGTGGATAATCAGCAAGGAGAGCTGGTTCAACGCTCCTTGGGTTGACGAGTTGAAGATTAAGGCTTCTTACGGCGAGCAGGGTAACGACAACATAGGCAACTACCTGTACACCGACACATACACCATAACACCGGGCTACGGCAACATTTCGGTAATTCCTACAACAACGAAAGGCAACCGTGACATATCTTGGGAGAAGGGCGGAAACTTCAATGCAGGCGTTGAGTTCTCGCTGTTCCGCGGAAGGCTGTCAGGTAGCGTAGAATATTTCTACCGCAAGACCTCTGACATGCTCGCGTTCTTCACCCTGCCCGGCTCTTACGGCTATTCAGGCTACTACGACAACATCGGCGACATGACAAACCACGGTGTCGAGGTTGAACTGGACGGAACAATCTTCCGTACAAAAGACTTCACTTGGGGCATCAACCTCAACTTCACCGCATACAAGAACAAGATTACATCTATGCCCGCCGAGAACAAGACACTCGAAGTTGACGGCGTAGGCGGTTACAGCAGCGGCAACTACTTCTACGGCGAAGGCGAGCCGATGTACACATGGTATCTCACCAAGTATGCAGGTATAGACCACGAAACAGGTGCGCCATTATTCTACCAAAAAGTAACCGAGCCTGTACTTGATGCTGAAGGAAATCCGACTTACGACAAGGACGGAAACCCGATAACACGCACTGTCAACCAGAAAACGTCTGACTATACCAAGGCTTCACGCTACCTTTGCGGTTCCGCACTGCCTTGGGCATACGGCGGTTTCGGCACATATCTTACATACAAGGGCTTCGACTTCTCTATCGACTTCACCTACCAGTTGGGTGGCAAAGTGTACGATTCTTCTTATGCAAGCCTCATGAGCATGTCAAGCGGCGGTAGCTCAATCCACGCCGACCTGCTCAACGCATGGACACCCGAGAACAAGGGCAGCAACATCCCGCGCCTCGTTTACGGTGACATGAGCTTCGGCTCTGCCAGCGACCGCTGGCTTGAAAGCGGCTCTTACCTCAGCCTGCAGAACATCAACTTAGGCTACACGCTGCCGTCAAAGTGGACTACGAAGTTCGGCGTAAGCAAACTGCGCCTTTACTTCTCTGGCAGCAACCTCTTTGTATGGTCTGCACGCCAGGGTCTCGACCCGCGTCAGAGCATATCGGGCGGCACAAGCTCGGCTTACTATGCGCCGATACGCACGCTCTCAGGCGGTATAACCGTAACATTCTAATCACAAACAAAAGAAGGAATTACGACAATGAAGAAAATACTAATATACGGATTAAGCACTCTTATGATGACAGCCGCAACGGTGACGTTCACAGGCTGTATCGACGAGACTATGCCCACAAGCGGTGCCACGGCCGAACAGGTAGAGAAGAACAACGCCGACAACGTATTGCAGATACTACGCGGCTCGGCGTCATACCTCTGCGAACCGTGGACCACAAGCTACCACTGGGCATTTGGCTACGGTGCGCTGATGCGCATACGCGACTTGCAGTCGGGCGACATCGCACAGTATGACGGTGGAAGCAACTACAACCAGTTCTGGTATTGGTACGAAAATCAAGGCATGGCCCGCGATTATGCTTATGCCCAGTTCCAATGGGAATATCAAATGGGAATGGTAAACATGGCCAACAAGACCATTGGCATGATTGACCCCGAAACCGCCAGCGATGAGCTGAAAGGCTACCTTGGCGCGGCTCTCACGTTCCGCGCCATGGCATATCTCGACATGGCTCGTGAATACGAGTTCCTTGAGAATGAGTACACACTGCCTAAAAGCCCCGAAGGCAACGACATCAAAGGGCTGACCGTTCCAATTGTCACTGAAGACTTGACCGAGGACGAGTCTCGCAACAACCCGCGCGCAAAACGTGAGGACATGGCAACCTTCATCCTTGAAGACCTTGACAACGCAGAACAGTACATACCTTACCTTGCTTTGGACGAAAAAAACATGCCTCACCTTGACGTAGTGTACGGTCTGAAGGCACGTCTCTACATGTGGTTAGAGCAATATAAGGATGCGGAGAAATACGCACGCATGGCAATCGACGAGGCAGACACCGCTCCCATGACAAAGGACGAGGCTCTTAGCACCATATCCGGCTTCAACGATATAAACAAGTGGATGTGGGGCGCACAATACACCTCTGCACACGTAAGCAACCTGATATGCTGGACTGCGTTCGCGTCAAGCGAAGTCTGCTACGGCTACGTAGGACCGATGGCATACGGCTCTACAGACTGCTTCAACCTCATTGACGCATACATGTACAAGCGCATCAGCAGCACAGACTGGCGCAAGCTCGAGTGGAAAGCACCCGAAGGCACAGCCCTCTACGGACAGAACTCGTACATTGACGAAGGTGTAGGCGCTGCTTTGCAACCTCTAACTTCATTGAAGTTCCGTCCCAACAGCGGCAACATCGTTGACTATACCATAGGCAACGTATCGGCGTTCCCGCTGATGCGTGTTGAGGAAATGTACTTCATCGAGGCCGAGGCCGCCGCACAGCAAGACCCAGCTCGCGGAGTGCAGCTCGTAGAACAGTTCATGAAGAACTATCGCGACCCGCAATATACATGCAGTGCAAGCTCAAAGGAAGACGTGGTAGAGGAAATCGTATTCCAGAAACGCGTAGAACTTTGGGGTGAGGGACAAAGTTTCTTCGACATCAAACGTCTCAACTATCCTGTAATTAAAGACTATGAAGGCAGTAACCACGGAGAAGCGGCACAGAAGCAAGCCAACTCATACACTACTCGTCCCGGCTGGATGAACTGGTGCATCGTGCTTAGCGAGGAGAACGGAAACGCCGGAGTACGCGGTTACAACAACCCTGACCCGAGCTATAGGGAGCCCGAGAAGGACACAGACGAAGAATAACGAGGCCAAATAACAAAACACATAAAAGCAAGAAAAAATGAACAAAATATTCAATTACTGCATACTGTCACTCCTTTCAGTGCTGACCCTCACGTTAGGGTCATGCACCGAAGAGTATGACTACGTGATGCAGAAGGCAAAAGGACAGCAAGTGTATTTCAGCAACACGCTGGCAACTACTGTCAATCTAAGCCGTGACGGGGAGCACTTTATCGTGCAAATAAACCGTATGGCAACGGAAGAAGAGTTAACCGTAAACCTTACGGCCACCGATGAGAGCGGCGCCCTTACCGTTCCGTCTACCGTTACTTTCGAGGCCGGCAAGAGCGAAGCCAACATCACCATTGACTACGACCCGGCGCAAATCGAGTTTGACACAAACTACGAGGTAACCGTATCAATTGCAGACGCCGACTACACCACTCCTTACGGAGACTCGTCGTACACGTTTGACATCTACCTCGCTGCTCCCTACGTCATTGGGAACAGGCAAGTATATCGACCCGTATGTAATGACAACGCCTGTCGATGTGGAAATCCTGCAAAACGACATTACGCCTACAAGATTCCGTGTATCGGCACCTTACAAGGCATTGGCGATGAATGCAAACGGAGGCAAGGTCCCTGCATCGATGGGTGAATATCTTGAATTTGATTTATTGAAGCCCGGAGAGACTTTGAACGGAGTTACCATTACGTTGAACGACCTCGTTTATTTCTCACCGTACACTACGGGGGCAGACATCCTCGGTCAAGGCGGTGTATGCACATTGATGCACCCTGCCCACTTCCCGAGTTTGAACAATGAAGAGGCATGGACTGGCAACAAAGTTGCAGAATGGCAAGCCAACGGATTGCCTGGAGTAGTACAAATAGCACCTTTATATGCATATGGAACTTCTGGATATCAAATAAATTGGGTTAACACCATTTATTTCCCAGGCTACGAGCTGCCTAAGGATTACTCTGTAGACGTAACTTACACGGGCGCGTTTGCCAGTGCTGACGGTTCTAGCTATGTATACGGAAATGTAACAATGGGTGCCGATGTTGATTATGTGAAGGTTGCCGTGGTTGAGGGTGACGACGTTGAGAACGCTATCGACATGGCCATGCTCGGCCAAGTTGAAACCACAACGGTTACCGAGAGCGGCGACATACGCATACCTTGCATGTACAGCGGCTCCTGCACGCTCGTGGCCTTGGCTTATGAGGAAGGCAACGACGAACTCCTGAACTACGCTTATACAACGTTCAACTTCGGAGTAGGTGCAAGTGAATGGAAGTCGCTTGGCACAGGTCTGTACACCGACTATATAATTGGTCCAAACTATGTGTCAATCGGCGGAACACCTGAAAATCCTATTATGGCTCCAGAAATAACTTATGAAGTGGAAATACAGGAGAGCACCAAGACTCCGGGCGTATACCGCATAATGTAGCCATTCGCTCCTGAAAACAACGAATACATAGCAGATGTGTTTGGAGCAGAAAGCTACGATGCGGCTAATGGAGGCAACATCATCATTAACGCGAGCGACCCTGACGCAGTTTACATTCAAATGCAATCTACCGGCGTGGACAACGGAGGCGGTTATGGCCTAATTTACATGTGCAGCAATGGGGGACGATATATTGACGCAGGCTATCCGTTTGAAGATGTAAAGAATGAAGGTCTTTTAAAAGGCAAACTGCAAAATGGCATCATTTCATTTGAAGCACAAGAACTGCTTACCGCTCCTGAAGCAATACTTGCAATGCAACAGATTTTTTGGGCTAATGCGACCGATGCCGATGTCCTTGTCCTCCCGTCGGCCGTGACATCACAAGCCAAGGCAAAAGCTGCCAAGACCGCAAGCATGGTTAAGGGCATGAAGCTGTCCAAGGTTAAAGCGCCAAGCAAGAAAGGGACAAAGATTAACCGCGCCAACAACGGCAAGAAATTCAAGGCTGTAAAACAATACACTTTGAACAAAGACGTCAAGTTGATACGCAAATAACAAAACACTGAAATTCCATAAAAAGGATGGAGCCTGGACGTGCTGCACGCCGCGGCTTCATCCTTTTTTACCTTTTAAATCACACATCATTATGAAAAAGACATTTACAACTATCGCCATGACCCTTGCCGCCCTATGTGCAATGGCCGTACCGGCCAAACGCGGACAGTGGAAAACGGTGACGCTGGCTGACGGCTCGAAGGTACGCGTAGAGCTGCGCGGCGACGAGTTTATCAACTACTGGCAGGCCGAGGACGGCCGCCGCTTCGTAAGAAATGCTGCTACGGCCAAGTACGAATTGGCCGACATGACAAAGCTCCGCGAGCGTGCGCAGGCCTTACGCAAGTCTATTAATATAAAAGGAGGGAAACAGAACGCCCCGGCACGCAGCGCAACGCGGGCTGCGTCGAGCCAATATACCGGCCAAAAGAAAGGGTTGGTGATACTCATCGACTTCCCGGACAGACGGTTCACCCATGGCTCACCCGCACTTTATGAAAGAATATTGAACGAGGAAAACTTTACCGACCCCGTAGGCTTCGTAGGTTCGGTAAGTGACTACTTCCGCGACCAAAGCAACGACGCGTTCAACCTTACGTTCGACGTAGCTGGCCCTTACACCATGCCCGAAGGTTACGCTTACTATGGTGGAGATGTTCCGAGCCGAGACGCCAACATGGCCGAGATGTGGAGATACGCATTAAGAGCTGCCGACGAGGACGTGGACTATAAGGGCTACGACTGGAACGGCGACGGGCAGGTAGAACAGGTGTTCTTCATCTACGCCGGACTGGGACAGGCCAACGGCGGAGAAGAGGAAACAATATGGCCACACAAGTCGGCCGTGGCGAATGAAGATTGGACAGAGTATCTTGTCTTTGACGGTGTGCGCGTGTTCGACTACGCTTGCAGCTGCGAATGCCAGCCTGCCGCTTACGAATTAGAAGGCGACACATATGTAGTTTCAGAAACAAAGATTGACGGCATCGGAACGATTTGCCACGAGTTCTCCCACTGCCTCGGCCTTGCCGACCTGTATGATATTGATTATTCAGGCGGCTACGGTATGGGCGCTTGGGACTTGATGTCAAGCGGCAGTTACAACGGCGACAGTTTCCGCCCAGCCTGCTACACAGGCGCGGAGCGCATGTGGATAGGCTGGAAGCAGCCTATAGAGTTGACCGAAGCCACTGAAATAAACGGCATGAAGAGTCTTGAGAATGGCGGAGAGTCATACATCATACGCAACGACGCTAACCCCGATGAGTATTACATACTTGACAACCGCCAGCCTGACGGACGCTGGGACGCAGGGCTGCCTGGTGCAGGACTGCTTATCACCCACGTGGACTATGACCAAAGCGTATGGGACAGCAACGGCCCCAACGACAACCCCAAACACCAGCGGTGCACACCTATACCTGCCGACGGGAACTTTTACACAAACACAGAAAACATAGCAGGCGACGCCTACCCTTACGGCTCGAACAACAGCCTGACTAACGAGAGCACGCCTGCGGCAACGGTCTACACCAAGAACATCGACGGCACAAACTACATGAACAAGCCAATTACCGACATAACGCAGAACCCAGACGGCACAATCAGCTTCAACTTCGGTGTGCAGGCCGGGCCGCTGTTCTACGAGTCGTTCGACGACTGCACCGGATATGGAGGCAACGACGACAACTTCCGTGACACAAGCTCGAAGCCTTTGGGCAAAGGCAACTTGAAAAGCGACAATGACGGCTGGAGCGGCAATGGTGGAGGGGCAAGCCAGTGCGCAATGTTCACAGGCGAGGCCACGTCGCCCGAATTTGAGCTTGACGGACAAGCTACAATAACGTTCGTCGCCGGCTCAATACGCCCTGCCACAAACCCGGTTATCAGCCTCTCCGTCACAGGCAGCGCGACACTTAGCGGTACGCAAGCCTCATTAGACTATAAAATGACTCAATACCGAGTTAATATTACCGGCACAGGTAAAGTCAAGGTGACATTCTCCTCTAACGCCAAAGCATTTTTCCTCGACGAAGTGCGCATAATGCCAGTCACCGCCACCGGCATCGACGGCGTTACCGTGCAGCCCGGCGTTGCTGACAAACTTGCCGACAACAAGATATACAGCATCGACGGCCGCTACGTAGGCACTGACGCCACGCAGCTGCCCAAAGGCATGTACATACGCGGTGGCAAGAAATTTATTAAAAGGTAAAAAAGTAAAAAGGTAAAAACTTTGAGGAGTTAAAGTATTTGCCGCAAAACTGAAAGAGGTGGAAAAGCATAACGACTTTTCCACCTCTCTTTGCAGTTTTACTTTTTCACCGTTTTACTTTTTTTACCGTTTTACCTTTTCATCACCGCCTTCATCATTTTGTCGATGCACTTGCGCTTCTGGGTGATGTCAGGATGAACGTAGAGGTTGAGCGTGGTGCTGATGTTGGCGTGTCCGAGTATGGCGCTGACCGTCTTGTAGTCGCAGCGGCTCTCTATGCAGCGTGTTGCGAAGGTGTGGCGCAGGCCGTGGAACTTCATCGGCGGCAGGCCGAGCTGCCTCATCAGGTTCTGGTAGTACCGGCGGTAGACGCGCGGCTCGATGGGCTTCTCGTCGTTGGACAGCACGTAGCCGCCGGGGCAGGCCAGGCCGAGCATGGGGCGCAGGATGCGCGCCAGTTCGGCGTTGACGGGTATTTCGCGCTGCGAGCTGACCGTCTTAGGCCTGCCTATTACCACCTTCGTGCGCTTCTGTCCGCCTTCGCCGACGTATATTCGCTCTATGGTGCGGTTGACCCTGATGATGCGCATGGGCATGTCGATGTCTTCCCACTTCAGCGCGCAAATCTCTCCTATGCGCATTCCCGTGCACAGGCAGATGTACAAGCCGAGCCCGCGGAACGAGAAGTGGCGGCGAAGGTGGTTCATGAGTGTGCGCTGTTCGGCGTGCGTAAGCACCGTCAGTTCCGGCTTCCCGTCTTCTTTCGGCATGCGTATGTCCCAGTCTCGCCACTCCGTCAGGCCCTTCTTGTGGCCGTAAGCCAGCATCATCTTCAGCACGAGCAGTATGTCCTTGATGGTGCGCGTTGACAGTCCGCTGTCGGCCAGTTTGAAGACGAACGCCTGCATACACACATCGTCGATTTCGTACATCGCGCCGAAGGCCGGCAGGATGTGCTTCTCGGCGTTGCTCGTGTATGTGGCCAGTGTCGATTCCCTAACCATTTGCCTTTTCATCTCACGCCATGCGTAATAAACGTTTTCAATAGTCTCTTGTTTCATATGCTTATATTTTTTTAGTTTGAGCGGACATAAAATAACGATTTACAATGTTTCCGCACGCATATGAAACGAAAAAATCATGTTAATTTAAACACAAAAAAGATGCGGGCAGGCAATTTCCCATTTGCCTGCCCGCATCATATAGGCCAACGCTCAACGGCCTACGCCGCTCTCGTTGAACGCCTGTATGGCGAAGTAATACCGTGAATTGCGGTTGAAGTAGCGCGCCTCGTATGTGTTGGTGTACACCACGGTGGTGTGCGTCAGGCAGTCTTCCTGCGTGCCCCAGTGCAGCAGGTAGCCCGTGGCCGACGGCTGCGCGTCCCACTCAAAGCGGTATATGCGCTTGTCGGCGGCGTCGCGCTCGGCCTTGAAGCCGGTCACATTGCCCGGCGCCTTGCCCTTGGCTCGGCCGAAGGCGCGCAGGTCGTAGAGCGAGAAGAGGCACGGCAGGTCGGCCGCGTTCTTCACGCGCAGGTAGCGCACCTTGGCCTTTCGCGGCAACACGTGCAGGCGGTGCACGGCGTCGTCGGCATTGTCAGTCCGGTCAACGAGCACCGTCCAGCCCTGTCCGTCGGCCGAACCTTCCACCGTGTACTTGTACACAAACGGCTCCTGCGGCGCATATACCGTGGCGGCGTGGTCGGCGAAGTTCACCTGCACGGCCTCAACGTCCATAGCGCGGCCAAGGTCTAAGACGAGCCATTCGCCCTTCTTGCCCGTGGCCGCCGCCCACCACGTCTCCACCCGCTCGTCGGCGGCGCAGGCAGGGGCGTGCTCCGCATCGGCAGAAGACGACGCACGGGCGGCCTTGCCGCGCGAAAGGAGATGCCACCCGGCGGTTATGTCACCGGCGGCGAAGTCCACCTTGCGGTCGGGTATGACGAAGGGATAGTCGGCGAAGGCGGTCAGGGCGTACATGCCGTGCCGCGGAGACACCACCACGGGGAAGAGACCGAGGCGCCGCTCGAACATGTGGCGCACGGAGACGGTCATCGTGCCAACGTGCCAGTAGTTGCCATAGCGGTCTTGGAAGGTGTGGCCGTGGCCCGTGCCTCCAATGAAACCGCCGGGCTTGAAGGTAAAGGGGCTGTCCTCGGCGTAGGCGAACGGACCGAGCGGACTGTCGGCTACGTACACGCCGTCGCCGTAAACGCGCCACTGTGTGCCGGGCGCGGCGTACTGCAAATAATACTTGCCGCCGTACTTCAGGCAGGCCGCGCCCTCGTTGTAGCCGTCGCGGTTAAGCTCGTTGTCGGCTCCGGCGGCCTCCCATCCGTACTTGGCCGAGTTGTGCGTGATGAGCGTCTGCGGCTCGCCCAGGGCGCGGAAGCCGTCGCGCGGGTCAACCTCTACGCCCGTAATAGGCTTCTTGTCGTGGCATCCGGCGTAGAGATAGACGCGCCCGTCGTCGTCAAGGAAGAGCGAGGGGTCGTCGGCCGCGTACTGGAAGTTCGACTTTATCTCCGTCCACGTGTCGCGCTCGGGCGTGGCGTTCTTGAAGAAACGCGGCTTGCCGCCGCCCGACATGTAGTACAGCGCGCCGCCGTATGCGAGCACGGCGGGGGCGTAATCCTCTATGGTGGCTATGGTGGTGCAGGGTATGTAGTGCCACTTCACCATGTCGTCGGAGCGCCAGTAGCCGCCCGACTTCGACGCGAAGAGGTAATAGCTGCCCTTGAAGTAGACGGCCACGGGGTCTGCCGCCTCGCGGCGCGGGGCGTTGCCGTCGTCCTTGGCGAAGCGGTAGTTAAGGTCGATGGGGTTAGTCACTATGCGGTCACGGTCTCCGCCGTAGGCCGTCTGCGGCGGCGCAATGCCGGCCAACATTGCCGCCGAGAAGGCCACGGCGGCAAATCTGCCAAATGTTTTCATTGATTACGGTTTTTCAGAATTACTTATGCTAACGTCGTGCAAATGTAAGCAAAAAGCAGAATTTATGCAAGTGTTTTTACGAAAGACGGCAAACGGCATTGCGAAAGGCCGTCTTTCAGCGTGCAAAAGGCGGCCTTTTGCAGGCCAAAAGACGGCTAATTGGAAAGCGGCTGATTGTCAGTGGCTTATAAGGCCAATACGGCCCATCGGGTCTATTGGGCCTAATAAGCCGGATGGGGCGGGGCGAATAAGCCCAATGTGCCGGATGAGCCGGATGCGCCAAGGCGGCTGATTATCAGGCAAAGACCTGTCAACACCCCCTCCTTCAGGGAAGTTTGAGACGGGTCATCCACAGCTTGTTTGGACAGCATAACTTTGTTTTTTTAATCAAACGCAAACTGAATACACCCATTGTAGGGGCATAATTCATTATGCCCGCACGTTTCGCAAGAAACGTATTTTTCTGATATTCAGGACTTCAAACGCTCTTTCAGAGCGTACGGACATAATGAATTATGTCCCTACAAGGGCGGCGTTTAGCATTGTTCATTATGTATCTTTTATTTTATTCTCACCCAAAAAACTGCGGATAAACCGGTTGAGATGGGCGACATGCCAGGCTCCTCCCCTCGGGGAGGCTGGGAGGGGGCTACTTTTTTCCCATTTTATTTTGTATTTCTCTCGGCTTGCACTAACTTTGCATCAGACTTTTAAGATTATACGATTATGGCAAAGAAAGCATTACTGATGATACTCGACGGATGGGGTATCGGAAAACATGGTGAAGGCGACGTAATCTTCAACACGCCAACGCCTTATCTTGACTATCTTAACGCCGTAAGCCCGCACTCGCAGCTGCAGGCTTCGGGCGAAGACGTGGGTCTGCCCGACGGACAGATGGGCAACTCGGAGGTGGGCCACCTCAACATCGGAGCAGGCCGCATAGTCTACCAGGACCTCGTAAAAATCAACCGCGCCTGCAAGGACGGCTCCATTCTCGACAATCCCGAGATAAAAAGCGCATACACATACGCCAAGGAGAAGGGCAAGAAGCTGCACCTGATGGGGCTTACATCGAACGGCGGCGTACACTCTTCGCTCGACCACCTGTTCAAACTCATAGAAATAGGCAAGCACTACGGCCTGGCCGACGTCTACGTACACTGCTTCATGGACGGCCGCGACACCGACCCGAAGAGCGGCGCGGGCTTCATACGCGAGCTTGAGAGCGTATGCCGCGAGAACGGCGCGCACGTGGCAAGCATCGTGGGCCGCTTCTACGCCATGGACCGCGACAAGCGCTGGGCGCGCGTAAAGGAGGCTTACGACCTGCTCGTAGACGGCAAGGGCAAGCAGGCCACCGACATGGTGCAGGCCATGAAGGAGAGCTACGCCGAGGGCGTGACCGACGAGTTCATCAAGCCCATACACAACTCTACCGTCAACGGCACGATACAGGAAGGCGACGTGGTAATATTCATCAACTTCCGCAACGACCGCGCCAAGGAGCTTACGCAGGTGCTCACACAGCAGGACATGCCCGAGGAGGGAATGCACACCATCAAGGACCTGCAATATTACTGCATGACGCCGTATGACGCATCGTTCAAGGGCGTGCACATACTCTTCCCCAAGGAGAACGTGGAGGACACCCTCGGCGAATATCTTAGCAAGCAGGGCAAACGCCAGCTGCACACGGCCGAGACGGAGAAGTACGCCCACGTGACATTCTTCTTCAACGGCGGACGCGAAGCTCCCTACGAGGGCGAGGACCGCATACTCGTGCCGTCGCCCAAGGTTGCCACATACGACCTGAAGCCCGAAATGAGCGCATACGAAGTGAAGGACAAGCTCGTAGGAGCAATCAACACGCAGGAGTACGACTTCATCGTGGTGAACTTCGCCAACGGCGACATGGTGGGGCACACGGGCGTTTACCACGCCATAGCCAAGGCCGTATGGGCCGTTGACCACTGCGTGAAGGACGTAATCGAGGCCGCAAAGGCCAACGGCTACGAGGCCATAATAATAGCCGACCACGGCAACGCCGACAACGCCATCAACGCCGACGGCACGCCCAACACGGCTCACTCGCTGAACCCCGTGCCCTTCATCTACGTCACTGACAACAACAGCGCAACCGTGAAGAACGGTCGCCTGGCCGACGTTGCGCCCTCAATACTGCACATAATGGGCCTTGAGCAGCCTGCCGACATGACAGGCGAGAACCTCATCGAGGACAACATAAAGTAAGGTTATATGGCAATACGGTTATAAGGTCATACGGTCTTGCGGTTGAACGGTATTACGGACGCAAGCCGCAACAGCCTGACACGCAACTCCTTTGCAATACCGCCGCGGCTTCGATAGCCGTGGCGGTATTGCCGTTTTCATGCGTACCGACGCGCTACGGTACGCCATACATTCAAGAATTCGTCGCCCATAATGTGAAATTCAGGACATTTTTTCTCCTTGTAATATTATTTTCGACAGCTACATTTTTGTAACTTTGCACCCTTGAAAAGGAAGTTTGAGGAGACTGCAAATGATTAAGATAGGTATCGACATAGGCTCTACCACGGTAAAGGTGGCCGCCGTCGGAGAGACTGGCGACATCATATTCTCGCGCTACGAGCGGCATAACGCTGACGCGCGCGGGGTGGTGGTGCGCCTGCTCGGCGAACTGCAAGAAGCCTGCGGCCAGGCCGAGGCGTGCGTGAGGCTTACCGGCTCGGTGGGCATGGGCTTCGCCGAGGCGTGCTCGCTGCCGTTTGTGCAGGAGGTGGTGGCCGCCACGAAGGCCGTGCAGAAGTATCATCCCGAGGCCGCCTCGCTAATCGACATAGGCGGCGAGGACGCCAAGGTCGTGTTCTTCCGTGGCGGACGCGCCGCCGACTTGCGCATGAACGGCAACTGCGCAGGCGGTACGGGGGCGTTCATCGACCAGATGGCGGTGCTTCTTGATGTCGGCATCGACGAGCTTGGCAGCCTTGCCTTGCAGGCCGGGCGGACATATCCCATAGCGTCGCGGTGCGGCGTTTTCTGCAAGACCGACATCCAGAACCTCGTCGCCAAGAACGTCAACAAGGCCGACATAGCCGCCTCAATACTTCATGCCGTTGCCGTGCAGACCGTCGTTACGCTGGCTCACGGCTGCGAAATAACGCCGCCCGTGGTGATGTGCGGCGGTCCGCTGACGTTCATCCCGGCCCTGCGCAAGGCCTTCAAGGACTATCTTTCGCTCTCCGACGACGACATAATACTGCCCAAAAAGGGCGAGATGCTCCCGGCGTTGGGCGCGGCAATGTCAGCCGTTGACGGCGAACAGCCGCACAATTTAGCCGATTTCATCGCGATATTAAGCAGCAACAGCCTCATCAATGGCGGCCAAGGGCTCACCCTGAAGCCTATCTTCACCGGTGAAGAGGAGCATTCGGCGTGGCTCGGGCGCATGTCACGCCACAAAGTTGGCACCTCGAAGCTGCGCGAAGGGGCGCAAGACGTGTTCATAGGCATCGACTCCGGCTCTACAACCACCAAGATAGTAGTGACCGATACGTCGTCGCGCGTGCTCTATTCATATTATACTCCCAACAAAGGCAACCCCATAGAGGCTGTTGAGGAAGGGCTCAAAAAGCTCCAGAAGGAATGCGTCCGCACCGGCACCACGCTCTACGTTAAGGGAAGTTGCTCAACTGGCTACGGCGAAGACCTTGTCAAGGCGGCCTTCCAACTTGACGGGGGCATCGTCGAAACAATAGCTCACTACATGGCGGCGCACAGCCTCGACCCTGACGTTTCGTTCATTCTCGACATCGGCGGACAGGACATGAAGGCCATGTTCATAACGGGCGGCGTAATCGACCGCATCGAAATAAACGAAGCCTGCTCGTCGGGCTGCGGCTCGTTCATAGAGACTTTTGCCAAGACCCTCGGCTATACGGCCGCCGAGTTCGCCTCGCTGGCGTGCCGTTCGGCCGCCCCGTGCGACCTTGGCACACGCTGTACGGTGTTCATGAACTCCAAGGTGAAGCAGGCTTTGCGCGAAGGGGCGACGGTAAGCGACATCGCCGCCGGACTGGCTTACTCCGTAGTGAAGAACTGCCTGTACAAGGTGCTGAAGCTAAGGGATGTGTCCCAGCTCGGCAGCCACATCGTAGTGCAGGGCGGAACGATGCGCAACGACGCTGTGGTGAAGGCCTTGGAGACGCTGACCGGTGTTGAAGTGGCGCGCTGCGACATGCCCGAGCTGATGGGAGCGTACGGCTGCGCCCTCTACGCAAGGCGTTACAACCGCGGCGGAGTAACGCTTGACGACATCCTGGACAAGGCCGGCTACACGTCGCGGACGCTCCACTGCAAGGGCTGCGACAACCAGTGCCTCGTGGTAAGATACCGTTTTGACAACGGACACGAATACTTTTCGGGCAACCGTTGCGAGAAAGTTTTTGCCAACAGCGGCGGAGACAGGCCGCAAAAAGGCATGAACGCTTACGAGAAAAAGAACCGGCTGCTCTTCGACCGCGACCCGGTGAAAGGCCGTGCGGCGATAACCATAGGCATTCCCCGTTGCCTCAACATGTACGAGGATTACCCTTTCTGGCACACACTGTTCACCAATTGCGGAATAGGCGTGCGCCTTTCTTCCAACTCAGAGTTTTCAAATTACGAGCAAAGCGCGTGCATGGTGATGTCTGACAACATCTGTTTCCCCGCCAAACTCGCGCACAGCCACATCCAAGACCTCATCGACAGCCGCGTAGACCGCATCTTCATGCCGTTCGTTGTCTACGAGCGGCAGGACGGCGGACAGAACAGTTACAACTGTCCCATCGTGACTGGCTACGCCGAAGTCATCAAGAGCGTACAGGGCGGAGGCGTACCCATCGACTCGCCAACCATCAGTTTCAAGGACAGGAAGCTGCTTTACTGGCAGTGTTGCGAGTATCTTGCCACGCTGGGGATAAGCGACAAGACGGCCAGCCGCGCCTTCAGCCTGGCCGTCAGCGCGCAGGACGCTTACGCGAAAGACATCGCCGCCTACGACGAATACGTGCTGCGCAAGGCCAGGGAACGCGGAGCAATGACAATAATGCTGGCCGGACGGCCTTACCATGCCGACATGCTGATACAGCACAAGGTGTCTGACATGCTGGCCGACATGGGCGTCTACGTGCTTACCGACGACATCGTGAGAGGCCGCAAGGTGGCCGTTGACGACACGCACTACCTGCCGCAGTGGGCCTACCCCAACCGAATTTTGGAGGCGGCGGAGTGGAGTGCCGGGCAGGAAGGCATCGAGTTTGTCGAGATGACATCGTTCGGCTGCGGCCCTGACGCGTTCCTCACCGACGAGGTGCGCGACATGCTGATGCGCCACGGCAAGGCTCTTACCCTGCTGAAGCTTGACGACATCAACAACGTTGGCTCGATGAAGCTGCGCGTGCGTTCGCTTATGGAGAGCCTGAAGCTCGCCGGAAACGGTGCGAAAGGCGGCAAGAAAGACATCGGGTTCAAGACTACACAGGAGTTTGACGACGCCTGCCGCGGGCGCAAAATCATAGTGCCGTTCTTCACGCCGTTCATCTCTCCGCTCATACCCGCCATCATGCGTGTGGCCGGTTACGACGTTGACAACCTGCCGCTGAGCGACACCGAGTCGTGCGAATGGGGCCTGAAGTACGCCAACAACGAGGTTTGCTACCCGGCGACGCTCATCGTCGGCGACATAATAAAGGCCTTCAATAGCGGCCGGTACAACCCGGCGAAGACGGCCGTAGCCATGACGCAGACGGGCGGACAGTGCCGAGCGAGCAGCTATGTGCAGCTGATTAAGAAGGCGCTGGTTGACGCCGGCTATGCCGACGTGCCCGTAGTAGCGTTTACCTTCGGCGGTTCGATGGGCAACAGGCAGCCCGGCTTCCGCGTTAACTGGATGAAGATGCTGCCCATTGCGCTGTATGCCGTGCTTTACAGCGACTGCATATCAAAGTTCTATTACGCCTCGGCGGTGCGCGAAAAACAGCCGGGACAGGCGGCACGCCTGCGTGACCTGTACCTTGAAGCCGGCGAGAGCCTCATCCTCGAGGGGCGGCACGACGACCTGGTAAGCTACATCGCCATGGCCGCCAACGAGTTCAACCGCATCTGCCGCGATGCGGAGTGCCCCAAGGTGTGCGTCGTAGGCGAGATATTCCTCAAATTCAACCCCTTCGCCCAGAAGCATGTCACCGACTGGCTCATGGCCCGTGGCGTAGAGATTGTGCCTCCGCTGCTGCTCGACTTCTTCATGCAGAGCTTCGTCAACAGGCGCGTAGACGAGGCGGCACACCTGCGCCGACGCTCCATTACGGACTTTGCCTACGGCCTGGCGTACAAGCGCATAAGGAAGCACATAGAGCGGATGAACCGCGCCGCGTCGGCCTTCAAATACTTCACGCCGTTCACCGACATCTTTGCCGAGGCCGAAGAGGCACGCAAAGTCATAACGCTGAGCGCACAGTTCGGCGAGGGCTGGCTGCTGCCTGCCGAGATAATATCGTGTGCAAGGCAGGGAGTGCGCAGCGTGGTTAGCCTCCAGCCTTTCGGCTGCATAGCCAACCACATAGTATCGAAAGGCGTGGAGAAGAAGATAAAGGCATTCTTCCCTGACATGAACATCCTCTCGCTCGACTTCGACAGCGGCGTGAGCGACGTCAACATAACCAACCGCCTGCTGCTGTTCATCGACAACCTGAAAGGCGGCAGGCAGTAAACCGCAGGCTCTTTCATCACACCTTACCATGCAATACAGCTTGCCTTGCACCACGTTCCGCAGCTGGAACTGATGCAAGGCAAGCTTTCGTTTATGCCGAAACGCGGCCTTTCGCAAGGCGAAAGGCCGCGTTTGGCGTTGTAAAAGACCGTCTTTCGGAGTGCAAAAGGCGGCCTTTCATAACGCGCTGTGACACAGGCGGTTGCGCCGCAGGCTACACGGGCGGGCGCATGGAGGCTATTTTCGCAGCCAGATATTGCTTGAAACCGTCGCCGCCGAGCACCCGGATGTCGTCGTATAGACCAAGGACGAAGCGGCCTATGCCGGCATAGCTGCACACGCAGAGGCGCAGCGTGTGGCGGCCGCCGTCGCCATCCTCCACGTAGGGCATGGCCTGCGGATATTCCTCGCGCAGTATGTTGTACGACAGCGGGCCGAGCGTCAGCTCGACGGGCATCAGCTCTTCGCCGCTGAACATGAACACGTCGGTGTACATCCGGCGGTGGCGGTCGGCGTAAGCCCACTCCGAATCGAGCATCTCGACGCCCTGCATACGGCTCACCTTGAACGTCTTGTTCATGCCGCTGGACGGCTCGTAGCAGCGCACTTCGTTGTTGTTGTTAAGCAGGAGAAACGGCTCCACGAAGCGGTCGCGCACGGTCTGGCTGTGCGGCGACGAGTAGCCCTTCAATATTACCTGGCGTTGCAGCTTGATAGCGTCGTACAGCGGGCCGATGTTCTGCACGGCGTGCTCGCGCAGCTGCTCGTCGGCAAGTATGTCGAAGTCGTAAAACTGCTTCAGCTTTCGCTTCAAATTGGCGATAATGGCGTTGCCGTGCTCGGCCTTGTCGAGCATACGGCGCAGCAGCACGGCCTCCTCTTCGGTGAAGGATATGCGGCTCACGAGGTGGTCGAAGAAGGGCGACGAGCGGTCGATGGAGTAGTACGCGCCGCGCTTCTCCACCTTGAAGCCGCTGTCGCGGAAGAACTCAAGGTAGTAGTAAAGGTTGCGGCGCGATATGCCTACCTTGCCGCATAGCTCCTCGATGGTGTAGTTATGGTTCTCGGCGAGCAGCAGGAGCAGGCGCAGCTCGCGCTCAAGTTTGTCGTGACGCATTGGTTTTTATTTTTTAGCAGACAAGTGACAAGCAGACGAGCAGACAAGGATGTTTGTCGTGACGCATAGGTTTTTATTTTTAGCAGACAAGTGACAAGCAGACGAGCAGACAAGGATGTTTGTCGTGACGCATAGGTTTTTATTTTTAGCAGACAAGTGACAAGCAGACGAGCAGACAAGGATGTTTGTCGTGACGC
>ENA-ORSA01001418-ORSA01001418.1-human-gut-metagenome-genome-assembly--contig:-NODE-1418-length-19867-cov-4.547446_pt1 | contig 19867 bp, 17 predicted proteins | sample MGYA00242179_ERZ509142 | MGnify/ENA primary metagenome ERZ509142 (study PRJEB26280, sample SAMEA2338659) | human gut metagenome | biome: human gut; feature: human-associated habitat; material: faeces... | reverse complement strand
CAAACGGGAACGTAACACCGCTTTGAAGCTGTCCGCTAGCAGTCGTTGCCGGGAACGTAATTTTTGCCCAAGCTTCAGCTATTCCGCTTTTGAATTTTCGATATCGCCATTGACCGCTCTTGCCCTGTTCGACGACATAGTCATATCCAAGCTTATCGAGCATTTCAAAATTTTGACTAAGCACTGAAGCATTTACAAAATCGCTTCCGCTAATAGTAGTCAACCCAAGATTTTGTGTAGGCATTATAAATCCTCCCAGTCATATGTCAAATATACGACCTTTGTCTCTTCGTTTCCAATCACAAAGTTCAAGTCGTTCCATGTTTTATCAGACAAATCGTCCCAACGTGTCTCGAACAAATCGTTCCAGCATCTAGGAGCATCATTATTCGGAACAGCGAATTTATGAATATCATTCCATCTAATCGTGCTAAGCGAATCCCAAGTAGATTTGTAAGCTCCGTTTTCTTCGAGTTCGTCCCAACGAACATATTCTAAAACTTTGCTATTGACATATAGCTCGTTGTATCCATCTTTAAAAATAACGTTATTCAGTCTGTACGTTCCCGCTGGGACTGTTTCTTCTTTTCCGTTAAATGATATTGTGGTTACAACATCACTTTCAATTACTGGGTATACGGGCCGCCTACCCGACTCAAAACGATACAGCTTTCCACCAGTAGCATTAAGTCGATAAGCACAATGCTCTTTCAGCTTATATGGATCCGCGTCTACCTTAATCTTGAATCGTCCGAGAAGGCCATTTGCATAAGCCTCATGACTATAGGAATCCACAGAGAAACGTCCGTGGTAGGTATAGCCAGGATCCATTGTCATTGTGTAATCGAATGCTCTACCATGGAGGAAGTTGCTTACCTCAGTCTTGACCTTCTCGAAATTCTTTACATCAATGATAGCAAACGTGAATTCCTGCTTGCGGTTCTTATAGGCGACATCCCCGGTAAGCGCCTCGGTCAAATCAATGACTCCGTTGCCTCCAGGGATGTCAACCGTATAAGTCTTAGGCTCAGGAGGCTCCAGCGTGTAACCATCCAACAGAACCATCTGAAAACGAATCGATAAATCAACACCGTTTACAATTAGACGGTTGTTGGGTAAATCTGGGTAACTCACGCCAGACCTCCTCTCCTAGAAAGAACACCAAGCTGCTGATTCATAGGCTTGGCAATGGACGAAGCAAGTTTCTTACCATCAACATACATCGCGGTCTCGGAATTCGCCACAGCATCAGTGTAGCTTCCGAGATTATCGTTGAGTTCGTTGATAGCGTTGAGAACTTGAGTGTTGGATGCCTCAATAGCTTTCTGAGTTTCAGCCATGAGAGTGGCATTACTCTTAATTGGCTCGGCAATAACTCGACTAATGTTAGCAGACAGATCTAAAGATCCAGTGTAACGTCCGAAGTTCTTAGAGTCAATAACAGGAGTAATGCTAGCATATCCCATTTTGAAATTCGAATAGCCATTAAGCAGATCCATCGTGTCTTGAGCAGTCTGAACGACAGCCTTAGACAAGTCTCCTCCGGCTTTCTCTGCAATCTTGGTGTTCTTCTTTAAACCAACTGAAAGACCCATCGCACACCACTTGCCGATGGTGATGAACTTCTTAGCAGGAGAGCCAACTCCGGCTTCTTTGTTAGCGGCTTCGACGGCGGCCTTAGCGATTCTGCGAGCAGACTCAGTAACGGTACTAGTTTTTGATGTAATACCATGAGCAAGACCAATGGCACACCACGCACCAGCAGAATAAAATTCATCATAGTGTCCACGAAGAGTAGCAGCTACTCCATTAAGAGCTGAAGACGCAGCAGACTTGGCCTTGGAAGCATTTGAGCGAATGCCGCTTGCTAGCGAACTCATCATCTTTGCGCCTACGCTATGGAACTTCGAACCCATCGAACTAGCTGCACTAATCATAGCCGTAACTACGATTCGAACAGCACTAGTCGGTGCTGCACTGGATCCATTGATTCCTGCTGCAAGATTAGTCATAGCAGATGTTCCGCTCTGACCAAATGTTGCTACAGCAGTCGTGCAAGATGTAACCATATTACTGACTACTGCGGTGACCGCACTCGTAGCAGCTCCGCTACCAGCAATAACACCAGCAGCCAAATTTTGCATTAGACCGCTTCCGGCAACAGTAAGTTGCGGACCAGCATTCTGGAACGCAGCAACCAAACCAGCAACATTAGTCTTAGCCAATTCGTTAACTGCCGACACGAAGCTAGTAACTCCGTCTCCACTGAAATCAGTAAGACCCGAAGTGAATTTAGCAACAGAGTTCAACGCATCGACCGCAGCAGAGCATGAACCGTAATCCTTGCCCATAGTCATAGTTGCAAAATTAGCAGCGGCCATGCCTAGGTTCTCGAATTTGGTCTTAAGGCCAGCAGTCGAGAAATTAGACTGAAGTGACTGCATGTTATCGCTTGAGGTAGCTTTCGCAATTCTATTAAGAATGGAAATAGCTCCAGATACGCCATCAGTAACAATTCCAGTCGTAGCATCGCCAAACTTCTTCGCAGCTTCGCCCAAAGGAACAAGCTTAGAAGACATGTTTGAAATACCTTCGGACTGAGAACCGAAGATCATTCCAGCAAGACCGCCCTCAGTCGGGAAGTCCATACTCATAATCTTACTGATCGCCTTAACAGCACTAACCCCATTTTGAATTGCCTCAACATTTACATCAGCTGAAGCGTTTCCAAACTTGACAGCTGCAGCAGCAATCTTAGGAAGAGCTTCCGACATGTTATCAATTCCCTCAGATTGAGAGCCAGTAAACAGTCCAGAAAGTCCACCCTCAGTAGGCATAGCATCAATAACTTGCTTAAGAATTGGAGCAGCAACTGCACCCTTTGTCATTCCAGCAACATTAATATCAGCTGCTTTCTCAGAAAACTTCACAAGAGCATCTGCATATTGTCCCATACGTTCGGCAGGACTACTACCTGTAAAGAAATCACCAATGTTGGAAATGCCCTGAAGCAAATCAGCAGCAGTTAATTTAAGCAACGCTGTAGCCAGTGAAGAAACACCGCTAAAGTCCATTCCGGACAACTGCTTGATCTTTGTGAACGTTGGATCAAGATTCACAAAGAAATTGCTGAGGTTTGTAGCAATATCAGGCAGATGATCACTTAAACTCTCAAGTGCTCCGCCGACAAATGCGCCAAGAGCTTCTCCTAACCCTTCTCCAATTTGCTTAAGAACTGGAATACCAGTATTAAGCCATTGCTGAAGTTGAGGGAAGTTAGTCGTTAAAGCTCCAAGGCTTACAAGCAGTGCGGCGACAATCGCAATCACAGCATCCATAGCAGCAGCACCTGCAATAGCAAACTCTGCAGCAGGGCCGATTGCGGCTAATATCGCAGTAGCTGCACTGAAAGCCAACAAAAGAGTGCTTAGAGCAATAGCGTTAGGAATTGCATCCTGAACTTTAAGAGCAGACATAGCAGAAAGAATAACTGCAAGAAGAACACAGGCAGCTCCCATTGCTACAAGTGCAGGAATACTGATAGATATCGTACCATTAATCGTAGATAGAATCTTAATTGAAGCTGCAAAAGCATTCAGAAGAATACCGACAGCAATAGCATTCTCAATTGCTCCATCAGTTTTAAATGCTGACATCACAATAAGAACAGCACCAAGAGCAGCAGTTACTGCAACCATTTCAGCCAGAACTTTACCGCTGACTTTAATAGCTCTGTTAATTGTTGATAGAATCTTGATAGATGCGGTAAATGCCAATAGCAAGGATGCCAATCCTACAGCATTAGGCAAAGCATTTTCGACCTTAAGTTCACTCATGGCCCAAATAACGCCAGCCATAGCTACAACAACAGTGGTCAGAAGCAGAACTGTAGTTAGAACATTACCAAATTTAACGTTCTGAAGGCCTTCGCAAGCCTTGATCATAGCAGCAAACACAAGACCCATTGCGCTTACAGCAACGACGCCCTGTACGCATTTGGAAGTATCCATCATGCCAAGAGCAATAGCGCACGCTGTCATAGCAACAATCACTACGGCCATAGCAACGATAGATTTCTCAGCGCCCATGAGAGCATTCTCATTCATCCCGTTACAGGCTTTCATGATAGCTGCGAACATAAGACCGAGAATACCTACAGCAACAACACCCTTACCCAGTTGGTCAGTGTCGACATATCCACAGAGGATAGCTACTGCGATAAGAGCTGCAATACCAATAGAAAGAGCCGCTACAGTTCCTCCTATTTTGATTGCGGTAGGTCCACCATAACGAGTGACTATGACAACCAAAGCCGCCATCATTCCACCGAAGATACCAATAGCTTTTGCGCCAGCTTCGAACTCTTCAGGTTTAAGCTTTGCTGCTAGTTTAGAAATACCAATCAGTAGACCGATGCTAACCGTAATCGCAAGAATAGTTCCTGCAACACCAATAAGAGCTGCTCCATTAGAAGCAATCACATGAATGATTGCTGCAAATAGAAGACCTAGTACAGTCACAGCGACCATACCTTGATCCATGTCATTTCGATCCATAGAACCGAAAAGTTTCACCGCTGCTGCCATGAGAATCAAAGCAACACCCAATGACTTGAACATCGTTCCGATCTCAACAGCCTTGCTAACGGGCATCATGTTGCTCACAGCAACGAGAGCTGCTATGAACGTGATCATGGCTCCTACCACAACAGTCCCCTGTGTGGCTTGTGCCTCACTCATAGTACCAACGATCGCTAAGGCCGCAGACATAAGCAACAACGCAGCACCGAGTTTGACAAACATAGACCCGGATTGTGTCAGTGCCTTGCCATCTCCGCCTTTCTTAGTCATATTAAGAATGAGTGCAATCATAGCAGTCATAGCAAGCATCAAATTTCCAAGCGCATCTACTGCTTGAGTTGCTCCAGCGGAATCAATTGAAGAAATGATCCAAATAGCGCCCGCCACCATAGCAATCATACCGCCAAGAGCAGCGAACATAACGCCCATTGCTGCAAATGCCATAGAATTGGCAGGAGTAGCTACCTTTGATGCAATAGCAGCCACAACACCAATAGCTAGAATCAATCCGCCCAATGCGGCAGTCGCAGCAAGCAAACTAGTTAAAGGCATATCACCAATAAGTTTGATTGCAATAGCCATCACACCGATTGCCAAAGCAAGGTTCAAAATACCCTGAGCAACAACCATGAACTTTACTCCGCCAAGCAAACTCTTAAAGCTTAGAACAGTCTTAGATAGAGCCTGTACCAACGGATCAAAAGTAGAAAACGGTTTAGTGACATTAGAGAGTGTCTTACTCAAGGTATTAATGTTATCGGAAAACTTCTTAATCACAACGAGAGCACCAACGGCTCCTGCCATAGATAGCAAAGGCTTCCAATTTATGCCCTGAATAAAGTCAGTAAGAGCATTTCCCGTACTTTGAGCATCGGTCTTAAGACCAGTCATGGTCTCAAAGAAACGATCTTTAACTTTTACAAGGGTATCTAACCCATTTTGAAAAAGTTGACCAAAATCGATAGGAGCAAGTCCAGCTACGTAATCCTTTGCATAAGTCGCAACTTCATCAATCGCTTGCTTGACAGTCTTTTTACCCTTAGAGCTATCCGACTTACCAAACAAATCATCTAGCAAACCGCTAAGAGACTCTTTTGCCTTTTTGACTTTTTCGTCAATGTCGTCAAACGGAATTAGTTGCTCCATAAACTTCTTAAGTGGTTCAATAACATCGGAGATCTTACCGCCCAAATCGCTAAAGAATTCCTTTAGTGGTTTGCAAGAGTCATACCATTTATCCACGGCTTGAGAAGCACGTTTTGCAGCATCTTTGAGACTCAAAGTTCCATCAGCTACATTATCTATCAATTTCTTAATTATGCTAAGTGTCGGCTTAAATGAATCAAATGCTTTCTTAAAATTCTTTACTATTTCTGTGCTACCGACAAAATTCTTAACCTTAGAAATGATGTCTGATACAACATCAATAAATGTACTAAGAATTTTGTAGACTGTGTCAAACACTCGACCGAGCACTTTAGCACTAGTGATAAAGTTAGTGAATTCAGCAATTGCGTTTCCAACACTGCCTGTTAGATCAAAAATAGTTCCGTCAGCTTTTCCAATAACCTTAGCGGCCAACTTCAAAGCAACAGTGAATGCGCCTGACAGAATTGAACTAATTAGCTTCAAAGGTGCGAGTAAACCAGCCAGTGTATTACTAATCGCTTCGCTGTGAGCGTCCAAATAATTAAATACCCAAGCGGTTGCCTGTTGAATATCACTCAACACATCAATAATCTGACTAGCTTTAATCGGATGAAACAGTTTCTCAAAAGCCTTCTGACCAATTTCAGCCAGCTTAAGTAGACTATTGACGAAATTCATAACAATTCCGTCTGTCTGATTAAATATCAGATCTCGTCCAGAACGCTTACCCAAAGAGTTAACAAGCTCATTTAAAGACGAACCTGTTTTTTGTGCCTCATCGGACAACTCGTGAAGTTTATTAATTTCTTCCTGAGTGTATCCTACTGCTTTAAGCTGCTCATCACCAAGATCCTCAAGAGTTAGACGGTGTCCATCAACTGTTTTATTGACAAGATCTTGTACTTTGGAATAATCATATCCAGCAGCTGTAAGGGCCTGATACCGCTCTTTGCCATTCTTAAAGTCGCCATTCCAAACTCGATTTACAACGTCCTGAAAATAAGAAAGCTTTTGATTAAGATCTTCTTGCGACGTTTCTGCAACTTTAGCATTATCAGCTAAATTCTTAATTGTTTCGGAAACAAGCGATCCTGCATTATCGCATCGAGCTAATGCTGCCTCGAAACTCCCATATTTCTCAATGAGCGAATTCATATCAATGCCGTGAGTACTGGCGATTTCAATAAGTTTACCCTTGAAATCATCTAGTTTGATTCCAGCTGATGTAATTTTTTCAGTAAACTGATCCCACGACCCTTGCATTACACTTTTTACAAGTGTGTTTCTAGCCGTCGAAATTTTGCTAATAACGTCACCAAATACATTGGTCAAACTAGTCCAAAGAGTTTTTGCCTCTTCAAAATTACCGAATATAAGTTCAAAAGTTTCAGCCCAGCCAGAGCCAGCAGACTCCTTAAGAGTATCCCACATCATGCTAAAGGTTTTAACATCCTTAGCTGCTGCGAATGCTTTCTTACCAATATCGGTAGTCTCATCAGCATATCGACCAAGAGTTGCGACAAGAACATCTGTGGTCATCCACTGAGACGACAATGAATCATTAAACATTGAAGTTGCGTCAAATGCAGCGGACACATTTCCAGTAGCATCCTTTGTTGTGGAAATATACTTTCCATTTTGCTCAACCAGTGTACCCATCTCAACAGCAGTTTGAATAAGCTGGTTCTTAAAATCTACCGTAGCCATATTGGCCAACTCGATGGATTTCCAGTCAATCAGTCTAACCGATCCCTGAGATAGTGCCTGAGCAAAATTGTACATTGCTCGGGAAGCTTCGTTCGCATTCGCACCAGAAAGAGCAGCTTCGTTAGAAATACCCTGAATGGCAGCAACTGCTTTATCGAGACTGACACCCGCATTTGTAAATTTGCCAATGTTGGCGGTCATATCAGAAAACGAATAAATGGTTTTATCAGCATAGGTATTCAGTTCATCAAGATACCTACCGACTTCTTCTACAGAAGCACCAGTAGCATTCATAATGTTCTGAACAGATCCCATTTTGAGTTCGTACTCATTAAAACCTTGGGTGCGAGGCTCAATCGCGAAAGTATTAACAATGTTCTTACCAAGACCGAGAAGCGAGTTAGTGATATTACTTATCGCTGTAATACCAGCTATCTGAAAAGCAGAAAACTTAACTGATGCAATATCTAGCCCGTTACTTACTCCAGAAAAGTCAATTTTATCTGAAACTTTCTGAATAGAGGTTAATCCAGCTTCCGCACCCTTAAACTTAAGTTTGTCTTTAAGTTTATCTAGGGTAGACATAGTATTCTTGACATTAGTTTCAAAGTCTCGATTATCAAACTTCATCTCAACGACTTTGCTGTCAATAGAGTTACTCATAGCGAGATAACCTCCTTCCAGACTTCACGTACTAATTGCGTAAATATCGGATCAATCGCTGGGTTAATGTAGTCTCGTCCTTCTACCCAACCGCCATTTCGAGTGCCATGGCCATATTGCAAGATGATGGCAATGTTTACATTCTTGTTAATGTTAGTATTTAGAAATTCAATACTAACACCTGTAGACGTAACAACAATTCTGTAGTCCCAACTCGATGCTGTTGTTCCACTATCAACCGGAGTTGCAGAAGCCAAAGCAGCTACGCCTCGTTGGCCATACTTATCAAATATGCCCTTATCTAAAGCTTTTTGGCAGCGCTTGAGCCATTTTTCAGTTCGTTTAAAATCTCCTTTTTCTGAAAATGAGATACGCACTAGCGTCACCCCTTACTATGAGCCTTAGCCCTTCGTTGAGCATTAAGAGCACGCTGTTGTTTTGCAGCCGCACTCTTACTCATTTTCTTGCTAGGAGAGTTCTTAATACTGCAGACTCGAATCAAAGTAAGCAATCGATTAATGTGCCATTTTTCACACTCAAATGGAATTCCAAATGAAATCATATAAAAGTAGATGACTTCGGCCGTCATGATTTCTCGATTTCCCCTAGGAGCACCGCCATTTTCTTTGAAAGTAGTGGCTGTCATAGGAGCAGCAATATAATCGTTTATCTTTTTGTAATTTTCAGTAGTAAGACAACTAAAAACTGCCGAATCAACACGATTAATAGTCATGCATTTTACATAATCAATCATTTCTTCTGGAGTTTTTTCATCTCTAGTTAGAAATGGTTTATTCCATTTGGATTCCCATTTGGAAATAGAAATCAACGAATGCTCGAGAACGAGTTTGCATGAATCAACATAAGAAAACATCTCGTTTTCATTATCCCAAATCTCAGTTCGAGGTATCTCGATCTCGAGCATTCAAATCACGTCCTTAACTAATTCTTGGCTTCTGCCATGGCGATGATCTTAGCAGTCTCATCGCTCGAGAGCTTCTTATCCTTCGGAACGATACCGTTGATAAACTCAGCAGCAGCCTTCGAATCCTCAATAAGCTCCATAAAGAACTTATCATATGCGGGAGTCTCAGTAAAAGCCTTCGAAATCTCAGGAGACTTAATAAATCGACGACCGTCCTCAGACTTCTCGCCGTAAGCCTGCATAATAATCTTATTGAACGCGTCCATGATCTTAGGGCCATCGTGCGAATCAATCAGCGTCTGCATCTCGTTATAAAAACCCTGCTGAGTACTCAACTGAAGCTGCATAAGCTCCGAAATGGTAAGATTAAAGTAAAAATCCTCAGTGCGCTCGACACCGAAATAGTCAGTATACGTGATAGTCTTCTTATACATTAGAAGATTCTCCTTTCATAATCCCATTTTGATTAAATAGTGGACTTACCGCTTACAGGATTCGTGTCACTCTAAGACTAAACGCCAGCGTCGGTCTTGAAAATATTAATAACCTCATCCGGAAGAGGAAGCGTCGGATCAGTAGTAGCATCGCCAAACAGCTTCTTCTCAAGAGCAGTAAGAGCAGCCTTGGGCGCCGTCAAAGAGTCAATCGTAATCGTGGACAAAGACTTGTAACCATCAACAGCGACCGGGGTGGTATCAAACTCCCAAGAGAAAGTAATAGCGTCGGGAGAGTCGTTAATGGTTTCATAGGCCTTCTCAGAAGGAGAGGCAGTGCAGCCATAAACCAGATGCAGCTTATAGCCATCGTCAGCATTGCTGATCGTATCGTTGCCAATATTAGTACGATAAGCAAGACCAAAGGCAGTACGAGTCTGCTGACCGAGATAGAGACCCTTGGTGCCATCGGGAGTCACAGTGCCGTCGCACTGACCAAACTCCTCAGGATACATATAAGCCTCAATGGTACCGCCGAAAGTCTCAGCAGAACGCATAGAAGCATACTTCATGTTATCGGCATACAGATCATTAGCCTCGGCGCCATCAGGGGACTCAGTAATGCCGGTAATGCCGTTCCATGCGACACCCTTACCGTAACCACCGTCAGAATTCTGAAGATACAGCGCACAATGGTCTACACCATTCTCATAGTAACGCTGGCCGGCCTTATCCCAAACAAGGGCTTTAGAAGATTCAGCCATAATTTACTCCTTAAAAATAAAGATAAAACACATCGTGATTAAGACCATCGGATACATAATGTCGTTCGAATGTACACGATTTAAGTTGTGTAAGAGGCTCGAAGAATTCACTATCCGGGTCTTCATCAATAAGAATAATTTCATATCGACAATCGAACGTATAAGATGTATTATCCGCAAATCGAGTATTACCATTGCTACGACTATATCGAATACACGGATATTCCATAATTACGTTCTCGGGAGGTTGGAAATAAACCTTATTATCTCCCATGATTTCTTGCAATGTATTCTGTAAGTCTAATCTAAGACCCATTATATACACCGCCAAGCGTAAGAATAAGACGAGGAGACTGTACCTCAACAGAAGTAACAGTCCACCTCGTCCCTACAAGTTCTACGCATTTAATCTGGGAAAAATGAGCTACAGCATATGGATCGGCAATAATACTAATAACATTATTACATGTAATATCGCCATTAATGTTATTATCGTTAGAATATCGCCGAGACATCCTAGTAATATCGCCATAATAATCCCGAGCTACCAACTGAGTTTTCCAACTACCAGGTCGATCTTCTCGCTCTACAGTTTTACCGTAGAAAATTTTACCGTAGAATTTTCCCATTTTGATTCATCCTAGTGACTAGTATTCTTCTGATCAGCTTCGGCCGGATCAGTCTTGGTCACAGAACTAGTCTCAGCAGGAAGAGAAGAATCAATGTAATGCTCAACAACCATAGCAGAGTAAGGAACCGTAAGAGCTCCGGAGATACGAGTCTCGATCAGGTACTTCTCCTGGTTGTAGTCAATGTCGAAGTCATCGAACATGGAAACAGCGCCGCCCTTATCAGTACCAACGTTATAGTCAATAGGATTAACAATAACAGCATCGACAATAAGAGTCTTACCAGTAAGCGAAGTCTCCTTTGTTCCAGGAGTACGCTTAAGATCCTTCATGACCTGAACAGGGACAATATCGGAAACGCCGAGAGCAGCACAAAGCTCCATCTTGGACTTGTAAATGCGACGACCGACCTTATCCTTCTGCATAAGCAGACGATTAAGATTACGCTGAGTCGTAAACATCAGCGGGTTACCAGAACCCTCATAATCCTCGAAGCCGTAAACAACACGCTCCTCAAAGTCAGAAGCAAAGGTGTCGTTATCAGGCTCATTCTTATAGCCCTTGGTGACCTTAATCGAGTAGAAGGGGTCATCGTTAAGAATCGAGCGGATGTGATCCTCATTAATCTTATCATCAGAGCCAGACTCACGGCCATCGCCGATGATAATAGCACGAGCAATCTCCTCCTCGAGCATCATACGCATCTCTTGACGGAGCCAAGAAACAACATCCATGGTAGTAACATCAATAATATCGTCATGATCGAGACGCTGCTTCTTATATACCGTCTGAGGGGTCGTAGTACGCTTAAGCAGGGGGAACACTTCCTCCTTCTTCTTCTTACCCTTGATGTAGCCTCGAGCACGAGCCTCGTCCTCAGTAATGTTAGCGAAAACGGACTTGACTCGGGTGAACGGCGTATGAGAAACCGCGTTCATTACACGAGCAACCCACTCGGTATTACGCTTGACAAACTTAGGGGTGTTACCGCCTACGGTCTGAAAATCAGGGAACAGATAATCAATGTTGCCAATACCATAGTTAGTGCCAGGAGTGCCATTGTCGAGATGTGCAAGGAACTCGTCACCAACAAGGTTATCAATGTTGGCACCATGCGCAAGGAATGACTTCTTAAGGGAGCCATAACGGCTCATATCCGAAATGGCAGTCTCGAAATCGCAGTCCATACCAAGAGAATGCTCGAGAGTCTCGTCGTTCTCCTCAGTGTTATCAAAGATGTTATGCTTCATGTCAGAATTTCCCTTCTCTGAAGTATCAGACTCATCATTAGAGCCCTTAACGATAAGATAGTTAATCAAACCCTGCATCACTTCACGCTGATGAGGCGTCATAGAATTAAGAACGTCCTCAACCGTTTCATCTTCAGCAGGTTTCTTGTTAGAGTTGTCGCTCGAATTTCCATCAGCGTGCTCTACAGTCTCAGTGGACTGAGACTCATCCTCATTATTCAGCATTTCTGCCATAAATTTCTCACTTTCATCGGAATGACCAAACCATACGGTATTGTCATCATTATAAATCTGAGCCTCGTCATCCGATTCAATAGGCTCTCCATCGTCAGAATGAATCATCACAGAATCAATATATGCACCAGGATTAGCACCAGCAAGAACAAGGCTAACTTCTCGAATTTTGCCGTGAACAACATCTTTGCGACCATCTACGCGTTTATTCTGCTTGAGATTATTTGCGAAGATCGACAGAGCATTAATGTCCTTATGCTTTAGAAGCTCTTTAGCGCGCTTACCATCTTCGGTGTCGTTTACATAACCGAAACAATATACGCCTTCCGGTCGATTCTTAAGCAATGCGTGACCTACGACGTTCTTCATCTCGCCATGCTGATGATTCCAAACCAAAGGAACGGTTTTTCCATCATCTTCGGCCAATGCGTTCTGCTTGATCGTTCGACCATCAGAACATGGAACTTCGTACTTACTAGCCCAACCAGAAAAATCATAATTTTCATCCATGTTGATCATTTCCCTCCATTCCTTTGGTTTGTAATTACGTTACTTTTATTCAAACGATTTAGAAACCCATTTTGATGTAATCTATATCTATTCATACTGAGTCTCTTCATCGGTTTGATCGTCATAACCCTCTTGATCGTAATAACCTTCCTGGTCATTTGCTGGAGCACTTAGATTTGCATTTCGCAACTCATCAGCCTTAGGATCAGAAGAAGGAGTCATACCAATAGCTTGTCGAATCTCATTACTTGTAGCAATTTCGTTTCGAGTAAACTTATCAGCAATTTCTGCAATATCGCTGACCGGCATGAGCTTAAACGGATCTCGGAAATACTTAATATCTTGGCCTTGGGTCCTTGCAGTAGGTGTAATAAACACCCTGGACATGTTTTCAGTCAAAGCGGACAATACAGGCTCAATGACTCGACTGTTATAGTTAGTCATAACCTTCTCATCTGCTGTACCATTCATAATCTCAGGCGTAACACCAAGTTGACCATAGGCAAGATTTGTCAAATACTCCACTTGCTTAAGTAGGTTGTTCTCAACTGATCGATTCAACTGAGTAATATGCTCTGTAGCATCAACATACGCAATTCCGTATTTTGATCCAGCGAGTTGCTCTTCAATCGCCTTTCGGCGTTCCTCTGCTTGATTCTTTCTAGCTTCGGATCTAATCGTATATGGAAGCTGAATGATAAGATCCAACTTTCCTGAACTGGTTTGCTCATCAACGACATCAAGAAGGTTCAATTTCCTGTTCAAGCGAGTCATCAAGGAATCGTTTTTATTCATAATCGTATAAAATGGATTTTGAATAATAGCTGCTTGAGTTTTTGGAACAATTACTTCTTTTCGTCGCCCGCTACGATCGTCATATAGACTTACCTTTACATGTTGAGGAAAGAATTCAACAGGAATTCCAACACGCAAAGAATAAATGTTATAACTTCCATTATCCGGATCTGTTTCAGTCTCAATTGGAACAATTGCAATGCAGCCCTCATCAAACAGAGTCAACACTGCATCCTGAATCATTTCTCGTCCTGTTTGGTCAATATTTGCCTCTGTACTTAGACAAGAGTTAAGACTATCCTCGATCGTTTCAAGATAACGATGATCCGGATCTGTTCGAACATGTCGAATATCAACTGACGCGACATCCATCGCGATACGATTGTAGATAGAATTTACAATCGACCGATCTCCGCCACGATAGTGATAACTGTACATCTGTTGACCAGTATATACGATCGCAGGAGATGGAGAGCCGTAATCTTCAGTAGGAGCGTTATCTTTTAACTCTTGACCTCTAAAAATATTCCAGGCGTTTTTCAACCTAGATCGTAAAGGTTCCGGCATACTACCTCCTTACGTTTTCGACTGATACTTAGCTCGAACATCGCCGTATACTCGCTTCTCCATAGCATAGTAATGACCACCAGAAGCAAAGTTAGCAATAGTGCCAACAGTCAATCCCATAATAGGCGAAATAGGAGCAGCCGGACTCGCTGCAAGAACAGCGGTCGTGCTTAGGCCAAGAACTGCTGAAGCAGATTTACGCTTAATGTTTCGAGCTCGAGCAACACGATATCGACCATTTTTGATTTGATCTTCAGTCAGACGCCCTTGCTTACGATCCAATTTATTCCCTTGACTTCTATAAGTTTGGAATGAATGGGTACGCTGCTGCCTGTAATACGTTCGCGCTGCTGAATTTGCTGCGTTTAAGACTTTAAATCGCTTAGGACCTTTACTAATCCTATATTCGTTTCGCAGTTGTTCCCGCTTTTTGTTATCAGCTTTTCGCTTATCGGAATGTGCTTTAACTGAAGAGGAAACTTTCTTAGTAATAACACCCCAGTGCATACCTTTAACACCGTGGTGCTGAATGATTTCATCCATTAGATCACACATCCAGAACTGCGGGGTTAAACGGTCTAATTGCACCGTCTTTTTTACGAATTTCGATCATGTTTAAAATATTATCAGAATCGCATTCAAAGCTAACAGAATATGACGTTCCAAGATCTTCAATTTTAGATATAGTAAAATCTGGAAACAATTCTGTTACCATCTCCGAAACTGATTTAGTCGTGGTGATTGGGCGCAACTGTATCCAACACCCCTTCCTTCAACTTCAAATTATCAGTTCTAGCGTAATGCGCAGACGAGATTAGATCTGGTAACTTATCTTCATCGACAACGGAATTAGTCTGCGGATCAAGAATATGAACTTTTCCCTTTGAGTCGACTTCATATGCCATACTATGTCCGCCACCATTACTCCATTGCACCATTAAGTTGCCCCTGCTGCCAGGTGGATTATCACTTTGAATGGCCTTAATTAGATTATTGGTTTTCTTAACTTCTTTTACTTTTACGCCTTCATACCAATTTTCCAATGAGGCATATTGAGTATTACTCGCACGCCAGGCTCCAGCTTCGACATCGTACCCTCGTCTACGAAGTTCATAGGCCGTAGTGCAATTCATACAGTTCATATCATATGCCTGTGTGTCACCTACGGTCTTTTGGCTAACCTTACCCGACTCCTTGAGTTTCTTTACTTGTTCATCCGGCAAGTCATTATAGTATTTATACTGACTATATGACCAATCAACGTGCGGATTAATTTTGGCCATTGCTTCTTCAGAAGTTTCCATTGAAGGTGTCTTTTTAAACACATCCATAAACGAAGGGCTATCTTCCTGATATTCCTTCTTTTTCAAATATGCATTGTATTCATCTTGATCATAAAAATAGCGATAAGTCCCATCTGAGATTTTTACCTTAGCTATGTATTTATGTCCCTTTAATGGCTTAGTCGTTACTTTCTTTTTATTAGGCTTAACCCGTTTTAGTTTTCCTTCTTTTGAGCCATCTTTCTTAAGGCTTGCGGAAGGAATATCTAGAATATTATTTGACAGTTTTGGAGTTTTTCCACTCTTACTAAATTTTGAAGCTGTTTTCTTTAAGACGGCCAATACACTTTTTACAACACTATCTTTTGCTATTTGAACTTCGTATTCGTCAGCACTTCGATATACTTGATCGCCATACTGCTTTTCAAGTTTCTTTGTGTTTTTAATATCTTCTCGTTCAGAATCACTAATTTCGTAATCGGAACTGAGCTTTCCTTTTTGAACGCCTAGCAAATATGTTTCATATTCGGATTGAACATAAAAGTATCTATACTTATTATTCTTACCGAGAACACGAGCTATATATTTATGCTTTTTTCTCGCTTTACTCATTCGAATGCCTCCTTATTTAACTTATAAGCAACGTATGCGTCCATCATAGCAGCAACAGCATCGATCTTATCTTCTCTGCGATATTTGAAAAGTTTTCGATTTCCGTTATTATCTACTAGAGTAATACAATTTCCCATAGTGAACTTCATAAGTTGCTCGTCAAACAAAAGCATTCTTTCTTGGGCAAGTTTCTTTAGTTCTCCTAATGGCACAGATTCTGTCTTAGAACCCTGAATAACTTTCTCAATACCAAACGGTCCGTTTTCTTGTTCCCAACGATTCACAAACGCTTTCGCATTATATGGATCATATCCAAAGCATCGAACATCATATTCGGTATCTATGATAAACTGATCCAAATCGTCATAAACTTCGTCCATATCGAGAACAGTTCCCTCCATAATAATAAGAGAACCCTCTTTTATGAAGTCATTATACTTTTCCCTAATAGCCAGAGGCAGACGATTTAGAGTAAGCGAAGTAATATAATTCCTCGTTTTAACGCCGAAACGTTCTCCGCTCAATGGGAATAAGAAAGTGAAAGCACAAAAGTCGTCGCCTTGAGACAAGTCAGCGCCCAAAGCACATGGCATCTGCCAGAAATTCTGACGACGATGAACCTTAGTTTCCTCGTAGGTAAAGTAATACGTATAGCCTTCCATCGGAATGCCAAAACGCTTCGCCAAAATATCGTTGCGTGTTGCAGGAGCTTTCTCAGCACGTTCAACGTCCAATTGATAAGTCTCATAGGTAACAGTCTTACCAATATTCGGATTTGCCTTTACCCACTTTGTAGGATCAGCAACTTCATCAACAGTATCCAAACGATACCAGAAAATAGACACATGAGGGTTTGAATATTCACCCTTTAGAATGTCCATTAACTCCATTTTGATTGTATCGCCGCTTCCATTACGTACAGTACCCTCTGAGGATGTAGCGATAATCAGATAATTATCGAGCTTAGAAGCGCCCTGCTCAATGGCGCCGATAACATCTTCTCGAATGTCACCAGACAGCCATTCGTCTACAGTAGCATACTTGCATCGAAGACCCTGCAATTTTGCAATTGACATAGGGCGAACTTCAATCAGTGAACCAGTAAGGAAATTTTCAATACCTTTTTTCGTTGATGCTAATTTTGCTCGATTTGCTTTAGAGCCGGTTGTATTCTGCAATGACCCAAGTGTGAGAAACTTAAACAATGGGCCTTTCGAACGAGTGATAGCTGTTCGAATAGGAGACATTACCTCATCGGCCTGTCGCATTGTAGGCGCTGTTGTAATCTGATGTGTTGTACTCGTATCCATATTCAGAAAATATGTCTGAATGCAAGAATCATACAACGATTTAGAAGCGCCTCGTCCAACGATAAGATACTGCTTATTAATCAAACGTTTCTTGACCATTTTGGTCTTATGGATCAATGTTCCGTTCGGTTGAACCTCTGGAATACTACGCTCTACATAATAATACCATCCGAAGACTTGTTCTCCCCACAGCTTAAAGCTATCAAGAAGCTTCAGGTCTCCACCGTCGGTAAGAGTCATTTCATTTTCGCAGAAACGAATCCAGCCTTCAACAGCCTTATCATCGTAATAAACGCCGGGGTTGGAAATAAGCCAGTCAATGCGATTCATTTCCATTGAAATTTCTTCGTTAACAGGAATTTCTCCACGAAGAACTGCATCTCGAAATTGGCCGTAATAAATAGGTACTGCTGTATTAGAAAGACTCATACGCGGCTCCTATTTTTTCTCCTGTTCCGAAGAAAGACTAGCAAGAATCTCGGATGTACGCTTAAGATTAGTATAGGCGTTGTTAATTGTGTTCGCGGCTTCGCTAATGTCTTTGACATACTTCATAGTCTTGTTAATGGTCTCCATATTCTTCTCAAAAGAAGATTTTTCTTGAGAAGAAGCAGCAAGTTCAGAAACTCTTTTCTCAAGCATTAAGCGTGAATAAGCCTGTTGAAGTTCATTATCATTAAATAAATCAGCATTCTTCGACAACATCTTAGCTGATTTTGATTCCAAAACCATCTTCTTACGCTGATCAGTAGAAAGAGTCTGCCAAGTATCATCGGTAGTAGTCTGCTTATTTGACTTCAACTTCTTCGACAACTTCGCTTGACGTTTTGCGAGCTTAGCATTTCGACGCTTAGCCAATCGCGCTTGAACACGCTGCTGAATCTTTGAACCCTTTTTATTTTGATCAGCCTTAGCTGAATGAGTACCTTTAGGAACGTATTCCTTAGTAATTACACCCCAGCGTTGACCCTTTACGCCATGATGAACGAGTACCTCTTCATTCATCGATGAATTCACCCCTTAAAAGATTAGCCCTGCGCTTAAGATCTCCAAGGGCATGTGTCGTTAGGTTTTCTTTCTACCAAGTCATGAATTAATTTTGTAGAATCGCCGTAATGTATTGCGTTATGCGTTCTACGAGTACAGCAAATAAGATTGTTCATGTCAAAAAGACAAGGATCTCTGTTTAAGACGTTCTCTTTTGTTATCGGATTAAGATGATGAATGTAAATCGGTTCTCCAGTAATTTCTCTATCGAAAATTCCCAAGTCACATCCAGAATCTCTGATGATAACTCGATTTCTGACAGATCGCCATTCAGTATCGTGATACAATACCTGATTCAAATATCGACTAGAACCAAAAGTATCGATTCCAACAGAAGAATTGACTCTCAGATACTCAAAGCGTTCCTCAAAAGTCTTAAATTGTGAAAGTTCCAAATATGTTCTGCAACTCATACTGTTCCACCATAAGATTTCATAGCTTCGACAGCTTCCTTCATGAGTTGCTCAACATGAGTTGCCGACTCCAGAGACTGTGTCTTTGCCTTGAGCAACTCATTCTCATGAACCAGCTTTTCTCGCTCAAGTTCCGCTCGTTCAGTACCAAGTTTCAAAAAATGAACGATAACGGCCGAAGATGCGGTGCCATCACGCAACTGTGATTCAGCACAGTCCATAGCAAGAGATATCATTTGATTCTCTTTACCTTCTGGAGTAAGAGGTGGCATACTTCTTATAGACTTGTCGTCAGTCTTATTGCGTTTACCCATAAATATCTCCTCCTTTACTTGGCTTCATCTTCATTTTGAATTAGTTTATGTAGTGTTTTTAGGACCTATCCTGACTTGGTACCCTGCGTGAAAGGAGAAAAAAGCGCAATCGCAAAGATAGGTCCGAAGAACACTGCACAAAAATTAAGGATAGAGGGGCCTTGAGCGACCCCTCCGAAACATTAACCACGAGCAGTGGTCGGTCCTTTTTGGCCCTGATAATGAGAATTGAGAGACGGATCTCCATAAGGATGAGCACAATAAGAATCAAGTCCGAAGAAACAGATCTGCCCGATTCGCATACCATACTTGATGTCAATCGGATAACGATTCTCGTTCTTCATCTCAAGACTAATCTGACCCTCGAATCCTGCATCAATAAATCCAGCAGTAACATGAGTAGCCAGACCGATTCGACCAAGAGAAGACTTGCCTTCAAATCGTCCAGCAATATCATTCGGAAGCTTTACCGTTTCCTTGGTAGAAGCAATAATGAAATCACCAGGATGCATACGATAGATGCCGTTCCAATCTTTCTCAATGTCGATCTCAACATACTTTAGATCGTGAAGTTTCTTGTCATAAGCCGTGATATAGCCCTTAACCGGATACTGATCAAAGTCGCTAACTACCATCTTCTTAATAACCTTATCAAGAGTTAGATCATAGCTGCACGGCTGT
>ENA-ORSA01001402-ORSA01001402.1-human-gut-metagenome-genome-assembly--contig:-NODE-1402-length-20110-cov-4.669708_pt1 | contig 20110 bp, 16 predicted proteins | sample MGYA00242179_ERZ509142 | MGnify/ENA primary metagenome ERZ509142 (study PRJEB26280, sample SAMEA2338659) | human gut metagenome | biome: human gut; feature: human-associated habitat; material: faeces... | reverse complement strand
GTCCAAGCCTATGCCTTCCTATGTCTTTGGATTATGATTATTTGTCTCTAAATCTAACATGTGACCGACTCAGAGGCCAATTCCATAATCTTTCTGTAAAAGTAGAAAAAATCCATCTAATCATCAATGAAACTTAAAAAATTCTTTCCATCCAAAAGAATCTGTACCTTTTCTCTGATGATTCTTCAAAACTGCAAAGGAAAAATAAGAGAGCAAGAAGATGTGTGACAAGACACTTGTTCCCTGTTTTAATAGAAAAAAGGCAGATCACGCTTGAACTGCCTCTTTTCCTTGAATCCACAAAGTACAATCAATACCACTGCGGATAAAACTACTATAAGATCTTAGTAAGGAAATGTTCCAAACACTCCCCCCTCCAAAGATTCGATTTCATTTTCAATGTATGTATAATAGTCATTATTCCAATATTTACCAGTACGAGAAACTTGTCCTCCCTTGATGATTCCGTAACCATCTCCCCAGAACTGAAGATCCAATTCGATTTTTACATCGCTAAACCCATATCCATGATTAAAACTTATATCAATCCACTCAGAAGTTAAAATCGTTATTTCAGCTATGTTTTTACCAGTCTTTTTAAAAAATGCCTTACCTGCATTAATTTGTTCACCAATCTCAAGATATGATGCATAACCTTTATACAGAGGATGAGTTATAAAAGCACATTCATGACCATGAATTGAGAATTTATATCCTCCGACTGAAAAAGAGGTCTTTGTCGAAAAAGACTTTGCGTAATCCGAATCATCATTGCTGTCAATTCTGTTCACATTGACTAGAACCAGTGGTGCTTGCGAGCCTATGGAATCCAAAGTCATTTTATCATCAATAAGAGTCACCTTGAAATTGGTAGAATAATCAGAAAGACTACCCTGAGTCATCAGAATCTCATGTCTAAGCGAATTGACCACATAAGACCCGTAGGAAAGAAGTTTCATCACCCGAGTATGATTTTGTGCGTTTTCCGTAACCCTTGTATTGATATAAGTTCCACTTGGCGTATCAATGGAAACCAAACGTGACTGGGTTTCCGCATCCGACTCGACAGCGGTTGAGAACTGCCAATAATCGGTTACTGTATCTGATACTGCCACCTTCCAGCAACCTACCACCTGTGATACTTGCAACCCGGACTCTTCTTCTTTTGACGATTCATCATCCGATGTACAGGATGTATACACAAATCCAAACGATAAGGCAATTAATGTAGTAAATAACAGCCGTTCAAATGAAAATCTTTTCATACTCTATCTTTTTTACAATAAATTGAAATCTTAATTACGTTTCGTTGTAACTTGCAACAGAAACGTTTTTAGTAGTATATGCAAATATAGCAAATTGTATAGATACATTTTTCTTACACTTCCTACTAAAATGTGGCATAAACCATCTTCCATTACTAAATTAGTAAGCAATATGCAATATTCAATGCACTCAAAATCTCATCCAGCATAAAGTCGATAAAATGGCCACTATCAGCAATTCCTGAACTTTCAATAATGGCATCATAATAAGCCTGACATAGGCCATGTTCTCTACAGGAAAATGTTCAAACATAGCCCCACTTTTTTTCCTCACATACAAATCATAAAAGATTGCTTTCGAATGCCCCCTTTTTTCACATCTTGACGATGAGTTTCCGCTCTGCTCTTGTCCCTCTTGTGGAGCAACAAAAACAACTTCTAAGAATATTTATTAGAGTTTATATCGAATAATTGATTAAAGCGTTCTTTGACTTATCTTTGTGGTCTAAAAGGTTCAATTGATGTATTACGACAAGATTCGCCACCGTTATAGCCAAGTGCTTGCAGCGACAGGATTAACTCCTGCTGAGTTTGATGCCTTGCTAATAACTTTCAAGTACCATTGGGATGAATATTACAGCCATTTTACCTTGGAAGGTAAAGTGCGTCAACGCATATCTTACAACAGGAAGACCAGTGTATTGCCTCTGATTCAGGACAAAATGTTCTTCATATTGGTATATCTGAAGACCAATCCCCTTCAGGAACTCCATGCCATTCAGTTTGAGATGACCCAGCCCCAGGCCAATAGATGGATTCACCTTCTTTCGGAGATTCTCCGGCGTACATTGAAAACGCTTGGTGAATTGCCGGACCGTAACTCCAAACGTCTGATACACATTCTTCAAGGATGCGAAGAAGTCTTATTGGACGGAACCGAGCGGCCTATTCAACGCCCTTTGGATGAAGACAGGCAGTCCGCATGCTATAGTGGTAAAAAAAACTCATAGCATAAAGAATAACCTGCTATGTACCAACAATCTTAGGATTGTATGGCTGAGTTCCACATACGAAGGTCATGTCCATGACAAAAAGATTTGTGATGAAGAACCTCTTCTACTCCCCAAAGGTATCAGGCTTTGGCAAGATACAGGCTTCACCGGACACAGACCGGATGGAGCTGAAATATGCATGCCCAAGAAGAAACCTAAAGGAAAAGAGCTTACTACTGTTGAAAAACAAGAGAACAAGCGGATTTCCGGAATCAGGATTAAAGTGGAGCATGCCATAGGTGGTATGAAAAAATGCCGTATTGTTAAAGAACGATTCAGATGCCATAAATTCGGTTTCGAAGATATGGTGATTCTTATTGCTTGTGGATTACACAACTTCAGAATCACGCACAAAATGAGTCATATAATAAATTAATCTATATAAAGTCTAATCAATATATGAAGAAGTGTTGTGATTCTTTACTTTTATATAAAGATTCTATTATAGCCCTTGACAAAGGCAAGGAAATCATAGCCTACAAAGAAAAGTATGACCACCAGAAACTCATTACCGAACAGCAGCGTCTGAAGCTGGAGAAGGCGGATGCACAGCGTTTGTTGTTCATCATCACAATATGCCTGATTGTGGTTATAGCTGTTGTAGCCTATCTTTACCAGAAACGCCTTGTGAGAAAGGAAACCACCATACGCAAACAGTCCGAACAGCTACAAGACTATATGCTTCAACTGCACGGATACGAGACACGGCTCATGCAGAACAACCGCTATATGGAGGAACTGAAGGAACAGCTGTCCGGTCAGGAAATGAACTCTGAAGAGCTGCATGAATACCGTGAACAGATAGACAGACTTCAGGCTGAGAACGGAAGACTTTCTGAAAAGATTAGCACCCTGCAACAGCATATTGCAGAAAATACCTCCAAACTCGATAAAGCCAGACGGGAGGCTGAAAAATTCCGTAACATATCTGAAGAGATTATTTACCTCAAACAGCGTGAACGCACGCTTGCCGACTATGTGGTGGACAACGACAGACTGGTGAAGGAACTGAGAGAAAAATGCCGTGTCCTGGAGGCCAGTGAATGGAAGAATCTGGAACAAATGTGCGAAAGTACATACAGCAATTTCGTGAGCCGCCTACAGGGTGTATGCCCAACTCTTACAAAGCAGGAACTACAACTCTGTATGCTGATAAAACTACGTTTCAACAACGCACAGATGTCGGAGATATTCGGTGTGAATACGACTTCCGTATCTCAGAAAAAGTTCCGCCTGAAGAAACATCTGAGCGATACTCTGCAAGACGGCCTTCCGGATGAAATGACACTCGACAGATGGATGGCAGAGTTCTGAAAAATTAAAATGTAGATTTTGACTATGGCGTAAAATGTATGATAAATCATTGTATATTAGTATAATACATAGTTTTTTATTCAGATTAAAATGTAGATATACTTTTTATACACTTAAAATTTGTATATACTAACTTTGTGGTCAGTATCAATAACTGTAAACATAAAGAGTAATATACAATGAGATTTATTAAAGTATTTTTGTTTGTGCTGACAGGAATCATACTACCTGTCAGTTTGTCCGCACAGACAGTAAGCGGAAAGCTGATTGATGAAAACAATCAGCCGTTGCCTTATGCCAATGTAGTGCTACTGTCACTGCCTGATTCGGCATTTGTAAGTGGAACCATCAGCGGTGAGGACGGAACTTTCACTCTGGAGGCTACATCGAAAAATCAGATAGTGAAAATATCCTCTATCGGATATAAGACCGTATGTAAGCCGGTATCTTCGGCAAATATCGGTATTGTGCAGCTCGTGTTGGATGCCCAACAATTGGGTGAGGTTGTGGTAAAAGCAGACTTACCTAAAACACGCGTTAAAGGTGATGCCATGGTGACCACCGTAGCAGGTAGTATCCTTGAAAATGCAGGAACAGGAAATGACCTGTTAAACAAGATACCCGGTGTGTCAGCTAATGAAGGAGACATAAAAGTGTTTGGTGCCGGAACTCCTGAAATATATATCAACGGACGTAAAGTACGGGACAAATCCGAACTCGACCAGCTTGCTTCCGACAACATCAAGAGCGTGGAAGTTGTGAACAATCCCGGCTCGCGCTATGATGCGACGGTCAATGCGGTTATCCGCATTCAGACTAAAAAGCCACAGGGAGAAGGGTTCGGTTTCAACAACCGTTTTTATGCAGGTTATGGTTACGGATGGAATGTGCTGGACCAGTACAACTTCAACTACCGAAAAGGAGGCTTTGACCTTTCAGGTATGCTGTATGGCAAGAAAGGATATACAGAAGACCATAAGACCATCACACAGAAAACGCTGTTGGATAAAACATGGATACAGGATTCATATCTCAGCACACTATATGACATGAAGGACATTTCGGCCATGCTGTCGTTGAACTATCAGTTTAACGAGAATCACTCTCTGGGTGTACGCTATGATTATGACCGGACACCGGAACGTCATGAAACGGTAAATCCGATGAATACCCTGGTGTATCAGGATGATGCTCTTTATGAGGAGAGTCACACTACCGGCTGGAGAAATACACAGGATACCAGACATACTCTCAATGCTTATTATAACGGACGTGTAGGAGACTGGAATATCGACTTCAATGCGGACGGTTTCTGGTCGGATACGAAGAATCCACAGGAGATGCTGGAGCAGTTCACCCCAGCGGGAGGTTCCTTAGAGAAACAGACTGTCACCACCACGAATCTGACAGACAATACCCTTTATGCTACCAAGTTCGTATTCGGACATCCCTTATGGGGCGGTAATCTCTCCTTTGGCGGTGAATACACCTATACGAACCGGGATAATTCGTACATGAATGTGGAAGGAATTCTGGACGACAATAACAACAACATCAAGGAAAACTCTACTTCTGCTTTTCTGGAATATGCCCGCAGCTTCGGCAAGCTACAGGCACAGTTAGGTGTACGGTATGAGCATCTGTCTTCCGACTATTACGAGGATGGCAAATATATGGACGAGCAGAGCAGGACATACGACAATGTATTCCCGTCCGTATCCTTGAATCTTCCTATTGGTAAAGTACAGACCCAATTGACCTATACCGGCAGTATCTACCGTCCTTCATACTGGATGCTGAGAAGTGACATCATGTACGGAAACCGATATACCTACGAAGGAGGTAATCCGCTGCTGAGACCGTCACTGATAAACCGTCTTACGCTGAATGTATCGTACAAGTGGATATACCTCAATTCACGATACATACACGGAGAAGATGCCATTACACAGTTAAGCAGGGCATATTCGGAAGACAATCCGACCGTTTCGTTACATTCCTTCTACAACATGTATAACAGTGACAAGTTATATACCACTCTTACATTGTCTCCAACAATCGGATTATGGTCTCCCCAGTTCAATTTTCTTCTGCTCCAGCAATGGTATAAGGTGGAAACATCCAATGGAACAGAAAACTTCAATAATCCGATATTGAACTTTGCCTGGAACAACAATTTCAAGCTGCCTCTTGGTATCAGTCTTGATGTAGATTTAGGTTTTGACACGCCGGGTGACAACGAAAATACAAAGGTCGAAGAATGGTGCTGGTTTGCGAACATCAGCCTTTACAAGAGTTTCCTTAAAGACCGCCTTTCGGTTCAGCTGAAAGCCTATGATCTTTTCAACTCATATCAGGCAAAATCAACCGTTTACAGTGGTAACCGTCTGATGACAATCAAAATGGAAGCCCGCAGAAATATTGGCATTACATTACGCTACAAGTTCAATGCAGCCAAGAGCAAGTACAAGGGAACGGGTGCCGGAGACAGCCAGAAGAGCCGTATGTAAAACAATTAAGACTATAAAAATGAAAAGTATTGGAACTTTATTTATGTTGGTATGTACTTTTTCTTCATTAGAAGTATCAGCACAAACCATCACTGGAAAGCTGATTGACGAGAACAGCCAGCCATTGCCTTACGCCAATGTGGTGCTGTTATCGTTACCTGATTCGACATTCGTGAGTGGAACAATCAGTGGTGAGGACGGGGTTTTCACACTGGAAACCACATCGAAAAACCAGATAGTAAAAATATCCTCCATTGGATATAAGACAGTGTATAAGCCAACCGTTCCGACGAATATCGGTATCGTCCAGCTCGTATCGGATGCACAGATGCTTGGTGAAGTAGTGGTAAAAGGAAATTTGCCGGTTACTCGGATGAAAGGGGATGCCATGGTGACAAGTGTGGAAAACAGCGTGTTGAGTAAAGTAGGTTCAGCTAATGATGTACTGACTAAAATACCGGGTATTACCAAAAAACAGGACACATTTGAAGTGTTCGGTAAAGGAACTCCGCTAATATATATCAACGGCAGAAAACTGCATGATTTGTCTGAACTTGAACAGCTTAATTCTGATGAGATAAAAAAGATAGAAGTGATACGGAACCCAGGTTCAAGATATGATGCTACCGTAAAAGCTGTTATACGAATCCAAACAATTAAGCGTCAGGGTGACGGATTTGGTTTCAATTTGCGTTCCAGCTATTATCAATCTAAGAACACAGACCTGATAGAACAGGCGAATTTCAATTATCGTCACAACAATCTGGATATTTTTGGTTCTGTCAATTATAACTTGACGGATAGTTGGCAAGAAGCTATCATGGTATTAAATGAGAAAGGAACAAAGTCATGGAATCACCATATGGAAAATCATTGGAATGTTCTGACAGAAAACCTGAATGGAAACATCGGGTTGAATTATCAGATAAATGAAAACCATACTGTGGGTGCGAAATATAAAGTCGGTAAAAGACTGAAAGAAGAAAATCCATTATCTAAAGAAACAAATATAACAGTGGATGATGTCTTTTATGACAATATAAAAGTTACCGGCGAGGAATATCGTGACCATAAGCTTGGGCATGAATTAAATGCCTATTATAATGGGCAAGCAGGGAAGATAAACATTGATTTTAATCTGGATTATTTTCAAAACGGAAATTCTTATAACGCTTTCTCTCAGGAGATTAGCCAAACATCGGATAATCGTGTTGTTCATTCCGTCAATGATGTAAGAAATCGTCTTGCCGCAGGAAAACTTACTTTATCTTTCCCTTTAATAGGAGGAACGTTTGCCGTAGGAAGTGAGGCAACCTATACCCATCGGAACGATGATTATTTTAATGAGGAAAATTATGTGCCTTCTTCCAATAGTAAAATCAAGGAGATAAATGCTACGGCGTATGCAGAATATAACCGTAGTTTTCCGTGGGGTGACTGGTCGTTGGGGTTAAGGTATGAGCATGTTAAATTTGACTATTATGAGGATGATATACATATAAATGAGCAAAGTCGTACATTTGATAATATATTTCCCCATATATCGTTTTCTACACAATTAGGAAATGTTCAGACACAGTTGAGTTATACGGCAAAAACACAAAGGCCATCATATAGTGAATTAAGCAACAATGTATATTATTCAGATCGTTTTACCCTTCAAAAAGGGAATCCGACCCTTCGTCCTACCATTATACATGACTTGACACTATCCGGCTCATGGAGATTCTTGCAGATGTCATTATCTTACTCACAGACAAAGGACTGGATTATGTTTTGGGGAGAGTTAATGAATGAAGATGCTTCACTTACCATGTTAACCAACCGTAACTGGGATAAGTCCATTCCAATGTTTACCGCTTTCTTGTCTGCTACGCCTAAAATTGGTTGTTGGTCACCAATGCTGAGTGTAGGCATGCAAAAACAATGGCTGACAGTCGATTATTTTAAGAAACCGAAAAAATTGAACACCCCCACATTTACGGCATCGTTCAATAACACATGGGAACTGCCGCTTGGTTTTATGATAGGTCTTGATTCCTATATTCAGAGCACAGGTGCATCGCAGAATATTTATACTGAAAAACCTTACGGATACGTAAATCTTTCAGTTAGAAAAAGTTTCTTGAATGAAGCTTTAAGTGTTGAATTAAGAGGAAATGATATTTTCAACACAAATAAAATAAGCTATAGCCTGTATAGTGGTGATTATTATTTATATCAGAAAAATATTTGGGACAGACAAGAATTTGTAATGACGGTTCGTTACAAGTTTAATGCAACCAAGAGTAAGTATAAAGGAACTGGAGCTGGAGACAGCCAGAAGAGGCGTATGTAACTTATGACAATATCAATTATCAGAATTGCCCTATAAGGTAGTGGAAAAGGCTCGCGAAGTATGGAACTTTGCAGCGGAAAACTAAAATAACATCATACAATGAGATTTATAAAAGTATATCTAATTATACTTATAGGTGTTTTTTATTTTCACCAAAATATTAATTACTAAAACATAACATTATGGAAACAAAGAGTATTGCAACTTTCCCCTGTCCTTGGAGTATGGGAGTCACATTTTTGACAGCCATTACAGTTATTATTTTGTCCATATCCACATATTATGTTTGGACAAATGAATTAATTTGGCTTAAATACACACTAATTATTATTTTCTTGGGCACAATTATCGGAGTATTGCTACTGATGCCGCTACGACTGACCATTGAGAATAATAAAATAATTTTACATAGACTGATTGGCTCAATTCATATTCCTTTCAAGGATATTATAGAATTGAAAGGAATACCAAACTCGGAAACTGCATATTCTATTCGTTTATTGGGAAGTGGTGGATTATGCGGATATTTAGGCAAATTCAGGAATAAAAAATTAGGAAATTACTCTATGTATGCAACGAATCTTAATGAATTAATACTTATTCGTACTGACAGAAAAGCTTACGTGTTCAGCTGTAAGAACCGTGACGAATTTATTGAATCTTTTAATAGTCTTTTTGGAAATCAAGTATAGTCCAAAGAACCATATGTAATTTACGACAGTATCAATTTCTTATATAAATTTCTCATGGGCAGTTGTGAGCATCATTGACAGGGATGTCCGCGACTGCCTTCAATCCATGAAGCGTCTGGGTGAACCGATAGCAACTACTATCGAAAGATATGTTATCTGGTCTTTTGGCATATTGCCTTTATTGATAAAGGAAAGATAAACCAATGTAACGATGAGAAAGTTATTGAGCTTGGACGGAAGAAACTAAGTGGAAACAGAGAGGAGCAATATATCGTTTCTTGTATCCAAGAAATATGATAGAGGACAGTAATATACTCTAATTTCAGTTCATTCTTCATTATAAGTTCTTTGTATTTAGAAAGCAGATAAGAAGAGTTTAACAGAGGTATAACAAGTTCCAATGAGAAAAATGGAGACTTAATAATCATTGGAATATAAAGTCTTGCAGTAAACTATCAAAGAATTTAAAACATTATATACATGAACAACAATACATTTTCAAGATGGAAGGAATCCCTCCACCTGAAAATCCTGTCGGGCTATCTCATACTGGGACTGCTCGTACTGGGCATCATCACGGCTGTATGGTACGAAAAGCAGGTATTTGAGCAGGCGGAGGCTGAGGAACGCAGCCTGCTCATGCAGAGAACTACCGCCAGCGAAGCATACCGGGGACTGATCACACTGTTTCTGGACAATGACCGCGCAATGCTGTGGGACGACTCGGACATGGATACATACGACCGGCGGGAATCGCACACGATGGAGGTGATAGACCGGCTGAAAGGCTACTACGGAGAGCCGGCACAGACGGCAAGGATAGACACGGTAGTAAGGCTGCTGCACGAGAAACGCAGGCTGATCGAGCGGATGGTGGATATGCCGACCACGGCGTACCGCATGGACAGCCTGCTGGAACGCCATCTGCCCGGACTGGAGCAGACGGCATCGGTACGGACAACGACAGTGACGGAACGCACCGAACCGGAAGAGGAAAAGAAACGGGGCGGACTGTTCGGCCTGTTCCGCAAGAAAAAGAAAGAAGAACCGGCACGCACGACCACACGGGTGAGCACGACACCCAACACCCGGCACATTGCGGAGATGCGGCGGTTTGAGGAGGAGATGCGTACGGCACTGGCAGAGCAGGAACAGGCATTCTCCCATCTGTCGGACTCACTGAAAATACGCAACAGCATACTGAACCGGAACCTTTCGCGGCTGATACGGGAAATCGGACAGGACGAGACGGAACGCATGGAAGAAAGGCACATGCGGGTGGCGGAACTGAGAGAAACGGCATTCGTACTGATATGCGGCATATCGGCGGCAGGTGTCCTGTGTGCAGTGCTGCTGTATGCAGTAGTCCGGAGGGACATCCGCCGCCGCACCAGAGACAGGAAACAGCGAGAGGAACTGATAGAGACCCTGCGCAGGTCGGTCCGGGAGAATGAAGAGCTGATAAAAAGCAGACAGAACATCATGCAGACGGTGACGCACGACCTGCGCTCACCACTGACCGCCATACGCGGCAATGCGGAACTGATACTGAAGGACGGAAACCGGGAGGAAACGGCGCTGCACGCAGAACATATACGGCAGTCGGCAGAGCGTATGGGGGCACTGATGGAGAACCTGCTGGACTACTACCGCATAGACAACGGAAAGGAGACCGTCAGGGTGAAGCCGTTCAGACTGGCGGGAGTGGCGGAAACGCTGGAAACGGAGTTTGCCGCACGGATGGAAGAGAAACGGCTGGAGTTCAGGGTGAACAACGCCGCTGACGAGGTGGTCATGGGCGACAGGAACCTGATACTGCGTATCGGCAGCAACCTGCTGTCGAACGCACTGAAGTTTACGGAACGCGGGGGTGTGACACTGACCGCCCTGTATGCCGGAGGGAAATTCACACTTGCGGTGGAAGATACCGGAGGAGGAATAGACAAGGACAAACGGGAACAGATATTCAAGCCGTTCGAGCGGCTGAGCAATGCCGCCACGCAGGACGGCTTCGGACTGGGACTGTCGATAGTGAAAAGCCTTGCGGAACTGATGGAGGGCAGCATATCGGTGGAGAACATACGGAACACGGGCAGCCGCTTCAGCGTGGTGCTGCCGCTGCCCCAGGCGGAGAAAGCCGGAGAAACAGACCGCAAGGCAGCAGCGAAGCGGACAAGACTGGGCGGATGTTCGGTGTTGTCGCTGGACAACGACGGCATCATATTGGGGATGATACACGACATATTCGTGCAGAACGGTGTGCACTGCGACACCTGCACGAGCACGGGGGAAATGGCGGAGAAGCTGCGCGAGGGACACTATGACCTGCTGACCACGGACCTGAAGATGCAGGACGCAAGCGGCTATGAGGTGCTGGAACTGCTCCGCACGTCGGACATAGGCAACTCACGCACCATCCCCGTGATGGTGGTGACCGGCTCGAAAAGCATCACGAAAGAGGAGCTGGCAGGTGCGGGCTTCAGCTCGGTGCTGTACAAGCCGTTCTCCATCGACGAACTGCTGGCAGGTGCGGAAGAATGCATCGGTGAGGACAGCACCCCACGCATAGACCTCGGCCCGTTGTTCGCATACGGCGACAAGCGGCAGAGGCTGGAATGTCTGGTCAGGGAAACGGAGAAGGAAATGGCCGCCATACGGGAGGAAGCGGAAAGGTGTGACAGGGACAGGCTGGACTATTGGATACACCATATCCGCAGCTCGTGGATGCTGATACATGCCGAAGGGCCGCTGCAGGAGCTGTATGACGTGCTCCACGGAAACGGGACGGCAGAAGAAATCAGGGAGTATGCCGGAAAGGTAACCGGTCAGGGCGAAACGATTATCCGGCTCGCCCGAAAGGAAATGGAGAGAACGGTATGGGAAGAATAATAGTGATAGAGGACAACCCGGTATTCCGCGACCATGTCTGCGGAATGCTGGAGAAGGCAGGCTACAAGACCCACACGGCATACGACTGTGCCGGGGCACGGAGGCTGCTGGAGGAACTGGACGATGGGGACATCATCGTGTCGGACCTGCGTCTGCCCGACGGGGAATGTACGGAAGTGCTGGAGCGGATGCGGGAAACGGGTATCAGAAACCCGTTTGTCATCATGACCGACTATGCGCAGGTCGCGTCGGCGGTCAGCTCCATGAGGCTGGGAGCCGAAGACTATATCCCCAAGACCCTGCTGCAGGAAAAGCTGCTTCCGAGGATAAGTGAGCTGGTACGCAAATCGGAAAGAAGGCATACCATGCCCATACTGGAGCGCAGAAGTGCTGCATTCCGGACCATCGACCGGCGTATCTCACTGGTAGCCCCGACGGATATAGGGGTGCTGATACTTGGAGAAAACGGCACGGGCAAGGAACACGTAGCAGAAAAGATACATGCGCAGAGTACCCGGCAGAAAGGTCCGTTTGTCGCGATAGACTGCGGTATGCTGACACGGGAGCTGGCGGCATCCGAGCTGTTCGGATACGAGAAAGGTGCGTTTACGGGAGCCACAACCGGAAAGAAGGGCTGCATGGCGGAGGCTGACGGCGGCACGCTGTTTCTGGACGAGGTGGGCAACCTGCCCGCTGAGGTACAGCAGAAACTGCTGCGTGCGCTGCAGACCAAATGCTACCGTCCGACGGGCTGCACCCGCGAGCGGAAAGCGGATGTGCGCATCGTGGCGGCGACCAACGAGAATCTGGAGAAGGCAGTGGAGGAAGGACGTTTCCGGCGGGACCTGTATTACCGCCTGAAGGAGTTTGTCATCAAGATACCGCCGCTGCGGGAGTGCCGGGAGGACATACTGCCCCTTGCGGAGTTTTTCCGGGAGCTTGCCAACGAGGAACTGGGACGGCATACGGAAGGATTCGACAAGGAGGCGGAAAAGGAACTCATGAGGCGGATGTGGGCAGGAAATGTGAGGGAACTGAAACAGACGGTGCGTTCCGCCGTCCTGCTGACGGAAGGAAGGCTGATAGGAGTCGACAGGCTGGAAGCGGAAAGTACGGCACAGGCAGGCAGCTCCCTGCTGCTGAAAGACGGGAATGAGGAAAGGGAACGCATCGTGCGGGCACTGGCACAGGCGGACGGAAACCGCGAAGTGACTGCCGGACTGCTGGGTATCAGCCGCACGACCCTGTACAACAAGATGAAAGAATACGGTATCATGCAGAAAAAGAGCGAAAAATGAGAAAATCTCGACTGAAAATCCTATCTTTGCATGAACATAGGAGAAATACGGTACGGAGAAACACGGTTTCCCGTACCGGCTAAGATATAGTATAGAATAAGACCGCAAGGCGTTTCTGGTGAAAATCTGGAAAATTTGAAGACAGGATACGATTGCGTGATGCTTATGCTATGCCTGGGCATAGCGTGCATTTACGTAATTCCTGTCAGGCTTTCCAGAGCCATCACCAGAAGTAGCGTAATTTGTACGCTATTTTTTTATTATATACGGCTTCCGGTCGCAACAGAATGACCGCTATGGCAAAAGTCCGATTACTCGCCGTCCTGACGATGGACGGCTGTCCGGCAGAAACAACCTGTCTGTCCGGGCGATGGCTTGGTTCCGACCAGTACGGGATAGGTGCGCTGAAAGAGGCTGCCACCTGCGTCCTGACAGAAGACACGTCGCTTACACTCCTCTCCAACCGGATGGAAAACACCGGCGATTCCCTGAACTATCTGATAGAAGCAACCGAAAAGACGGCAGGCATCATCAACGGCATGATACGGATGCGGCTTGTGGATGAAATCATCCTCTACATGGTTCCCGTCATTGCGGGAAACGGCAGCAGGCTGTTCCAGTCGTCGCTGCCCGAAAGCGAATGGACATGCACGGGAAGCAGACAATGGAAGGACGGTATGGTAAGGATAGCCTACGGACGGAAAACACCTCGCCAACGGGTGGTGACGTTCGGAAAATGAACGCCCGGTACGTTCAAAAAGTGAACGTACGTTCAGATTCTGAACAAAAAAAGAGGCGTCGGGAGAAGCTCCAAAAAATATTTTCAGCAAATATTTCTCTGAATATCAGCGTAATATATCCATACTTAAAGAAAAACACTCCCGCAGGACCGCTATTTGTCCCATAGTTTTATGTGCGCACACTTCAAACCAAGTGTAATAACATAAAACTGAAAGAAAATGGAACACCTCATATTGACAGAAACAGACTTCTTCCGTCTGATAGACAACCCCGGCTCTACCGGACTGGGAACCGCATACAACGAGTTTACGACCACAGTCGTATCCCTGTGCAAGGAAAGGGAAAGTATCTGCCGGACTGTTTTCGCACTGAGCTATGCGGAAACGGAACTGCAATATCACGATGCCATGCAGGAGACGGACTCCAGCCGCAGCATGTATGTGAGAAAGGCGCTGTCGTTCGTGCGCAAGATACTGAAATATTATCAGGTAGGGCTGCATCGAGGCGGAGCCTTTGACGGAGGCGAAAAGACAAACCAAGGGCAGGACGAAGCCGCAGCGATGCAGTGGACGGGAAGCACGGCCGAGCTGGTGGAACTGATTTACGGTCTGGACGAGATGAAGCTCATCAACGGAGGGGAAACGGGCATCAAGGAGCTGCTGGCGAGATTCTGCCGCATGTTCGGTGTGGAGATAAAGGAGAACCAGTGCTACAACACCTATGCGGACATCAAGCGGCGGAAGAACGAGAGCCGGACGTATTTCTTTGACAGGGCGGTGGAACGGCTGAACCGCAGGATGATGCGGGACGAGAAGGCGGAACGGAAGAGGCGGTGAAGCAAGAAAATAAGCGATAAGTCCGCCTTGATTTATTACGAAAAAAATAAAAAAAGTTTCTACTATATTTGTATTATCAAATATAAATTGTACTTTTGCAATACAATATCGCCCTTAGGTGGAAAATACTAAGGCTCGCCACCCCTAAAAAGGTGGCTTATTTTTTATATATACAATTGGAATATGGAGCAAAAACAACGCGTTATAGTCTATATTGACGGATTCAATTTCTATTTCGGACTGAAGAGCAACGCTAAATGGAAGAAATATTACTGGCTTGATATAGTCAAGTTGTTCGAGATGTTCATGCGTCCGAATCAGGAGCTTGTTGCCGTCAAGTATTTTTCGGCAAAGCCTGACGATATAGACCAAAGTCTTCGCCAGAATGCCTTTTTTCAAGCCAATAGAGAAAATCCAAAATTCAAGTTGATATTGGGTAAGTATCTGAAAAAATCTATAACCTGTTTCAAATGCGGAAATGTTATTCATACCCATGAGGAAAAGGAAACTGATGTACGAATAGCCACACAGATTGTAGCAGATGCCTATCAGAAGAATTGTGATATATCCATTATAGTATCAGCTGATAGTGACATGATACCTGCTATCGAACTTGCAACAGAAGCTTGTCAAAAGGTTTTTGTATATTTCCCTCCTTACCAGTACTCCAGTAATCTTGCTACTATGGGTATGGGTAAGCCTATCCATATGAAACAATATGAAACTCGTTTCAGGCAATGTCTTTTACCTGATGTGGTACATCTTGGAAAGGCAAACTTTGATTTACAGATACCTAAGAAATGGAAGGCTTTTCAGTCAATCTGAATCAGAAATACGCGTTATAAAAAAGGAAAATCCGTAATACAGTCTGGAATATCCAGTCGTATTACGGATTTTTCTTTTCGTCTATGATATTTCTATTTGTTCTGCAAGAGGTATTGCAGTTCGGGGTCGGACTGTATGCGCTGCAACTCGTCAGCGACAATCTGCCGGACTTCGGCACGGATACGGTTGTAGTTATCCTAGTTCATCTCCTTCATGCGGTCGTTGCCGCCGGCATCTGTAAAGCCCGTGATGACGGGTATAGACCGGTAAGCCTGTTCCTCACGCTTCACTTTCTCGGCATCGACCACAATTTGATGATTAACGGTTTAATCTGACGTAGTGACGACATGAAGTCATTAAATCCGTAAATCAGTGCGTCAGTCAATCTGTAATTATCTGCAACAACCAATCCCCGAAGACGTGCATATTCCACGACTTCGGGCTTTTTTATCTCCTTTTACCTGAAAGAGCAACCCGTTTATACTGCATTTTCTTTTGGCATGACCTATTTTGCGCCGTTCCGCATAGATTTGCGTATCAAGATTTTACCGACACTTCCGTAGCTTTGCAACCATGTTTAACCCGTTGCCGACAGAATGTAGGCAGCACTAAAACCTGTATCAAGAACATGAAGAAAAAAATCATTTGCGTAGGTACAACTCTCTACAGGATTGTAAATCGGGATTGTCATTATTCACCTATAAGGGGAATAGGACGTTACTACACGGTAAACAAAACACAGCTGGAAAAATTCTGATATTTTGATGAGATGATGAAAGTATATATAAACATAAAGAGAAACAGCAACTTACGTCTTCATCAACCTTTCAACAAGAGAATCGGGCTGATGAAAAGAGGAAGGACATACCGCACTCTACATCACTTTTCTTTTGGCGAGCGATTTGATGAAACGATGATGAATGCATATCATTTTGGTTATCAGTATATTATCCTATCACCTCATCAATTCATCGGATTTTCATCCGCCAACAAGTCTATCGAACAAACGGACGGAAGAAAATGCCACTATCCGCAGGCTGGTCGGACATCCGACCTGCCTGCTGTCCGACCAGCCGACAAGGAAAGGTGTATCATATCAATGAAAAGAAAAGGTCTGCCTATACCGCTGGTACTCTCACAAGCTTTTGGAAACAGAAAAGCCATAGCTCATTAGGGCATTTTCTTTACGCAGTGCAGGCACAGCTAAAAATGCCCCAATGAGCCAACGGGGTTACACCCCTCTGGACACCCCCGTTTGCCATGCGGCATGACCGCAGCAGACGGAAACCAACAAACCAAATTGTCAAACTTGAAAACGAAAAACAAGCATGGGATATATAAGCATTCAAATCAACAAAGCGAAAGGCTCGGCTGACACGGGCGCATCCGACCACATAGAACGTAAGACCATACCCAAGAACGCAGACCCTACACGTACACATCTCAACCGTGAACTGGTGGAGTTTCCTGATGGAGTGTCCGACCGTACCGAAGCGATAAGTCACCGTATCCGTACGGCTGGTATCAAACGTAAGATAACCCCTGACCAAGTGCGGGCAATTAGAATCGTGCTTTCGGGTACGCACGAGGATATGATGAAAATACAGGACGAGGGCAGACTTGACGAATGGTGTGATGACAACCTGCAATGGCTGCAACGCACATTCGGCAAGGAGAACACAGTTTCGGCAGTCCTACACATGGACGAACATACACCGCATATCCACGCAACGGTCGTGCCGATAGTAACAGGAGAGCGCAGGAAAACCAAGAGGAAGCAGATAGAGGGCAAACGCACGTACCGCAAGAAATCCAACGCCGTTCGCCTGTGCGCCGATGATGTGCTGACACGTGGGAAGCTGGTCTCCTACCATGACAGCTACGCCGCAGCGATGGCGAAATATGGCTTGCAGCGTGGTGTCCGTGGTTCGGAAGCACGGCATACCACCACCGCCCAATACTACCGTGACCTGAAGCGGCAGACGGGAGAATTGGAAGCCAACGTACAACAGTTGCAGACCGAACAGCGACAGGCGGAACAACAGCTTGATAAGGTTAAGCAAGAAATCAAGTCGGAGAAGCTGGAAGCAGCCAAGACGGAAGCGAAAGCCGCATTTGTGGCAAAAGTTGGTTCTCTTTTGGGCAGCGGCAAGCTCAAAGAGTTGGAAGCCGACAACCATGCTCTGCAAAGCAAGGTTACAGCTCGTGACGAGAGCATAGAACTGTTGCAGCAACAGATGCAGCGGCAGCAGGAAGAACACCACCGGCAGTTGATGGAGATGCAAGCCAAGCACCGCAGGGAAATGGCGGACAAGGAAGCAGAACACCAAAAAAAGGTGTCATTTTTGAAATCCATCATTTCAAAAGCACAAACATGGTTTCCGCTGTTCCAAGAACTGGTGCACATGGAGAAGTTCTGCCTTAAAGTCGGCTTCAACGAAAGACAGACTGCCACGCTCATCAGCGGCAAGCCGCTGTTCTATGAGGGTGAACTCTATTCGGAGGAACACAAGCGGAAGTTCAAAACTGAAAGAGCAGGTTTTCAAGTGGTGAAAGACCCAAGAGACAAGTCCAAACTTGTACTTGCCATAAATGGGCAACTGATTGGCGAATGGTTCAAGGAACAGTTCAACAGGCTGTTTTCATCCATTAGGAGGACAGTTGAGCCGTATAGAAAAGGCAAGGGCATGGGATTATAAACAATACCAACGAGAGGATAGCAAGTTTGTTTTGGACAGACCAAAACCGCTTGCAATCCTCTCGTTGATATTTTAAAGATAAATGAATCATGAAACTTCGTAACCTTGTGAAATGATATACGACTTTTCTTCCTTGCTGAATCTTTTAGCGATTTTATAGCCCTTACTTATCAAAGTCGAAACTTCCTTATCGTTAAATGCTGGCTTAAAATCATTATCGTTTTTATTTTTTAGTCTAAGCCAAGCTATTGGTTGCTTTTTATTGACACTTTCCATGACAAATAGTTGTCCTTGCTGAACGAGCGAAGTTTCTTGTTCTATTGTTGGGAAATATGTGTCCGTGGTGGATATGTCTTTACCTTTTATCGTATCTTCAGAAGATAAACTTACTGCTACATTTTCGTTTCTATTTTCCGAACAGATTTCTTTTTCGTTAGATTCTTGCACATAATCTAATTTATTAGCTTCTTGATTTTCAGTTCGTAATTCAAATATAGGTAATTTTACAAAATCGTAATACGCATCATAAGTTTTGTCATACCCAAGAGTTAGCCCCAAAAGATACACAGCAACAGAACATTCAAGCCCAAATTTTTTTGCATAATTGATAATTTTCGAATCAATGCAAAATCCATCGCTAAACTTATCTTTCATAAGTAAAAACAATGGAGCTGCAATAGCAAATTTGCACCCTGCATCTTCATCAGTCAAAGAAGACAAATTGGACCTAACAGCTATATTCGAAAGTGATGCGAAGTCGTCTTTGGAACAATTTATTATCTGTGTATAAAGCCCTGTTGTTTCAGCAACATCTTCTTGCAGTTCTATTTTTTTCAGCCAATTGCAAGCTACATGGATATAGTCACAAAAATACCCTTTCGTATTGTTAGGATAAAAACTATGGCGTTCATACCGTAGAAGATACGTCCATATAGATTGTTCTCCTGTCGGACGTTTATATGAAAACAATTCATCAAATACTTCGGAAACAATATCATCGGTAATAATAGATTCACACATCTTCCTGTCGGTTTCCGACAAATCAAATATCGCCCATAAATTATCAATACCTCGTTTGGATTGCAACATTAGCCGATTATTGTGTAAAGTATTAAATTTCTCACCCCAAGGTGACACATGAAGCTTAATTCGAGAATCAAACGATACACTCATTTCCTTTTTGGCTTCCTCATCGAAAGTATAAAGCCCCCTTACATTTTCAATGCTTACAGGACAGGGACACTCATTCCCATTATCGCTGATAAAATGTATCACCATATACTCAAAAGAGTATTCGAAAAAGTTCATATTCTTTGCCAGCTTCTCAAACAAATCATCATCATTTGCATGAGCCTTGATGTTTCCGTCAAAATTGATTGCCGAATAAACATTCAATTTACCATACTTGAATAAATCTACGAAATCCGCCTTACGTATAATTGCTAAATAATCCATTGTATCTATAATTTAAAATCCCCAAGGGTTGTTATTGTTGTTATTAGTTGTTGATTGACTTGCCACCGATGTGGAAATATCTATGTGCGAACAATTTGACTTGAAAGCATCCAAATAATCACTTGGATAGCCATAATAAGAAATGAAGTGATTTAAACTTATTTCATTCTCTTAAAATCGTATCAAAATGTTAAAG
>ENA-ORSA01001396-ORSA01001396.1-human-gut-metagenome-genome-assembly--contig:-NODE-1396-length-20168-cov-5.093323_pt1 | contig 20168 bp, 33 predicted proteins | sample MGYA00242179_ERZ509142 | MGnify/ENA primary metagenome ERZ509142 (study PRJEB26280, sample SAMEA2338659) | human gut metagenome | biome: human gut; feature: human-associated habitat; material: faeces... | reverse complement strand
GATTTCGCCACGCTTGTTCTGGGGCAAATCTACTCCAACAATTCTTATTGCCATTTTGTTATTGATAAATTAAAAAATTAATTTTAGCCCTGACGTAATTTGTACTTGGGGTTCTTCTTGTTGATTACGTACAAGCGACCTTTACGACGTACTATCTTACAGTCGGGTGTACGCTTCTTGATTGATGTTCTCGTCTTCATATATCTCTATAAATTTATTTGTATCTGAACACTATTCTGCCTTTTGTCAAATCGTAAGGACTCATCTCGACCTTCACCTTGTCGCCAGGAAGTATCTTGATGTAGTGCATCCTCATCTTTCCTGAAATATGAGCCGTGATAGGACAACCATTCTCTAACTCAACACGGAACATTGCGTTTGACAACGCCTCCACAATGGTTCCGTCCTGCTCAATCGCATCTTGCTTTGCCATTCTTGATAATTTTATGAATTTCCTTCTAATTGTTCTACTTCCTTGAAAGAAGACAAAATTTCCGCCTTCCCCCTGCGCACTGCAACCGTATGCTCAAAATGAGCGGCCGGTTTGCCGTCACGCGTCCTTACTGTCCAATGGTCGGGCATCAAGTAAATATAGCGGCGGCCCAATGTTATCATCGGTTCTATGGCAATACACATACCAGCTTTAAGCATTACTCCGCTACCGCGTGTCCCATAATTCGGGACGGCAGGATTTTCATGCATCTTGCGGCCTATTCCATGGCCAGTCAATTCTCTGACAACACCATAGCCTGCAGCTTCACAATGCTCTTGGACAGCGTTGCCGATGTCTCCAAGATGCCTGCCAGCTACAGCATTCTCTATTCCAAGCAACAAAGCTTCTTTTGTTATCTGAAGCAAGTGCCTTACCTCGGCCTTGACCTCACCAACACAGAATGTATAGCAAGAGTCACCATTGAAACCGTCAAGTATTGCACCACAATCAACAGATATGACATCTCCATCCTTCAGTTCCGTCTTACTATCCGGCACTCCATGAACAACGACATCGTTTATCGAAGTGCAAATACTTGAGGGGAAAGGAGCCCCATATGGATTGGGAAAACCTTTAAACGAGGGTGTTGCCCCGTTGTCCCGTATGAATTCTTCCGCAATCTTATCCAACTGGAGTGTTGTAACACCCGGCTTGATATGTTTGCCTATCTCGCCGAGTGTTTTAGCAACCAACATGTTGGCATTGCGCATCAATCCAATTTCATCTTCTGTCTTAAGAAATATTTTCATTCAGTACAGAAATCCGCAATCAATATGCAGAAACTGTATTACGGCCACGCACACGGCCGGAATTCAACAATCCATCATAATGACGCATCATCAAATGGCTCTCTATCTGCTGCAGTGTATCTATTACTACTCCCACCAAAATGAGCAGTGATGTTCCACCAAAGAACTGTGAGAAAGCGTCCTGCACATCCAACAGCCCTGCGAGAGCTGGCATTATGGCGATGAAAGCGATGAACAACGAGCCTGGCAATGTAATACGCGACATTACATTGTCTATGTAATCCGCCGTATCCTTTCCCGGCTTGATGCCAGGAATAAAACCATTGTTACGCTTCATGTCTTCAGCCATCTGCGTAGGATTCAAAGTTATAGCTGTATAGAAATACGTGAATGCTATTATAAGAGCAGCAAACACGACATTATACAACAAACTCCTGTGGTCCATAAGTGCACGGACAACATAGCCGCTTTGGTCCGTCGAATACTGATATATTGCCAATGGGATAAACATCAAAGCCTGAGCAAAGATGATAGGCATCACATTGGCTGCAAACAATTTCAACGGTACATATTGGCGGGCACCGCCATACTGCTTGTTGCCAACAATACGCTTGGCGTACTGTACAGGTATCTTGCGCACACCTTGAACCAAAAGCAACGAAGCGCATACAACGGCATAAAGGATGGCTATTTCAATGATGAACATGACAAGTCCACCGCCTGAAATCGCAGTAAAGCGCGAGCTAACCTCTTGGATGAAGGCCTGCGGAAGACGTGCGATTATACCAATCATGATTATCAATGAGACACCGTTACCGATACCTTTGTCCGTTATGCGCTCACCAAGCCAAAGGACGAACATGCTGCCCGCTGCAAGTATTATTGTAGCCGATATCATGAATACAGACCAATCAATGCCTGAAGCCAATGCACCATACGCTTGTGCTTTCAGGTTCATCAAGTATGAAGGCGCCTGGAAGACCAAGATTGCAACTGTAAGCACACGAGTGTACCAGTTAATCTTCTTACGTCCGCTCTCACCCTCTCTCTGCATTTTCTGGAAATACGGAACAGCTACAGCCAACAGCTGCATAAAGATGGAAGCTGAGATGTAAGGCATTATGCCCAATGCAAAAATAGACGCATTGGAAAATGCACCACCGGAGAACATGTCCAACAGCGACATAAGGCCACCGCTGGTTTGCGTTTGTAACTTCTGCAACATAGAAGGGTCTATGCCTGGGAGAACCACGAAAGACCCAAATCTGTAAATTGCGACAAACGTTATGGTAATGAGGATTCGCTGACGCAAATCCTCAATTTTCCAACAGTTCTTCAGTGTCTCGATAAACTTTTTCATTTACTTAGATTATTGTTGTGTTACCACCAGCTGCCTTGATAGCTTCTTCGGCAGATTTAGAGAATGCGTTTGCCTCTACTTCTAGCTTGGCTTTAAGTTCGCCATTGCCAAGTATCTTAACCAACTCCTTACCATTGGTCAAACCTGCCTCTTTCAACTCGTTGATACCAATCTTAGTAAGACCCTTCGCTTCTGCTATGGCCTGAAGCGTAGAAAGGTTAACCGCAAAATACTCCTTGTGGTTGATATTCTTGAAACCAAATTTCGGGACACGACGCTGCAAAGGCATCTGACCTCCCTCAAATCCGATTTTCCTCTTGTAACCAGAACGAGCTTTGGCACCCTTATGTCCACGGGTAGAAGTACCGCCCAGACCCGAACCTGGACCACGGCCCAAGCGGCGACGTGAATGCGTTGAGCCTTCAGCTGGTTTCAAATTATGCAGTTTCATAATAAATCCTTGATTTTTTGAAAGTTATTTACTCGATAACGGTTACCAAATGGTGAACCTTCCTTATCATACCGCGCAAAGACGGAGAGTCCTCACGCTCTACAACTTGAGATATCTTATGCAGACCCAGAGCGTCAAGAGTACGCTTCTGGTCTATCGGAGCACCGATTTTGCTTTTAATCTGCTTGATTTTTATTGTTGCCATTTTCGCCTCCTTATCCTCTGAATACTTTTTCCATGCTTATTCCACGCGTCTTGGCAATGGTGTATGCATCACGCATCTGGCTCAACGCCACAATCGTAGCTTTTACAAGGTTGTGAGGATTAGACGAGCCCTTTGACTTGGCAAGAATATCCTTCACTCCCACGCTCTCGAGCACTGCACGCATAGCGCCACCTGCCACTAGACCAGTACCGGCCGCTGCAGGTTTTAAGAATACACGAGCACCACCAAAAGTCGCTTCTATCTCATGAGGAACAGTACCTTTCAAGACCGGAACCTTCACAAGATTCTTCTTGGCAGCCTCCACGCCTTTAGAAATAGCAGCTGTAACTTCACCTGCCTTTCCAAGTCCCCAGCCTATCACGCCGTTGCCGTCACCGACAACAACGATTGCGGCGAAGGTGAAAGTACGGCCACCTTTTGTCACTTTGGTGACACGGTTAATGGCAACCAACCTGTCCTTTAACTCTATGTCGCTATTTATCTTAACTTTATTCATTGCCATAATCGATTAAAAATTAAGTCCTCCCTTACGTGCTGCATCTGCAAGCTCCTTGACACGGCCATGGTAAAGGTAGCCATTACGGTCGAACACTACTTTTGAAATACCAGCCTCTACGGCTTTCTTTGCAATAAGTTCACCGACTTTGGCAGCCTGCGCACATTTAGGCATAGCCTCCATACCAAGAGATGACGCCGAAACCAATGTCGTTCCGGTCAAATCATTGATTACCTGCACATATATCTGCTTGTTGCTGCGGAATACGCTCATGCGCGGACGTTCAGCCGTCCCGTTTACACGCTTACGGATTCTGAACTTTATCTTAATTCGCCTTTCTGTTTTCTTTGTTGTCATAATCGTAAAATATTAAAGTTACTTAGCAGCGGCAGTCTTACCAGACTTTCTGCGGATGACTTCGCCTTGGAACAATATACCCTTGCCCTTGTAAGGTTCAGGCATACGGAAAGAGCGGATTTTTGCACAAATAAGTCCGAGCAACGCTTTGTCGCAAGATTCCAAAATGATGACAGGATTTTGATTCCTTTCAGACTTGGTCTCAACCTTTACTTCCTTTGGCAACTGGATGAATATAGGATGAGTGTATCCCAAAGCAAATTCTATTATGTTTCCCTGGTTGGAGACACGGTAGCCGACTCCGACAAGCTCCAGAATTTTCTTGTAGCCCTCGCTTACACCGACAACCATGTTGTTCACAAGCGCACGATAAAGGCCATGGAATGCCTGTTTCTGCTTGTAGTTTACAGGGCTGTTCTCGTCTATTTCAAACAATATATGATTGTCTTCTATCTTTACGATGATTGAAGAATCCACTTTTTGCGAAAGTTCACCCTTTGGGCCTTTTACGCCGACAACGCCATTGTTGAGAGTAACAGTGACTCCAGAAGGAATGCTGATTGGCAATTTACCTATTCTTGACATTTTCAATCCTCCTAAATTAATATACATAACAAAGGACTTCACCGCCTATCTTAAGCGCCTTAGCCTCTTTGTCTGTCATTACACCTTTGGATGTGGACAATATCGCTATACCCAATCCGTTAATAACTCTCGGCATGTCTTTGTAACCGGTATACTTGCGCAAACCCGGTGTAGACACTCTCTTCAAGCACCTTATGGCGTTTTCCTTAGTTGCGGGATCATACTTCAACGCAACCTTGATTGTTCCCTGTGGTCCGTCCTCAATGAACTTGTAGTTCAGGATGTAACCTTTCTCGAAGAGGATTTTAGTAATCTCTTTCTTCAAGTTTGAAGCTGGTACTTCAACAACACGGTGATGAGCCATGATTGCGTTTCTCAACCTCGTCAGATAATCTGCTATTGGATCTGTCATAAAATAATTGTTTAATTAATCGGGACTGCCCCGACAATATTAAATAAAACTTCCTGTTTATTCTTACCAGCTCGCCTTCTTAACTCCAGGAATGAGACCGGCCGAAGCCATCTCACGGAACTGGATACGCGAAAGGCCGAACTGACGCATGTAGCCCTTCGGACGGCCAGTTATCTTGCAACGGTTGTGCAGGCGTATGGGGTTTGCATTACGCGGAATGCTCTGCAACTTTCTTGCAGCCTCATATGCCTCTGCCGGGTCATCTGTCGTTGCAATGATTTTCTTCAAAGCCGCACGCTTCTCTGCGTAACGCGCAACAAGCTTCGCGCGCTTTACCTCGCGGGCTTTCATTGATTCTTTTGCCATATCTCTTAATCGTTTTTAGCGTTCTTGAAAGGTAAACCAAATGCCTTGAGCAGCGCATAACCCTCTTCGTCTGTCTGAGCAGAGGTAACGAACGTTATGTTCATACCCTGGATTTTATCGATAGTATCGATATTGATTTCCGGGAAAATTATCTGTTCCTGTATACCAAGGGTATAGTTGCCACGACCGTCAAACTTGCTCTCGATGCCTTTGAAGTCGCGGATACGCGGCAAGGCTATGCGGATAAGCCTCTCAAGGAATTCATACATGCGGTCACGGCGCAAAGTAACCATTACACCGATAGGCATCTTCTTACGAAGCTTGAAGTTCGCGATATCCTTTTTTGAATATGTAGCGACAGCTTTCTGGCCGGTAATCGTTGTTATCTCGTTGATTGCCACGTCAATGATTTTTCTGTCTTGCGTAGCATCTCCAAGTCCCTGGTTTACCACAATCTTCTTCAGGACAGGCACCTGCATCTTAGAAGAATAATTGAACTGTTTTTGCAGCGCGGGAGCGATTGTCTCCGCATATACCTTCTTTAATTCAGCTGTATTCATTATTTGATTTCCTCCCCTGATTTTTTAGCTATACGAACTTTTTTGCCGTCCTCTATCCTCTTGATTGCAATACGAGTAGGCTTGCCACTCTTCGGGTCAATCAGGCTCAAGTTAGAAACATGGATAGGCGCTTCCTGCTTGATAATGCCTCCCTGGGGATATTTCGCACTGGGTTTCATGTTCTTTGAAACCATATTCACGCCTTCTACAATGGCGCGCTGCTTCTCCACCAGAACCCTAAGCACCTTGCCTGTCTTGCCTTTGTCCTCACCGGCCAAGACAACGACCGTGTCATTTCTTTTTATATGTAACTTGCTCATTACTTACTTACTTTAAAATGTTAAAGGACCTCAGGTGCCAAAGATACGACTTTCATATTCACCGCACGGAGTTCACGTGCGACAGGGCCGAAAATACGGCTTCCACGAAGCTCGCCTGCATTGTTCAGCAATACACAAGCATTATCGTCGAAACGGATGTATGAGCCGTCAGCACGGCGTATTTCTTTCTTTGTGCGGACAATCAAAGCCTTAGATACTGCACCCTTTTTCAAATCACTTGACGGGATGACATTCTTGACTGCAACGACAATAACGTCACCAACACTTGCATAACGACGGCGTGTGCCACCCAACACGCGAATGCAAAGAGCCTCGCGCGCACCGCTGTTATCACATACTGTAAGTCTTGATTCTGCCTGTATCATAATTACTTAGCTTTTTCAATTATTTGAACCAATCTCCACCTCTTTGTCTTACTCAAAGGACGGGTTTCCATAATGAGCACTGTATCACCTACATTTGCCTCATTCTTTTCGTCATGTACATGGTACTTCTTTGTCTTTTGGACAAACTTGCCATATATAGGGTGCATCTCTTTGAACTTGGCTGCAATAACAATGGTTTTATCCATCTTGTTGCTTGTCACGACACCCGTTCTTGTCTTTCTTAAATTTCTCTTTTCCATCTGAACCATTGTTATTTGTTAAGCTCTCTCTGACGGAGAACCGTTTTCATGCGCGCGATATCACGACGAGCCGCTTTAATCTGCGAAGGATTCTCCAACGGCGTGATTGCATGATTCAATTTCATCTGATGGTACTTTGCAACCTCTGCCTCAAGCCTCTCAACCAAGTCCTTGGTTTCAAGTTCCCTTACTTCTTTAATCTTCATAATCAAGCGTTTTTATCGTAATCACGTCTAACAACAAACTTTGTCTTTACCGGCAGTTTCTGGGCTGCGAGGCGGAGAGCCTCCTTTGCAACGTCAAACGAAACGCCTTCAACTTCGAAGAGGATACGTCCCGGAGTAACAGGAGCGACCCATCCTGCGGGGTCACCCTTACCTTTACCCATTCGGACATCGGCAGGTTTGCGAGTTATAGGCTTGTCCGGGAATATCCTAATCCAAACCTGACCCTCACGCTGCATATAACGGTTGACTGCAACACGGGCAGCCTCTATCTGGCGGCTATCCAACCATTTGGCCTCAAGCGTCTTGATGCCAAACGAACCAAAAGCCAGCTGTGTCCCTCTGTGGGCGTTGCCCTTATTGCCACGTCCGTCTTGAGGTCTTCTATATTTTACTCTTTTTGGCTGTAACATGATAGATTCTTTCTTTAACGGTTATTGCTTCTCTTACGATTAATTCTTGACTTGCCGTTAGGACGTCCACCTTGCTTCTCCTGCGAGAAATTGACAGAGAGGTCACGCTTTCCGTAAACCTCGCCGCGGCAAATCCAAACCTTAATGCCCAACAAACCTACCTTCGTGAGAGCCTCAGCCTGGCAGAAGTCAATGTCCGCACGGAATGTATGCAGAGGAGTACGTCCCTCCTTATACATTTCCTTACGTGCCATTTCAGCACCGTTAAGACGGCCTGTTATCTGTACCTTGATACCCTCAGCTCCGGCACGCATCGTATTAGCTACAGCCATTTTTATTGCACGGCGGTAAGCAATCTTACCCTCAACCTGGCGCGCAATGTTATTAGCTACGATTGTCGCATCAAGCTCCGGTTTCTTAACTTCGTAAATATTGATTTGTATCTCCTTGTCGTAAAGCTTCTTCAGCTCTTCCTTCAACTTGTCTACATCCTGGCCGCCCTTGCCTATTACCAGTCCCGGACGAGCCGTACAGATTGTGATTGTGACGAGTTTCAGCGTACGCTCAATGACGATGCGCGACACGCTGGCCTTTGCCAGACGCTCGTTCAGGTACTTGCGGATTTTCATATCCTCAACGAGGTTGTCACCAAAGTTCTTTCCACCGAACCAATTTGAATCCCAACCCCTGATGATACCGAGACGGTTGCTTATCGGATTAACTTTCTGTCCCATTCTGCTTCTTATTTTTCGTCATTAGTTTTGGCATCTACAAACAATGTAACGTGATTGCTACGCTTACGGATACGGTAGCCACGTCCCCGAGGTGCCGGTCTCATACGCTTCATCGTGACACCCTCGTCAACGAATACTTTAGAGATATAAAGCTCGCCGTCTTCAGCTTTACGGTCATTCTTAACTTCCCAATTCGCTATGGCAGAACGCAAAAGTTTCTCCACATCGGCAGCCGCTGCCTTCTTCGAGAACTTCAAGACACCGAGGGCGTGATTTACCTCCATTCCACGAATCATGTCTACTACATAACGCATCTTACGCGGAGAAGAGGGCACACCTTTAAGCTTAGCGAAATACAATGTCTTACGGGCTTCTTTTCTTTTTTCAGCCGCTATCTTTTTTCTTGCTCCCATTATATTTTCCTTTATTTTTTCAATGGTTAGCCTATTTTACTTTTTGTTACCGGCATGGCCTCCAAAGCGACGCGTCAGGGAGAATTCCCCAAGCTTGTGTCCTACCATATTCTCGGTAATGTAAACAGGTATGAATTTATTTCCGTTATGAACTGCAACAGTGTGGCCTACAAAATCAGGAGAAATCACTGATGCCCTGGCCCAAGTCTTAACAACGCTCTTCTTTCCGCTTTCGTTCATCGCAAGGATTTTCTTCTCGAGCGAAACGTTGATATATGGACCTTTTTTTAATGAACGACTCATAATTACTCTTAGTTAACTTGATTATTTCTTATTAGCTCTTTCAATAATGTACTTGTTAGAAAGCTTCTTCGGAGCCCTTGTCTTGAGACCCTTAGCATACAAGCCCTTACGTGAACGAGGATGGCCTCCAGACTGACGTCCTTCACCACCACCCATCGGGTGATCATGCGGGTTCATGACAACACCACGGTTGTGAGGACGGCGTCCAAGCCAGCGTGAACGTCCAGCCTTTCCGGACTGCTCAAGAGCATGGTCAGAATTTCCTACACTACCGACGGTAGCCTTACAAGCACTAAGAATCTGGCGAGTTTCACCAGAAGGGAGCTTAACAACGCAATAACTGCCTTCACGAGAAGTCAACTGAGCAAAATTACCAGCCGAACGAACGAGCAACGCACCCTGTCCTGGACGCAATTCAATGTTGTGAATTACCGTACCAACGGGAATGTTTGCCAAAGGAAGCGCGTTACCAATCTCTGGCGCCGCGTCTTTGCCAGACATCAAGGTTGCACCAACCTGCAGTCCGTTAGGAGCAATAATGTAACGTTTTTCACCATCTGCATAATACAACAATGCAATACGAGCCGAACGGTTCGGATCGTACTCGATTGTCTTCACTACAGCAGGAACACCATCTTTCTCGCGTTTGAAGTCGATGAAACGATACTTTCTCTTATGACCGCCACCAAGATAGCGCATGGTCATCTTTCCTGTATTGTTTCGACCGCCGGTAGAACGCTTACCGCAAACGAGAGACTTCTCTGGTACGGATGCAGTAATTTCCTCGAACGTACCAATAATTTTGTGTCTTTGACCCGGAGTTACCGGTTTAAATTTACGTACTGCCATTTTTTATTTTCAAATATTGCTGTAAAAATCAATTGTATCACCCTCCTTGAGAGTGACGATAGCCTTCTTATATGCGTTCTTCTGGCCTTTTATTAGTCCGGCCTTCGTATAACGGCTCGAACGTTTGCCGGCATAACGCATAGTGTTCACGTCCTCAACTGTGACGTTATACAGACTCTCGACTTCCTTCTTGATTTGGAGTTTGTTTGCTTCCGGACGAACTATGAAGCCGTAGCGGTTAGGCCACTTGTCTGTAATCTTGGTCATCTTCTCAGTGACCAACGGTTTTATGATAAATGCCATAATACTTTTCTCCTTCTTACTTGTTTAAGATTTCGTCGATTGTCTTCAGCGAATTTTCAGTCATGACAAGTACGTCGGCATCCAACACCTTATAGGTATTAAGCGTCGACGCAGCCATAACATCAGCGCGCTGCAAATTACGAGCCGACAAATATACGTTTTTATTTGCATCCGGCAAAAGGAACAGCAGCTTCTTACCGTCAACTTTAAGATTTTTAGTAATATTTACAAAATCTTTTGTCTTTGGAGCGTCAAGATTGAAATCTTCAACTATTATAATGGCATTCTCTTTTGCCTTGTATGACAAAGCACTCTTACGTGCAAGAAGCGTGGTCTTGTGATTTATCTTTATGCTATAATCACGGGGCTTAGGACCAAATACGCGGCCACCACCTCTGAGCAACGGCGAATTGATGTCACCACGGCGAGCACCGCCACCGCCCTTCTGGCGTCCGAGCTTACGAGTTGAACCAGCGTGCTCGCTTCTTTCCTTAGCCTTAGCCGTACCTTGGCGCTGTGCAGCCATGTAACGCTTAACGTCAAGATAAATAACGTGGTCGTTGGGTTCAATGCCGAAGACAGATTCGTTTAACGTAACCTTTCTCCCAGTGTCCTCACCTTTGATATTTAATACGTTAATTTCCATTATTTCTCAATTAAAACGGTTGAACCTTTGCAACCAGCAACACTACCTTTCACAAGGATGAGGTTATGCTCCGGTATTACTTTTAACACTTTGAGATTCTGGGTTGTGACCCTGTCGCCACCCATCTGTCCGGCCATGCGCATTCCCTTGAACACCTTTGCAGGATAAGAACATGCGCCGATAGAACCCGGCTTACGGGCGCGGTCGTCCTGACCGTGGGTACTCTGACCTACACCACCGAAGCCATGACGCTTCATTACACCCTGGAAACCTTTTCCTTTTGACGTACCAACAACGTCTACAAAAGTAGTATCGTTGAAGATGTCAACGGTGATAGTGTCACCAAGGTTGTACTCCTCATCAAACTTGAACTCGGCCAAGTGTCTCTTCGGTGTCGTACCAGCCTTCTTGAAGACTCCCTGCATAGGCTTTGTAGTGTTCTTCTCCTTAGCTTCACCGAAGCCAAGCTGAACAGCCTTGTAGCCGTCTTTTTCGACAGTCTTCACCTGGGTAACAACACAAGGACCAGCTTCGATAACAGTGCACGGCACATTCTTGCCGTCGGCACTGAAAACGGATGTCATTCCGATTTTTCTTCCAATTAATCCTGGCATTTCAATTAATATTAAAAAGTTATACTATACTTTAATCTCTACCTCAACACCACTCGGCAACTCAAGTTTCATGAGCGCGTCAACGGTCTTAGCCGTTGAACTGTAGATGTCGATAAGACGCTTGTAATCGCTGAGTTGGAACTGCTCGCGCGCCTTCTTGTTCACAAACGTACTGCGGTTTACAGTGAAAATACGCTTGTGTGTAGGCAGGGGGATAGGACCGCTTACGATTGCGCCTGTAGCCTTCACGGCTTTAACGATTTTCTCTGCTGACTTGTCAACCAACTTGTGGTCGTAAGACTTCAGCTTAATTCTGATTTTCTGACTCATCTTGTCTTAATTTTTAAATTAAAGTTTTTAAGAGAGGAGGTACGCCCGTTAAGAGTCATTCGCTAACGTAACGCCTCACTCTCTTTATCATTTTGTTATACCAAGTCTACACGGCCTTTGATTTCCTCAAGGACGGTCTTTGCGATAGAGCTTGAAAGCGGAGCGTGATGGTCATATTCCATAGAGCTTGTCGCACGGCCAGAAGTGATTGTACGGAGCGCGGTAACATAACCAAACATTTCAGCTAGCGGCACCATAGCCCTGATGATACGCGCACCACTACGTGTCTCGTCCATACCTTCTACCTGACCGCGACGCTTGTTCAAGTCGCCGATGACGTCACCCATGTTTTCCTCGGGAGTAACAACCTCAAGCTTCATGATAGGCTCCATCAGCACAGGTCCTGCCTTCACGCAAGCACTCTTATAAGCGTTGAGAGCTGCTATTTCGAACGACAACTGGTCTGAGTCTACCGGGTGGAACGAACCGTCAAGCAGAGTAACCTTCAGGCTGTCCATAGGATAACCGCCGAGCACACCGCTCTTCATAGCGGTCTCAAAGCCCTTCTGTACAGAAGGAATGAACTCCTTAGGAATGTTACCGCCCTTGACTTCGTTAATGAACTGCAATCCGCCTTCCTTATAATCCTCGTCGATAGGACCAACGTTTACAATGATATCGGCAAACTTACCACGGCCACCGCTCTGCTTCTTGTAAACCTCACGAAGGTTGACAGTCTTGGTGATTGCCTCCTTGTAGTTAACCTGCGGCTTGCCTTGGTTGCACTCAACCTTGAATTCCCTCTTCAGACGGTCAAGGATGATGTCGAGGTGAAGCTCACCCATACCAGAGATAACGGTCTGGCCGCTCTGCTCGTCAGTATGTACGGTGAATGTCGGGTCCTCCTCTGCAAGTTTAGCAAGGCCGATGCCCAGCTTGTCTACGTCTGCCTGGCTCTTAGGCTCAACGGCAATACCGATGACAGGGTCAGGGAATGTGATTGACTCAAGCACGATAGGATGAGCCTCGTCGCACAAAGTGTCACCTGTACGGATATCCTTGAAGCCAACACCTGCACCTATGTCTCCGGCATCGATTACTTCCATCGGAACCTGCTTGTTTGAGTTCATCTGGAACAAGCGGCTTACGCGCTCCTTTTTGCCAGAACGGGTGTTGTAAACATACGAGCCGGCCTCAACCTTTCCTGAATAAACGCGGAAGAACACCAAACGGCCAACATACGGGTCGGTAGCAATCTTGAACGCGAGTGCAGAAGTAGGCTCGTCCTCTGACGGCTTACGGTCTTCCTCTTCGCCGGTCGTCGGGTTTGTACCAACGATATTCGGAGTGTCGAGCGGCGACGGAAGGAATGCGCAAATATAGTCGAGCAAAGTCTGTACGCCCTTGTTCTTGAAAGAAGAGCCGCAGAGCATAGGAGTGCACTGCATTGCCAACGTACCCTTGCGGATTGCAGCGATGATTTCCTCTTCAGTAATCGTATTGGGGTCGTCAAAATACTTCTCCATAAGAGCCTCGTCGAACTCGGCTGCGCTCTCAAGCAGCTTGCCCCTCCACTCCTCGGCCTCGTCTTTGAGGTCTGCGGGGATGTCGTCTATTTCGAACTCTGCGCCCTGAGTCTCGTCGTGCCAGAAAATGGCCTTCATCTTAATCAGGTCAACAAGTCCCTTAAAGGTTTCCTCGCTGCCGATAGGGATAACCAGCGATACAGGGTTTGCGCCAAGAACTTCCTTCATCTGGCGGAGAACATCGAAATAGTCTGCACCAGAACGGTCCATCTTGTTCACATATCCAAGACGCGGAACGTTGTACTTGTCTGCCTGGCGCCATACAGTCTCTGACTGGGGCTGAACGCCGCCTACGGCGCAATATGTAGCAACGGCACCGTCAAGTACACGCAAAGAGCGCTCCACCTCGGCGGTGAAGTCAACGTGTCCCGGAGTGTCAATCAAGTTTATCTTGAACTGCTTGTTGTCATAATGCCAATAACATGTGGTGGCAGCAGAGGTGATGGTTATACCACGCTCCTGCTCCTGTGCCATCCAGTCCATTGTAGCAGCACCGTCATGAACCTCACCGATTTTGTGAGTCTTACCCGTATAGTAAAGGATACGCTCAGAAGTCGTCGTCTTACCGGCATCGATGTGGGCCATGATACCGATGTTGCGAGTCAAATGTAAGTCTTGCTTTGCCATGTTTCTTTTTACCTAACTATGTTTTAAAACCTGAAGTGTGCGAATGCACGGTTGGCCTCGGCCATACGGTGCATATCCTCCTTGCGCTTGAAGGCGCCGCCCTGGTTGTTGTAAGCGTCCATGATTTCAGCAGCGAGCTTGTCAGCCATGGTCTTGCCGCCACGCTTGCGTGCGAAGTTAATCATGTTCTTCATCGAGATGCTCTCCTTGCGGTCCGGACGAATTTCCGTAGGAACCTGGAACGTAGCACCACCAATACGGCGGCTCTTCACCTCAACCTGCGGAGTAATGTTGTCGAGGGCGGTCTTCCATATGTCAAGAGCCGACTTCTCCTCGTTGGCCATCTTCTCCTTTACGGTGTCCAATGCTTTGTAGAAAATCTCATAAGATGTATTCTTCTTTCCGTCATACATCAAATGATTAACGAATTTCGAGACCTTCTGGTCGTTGTACACGGGATCCGGCAGGATCACGCGCTTCTTTGGTTTTGCTTTTCTCATTTCTTTGTTTGAAAATAATTCTGCATGGGGCTGTTCACTTGTTCTTCAGCTTTCCCTCCGGAAACACTTACTCAACCTTTATAACAAATCTCCAGCAAAACGTTGATAAAAAAATGTCTGTTGTGTCCTTATTTACCGTCAGCAAAGACGTTATTACTTCTTAGCCTTGGGACGCTTTGCACCATACTTTGAACGACGCTGTGTACGGTTTGCAACACCTGCGGTATCAAGAGTACCACGAACGATGTGATAACGTACACCAGGCAGGTCCTTCACACGGCCGCCGCGCACAAGTACGATAGAGTGCTCCTGAAGGTTGTGTCCCTCTCCCGGTATGTAGGAGTTCACTTCCTTCTGGTTTGTCAAACGAACACGGGCAACCTTACGCATTGCCGAATTAGGTTTCTTCGGGGTTGTTGTGTACACGCGAACACATACGCCACGACGCTGCGGACATGAGTCCAGCGCAGGCGATTTGCTCTTGTCAACAAGCGCCTTTCTACCTTTTCTTACCAATTGTTGAATTGTAGGCATTGTTGTTAATTTTTAGTTATATATTTATTTTTTGTTATTGTCACGACTAAGCATGGCTCGGACACAAGCCATATTTGGGCTGCAAAGGTACGAATAAATATTCAAACTACCTAATTATAAAGAACAACAAAAGCCTATACCACCCGAAAATTCAAGCAATATAGGCTTTATTAAAATAAATTAACTCTTTATGCTTCGCCTTTGTTGATATTGAAAGGCGCGATTGTACCTTTCTCCTGCTGCGGCATCTTGATTTGCCCGAAAGCATTTTCATATCTTACGATATTGTCTTTCAGAGCCATAAGCAGCCTCTTGGCGTGCTCCGGCGCAAGAATTACGCGCGACTTGACCATCGCCTTGGGCACTCCGGGCAGTATTCGTGCGAAGTCGAGCACGAAGTCTGAACTTGAATGGGTTATTATCGCGAAATTTGCATATTCGCCTTGTGCCACATCTTGAGGCAGCTCAATCTGAAACTGCCCCTGCTTGTTGTTGTTATTTTCCATTTGTCTATATATATATAAATAAGGTGCAATCTTGCGAAATGAATAATGAACAATGAAAAACGAATAATCAGGCTACGCCTTGCACCTATTCAGCCATTGCAATCCACACATCCATCATTCATCATTCATTTTTCATTATTCATTATTCATTTATTATTTATTCCTATACATTTCCGCCTGCTGGCGTATCAGCTCCAAGTCGTCAAAGTAGTTTATTTTCATCGCCTCGCGCACCTCGTGCAGGGTCTGCGCGGCCACCTCGCGCGCCGCTTCAGAGCCTTTCTTGAGGATGTTGTACACCTCGGGGATGTCCTGCTCGAACTCGTGACGACGCTGGCGGATAGGCTCAAGCTGGCGGTTGAGCACCTTGACGAGGAACTTCTTGCACTTCATGTCGCCCAGTCCGCCGCGGCGGTAGTGGTCTTTAAGCTCGTCGATATTCTTGTATTCAGGCCAGAAGTCGGCAAAGTCGTCCGCCGTACTGAACGCGTCGAGGTATGTAAACACGGTGTTGCCTTCCACCTTGCCCGGGTCTTCCACGCGCAGGTGTCCGGGGTCGGTGTACATGCTCTTCACCTTCTGCTCCATCTCCTTCGCCGGGTCAGACAAGTAGATGCAGTTGCCGAGGCTCTTGCTCATCTTCGCCTTGCCGTCAGTTCCCGGCAGACGGCAGCACACTGATTTGGTGGGCAGCATGATTTGCGGCTCTACCAGCACGTCGCCGTATATGTAGTTAAAGCGTTTCACTATTTCGCGCGTCTGCTCGAGCATCGGCTCCTGGTCCTCGCCGGCCGGCACGGTGGTGGCCTTGAAGGCCGTTATGTCGGCCGCCTGGCTTATTGGGTAGGTGAAAAAGCCCACGGGGATGCTCGTCTCGAAGTTGCGCATCTGTATTTCAGTCTTCACCGTAGGGTTGCGCTGCAGGCGCGACACGGTCACCAGGTTCATGTAATACACGGTCAGCTCGGCCAGTTCTGGAATCATGGACTGTACGAAGAGTGTCACCTTCTGCGGGTCAAGCCCTGCCGAAAGATAGTCGAGAGCCACCTCTATTATATTCTGGCGCACCTTCTCGGGGTTGTCAGCGTTGTCTGTCAACGCCTGAACGTCGGCTATGAACACGAACATCCTCTCGAAGTCGCCCTCGTTCTGAAGCTCCACGCGACGGCGCAGCGACCCTACGTAGTGTCCCAAGTGCAGGCGTCCCGTAGGGCGGTCGCCGGTAAGTATGATTTTTCCCATTGTCGTTTACTTTTTCTATCGTTATACTATGCAAATCCGATTGTTCCACGCCTCAAAACCACTTGCTTTGCAAAAGGTGGCATTTCGGCTTGCGAAAGACCGTCTTTCACACAGCAAAAGGCCATCTTTTGCAATGTAAAAGACCGCATATTGCAGAACCATCGGACAAAACCGATTTACGAGTTGCAAACTTACTAAAAAATATTCTCATCTGAAAAGAATATCAGAAAATACTTTTCCATTTTCATATTCACGGCCAATATATTATAGCATCCGCCCTGTTGCCACTTCATAATGCCATAACCGCATGATACACCTTTTCCATAAAACGAGCATAATCATTAAAAATAACAGCCGGGCCGAACTCTCCATAACTACAATTTGACAATACCAAATCATAGTCATTGGAAGCATAATAACCAAGATATTCTGCTTTTGTTTTAGGCTCTTGCAGCGGTTCAGTAAGATGAACGACATAAACAAGAGTTTTGTTCGGTGTATGATAAAACACGTCCGTGTCATCGTTGGACAAAGCTATGTATTTCGATATATTATGCTCTGTCAACTCTTCAAACCTTTGTATTATCCCTTTATCATCATAATACGGAAGTGTATCTAATGCGATAAACACCTGAAAATACGGCAACTTTGCAGAACGAATGTTTGCGGTCTCGCCCAACATATTCTCAAAATAATTGTTTGAATTTTGAGAATAATTCTGCATAACGAATTTTACACCTATTGCAGCAACCGGTTGATTGCCATTTAATATTGCAATATCAACCCTTTTATCATAATATCGTCCACAAACGCTCTTTTCCTTGTCCTTTTCAAAACCTTGCGAACAAACAGTGTAGCCAGCACCCAAACGGTCTGCCATATCTGCCGATATCGCCCCATGCAAAGGTTTTAATTTCGCATTACTTCGAGAGGTGCCAGTCTTTATGAAAATGTCAAAAGAACGTTTGACAGCCTTCAAAAGCGTATCGTTTGCCAACTGGCGGCATAATAACTTCTCCATCATTAATTTTTTTATTTAATGTATAGTTTAAATACTGTTCAAGTTCTTTTGAATTAAATGTATAATATCCACCACTCTTATATTTCTTCAATGAAGATACGTATGAAATAAAGTCGTCGGTGAACAATATTTCTTCAACCACATCAAGACAAAAATCAGTAAGTATGTACAAGCCACTATAAACACCGCAACCAGGCGGGACGCTATTTATCTTTAAGCTGTTCAAGTCTTTTATTGTCGTATTTATCGATATTTTATTTTTATACACGTCTTTCAATGCCTGGCTGCGCCCATAAAGATACCAAGTATGGTTATCCTTTTCATTTCTGCCTTTCAATAACGCCAGCTTATGAGTTTCAAGATACGACGCGATTTCACGTTTATTGAACAAATCGCCTTTGTCAACGGGCTTGCCACACTTATCATACGGAAAAAAAGCTTCATGCCATTTACCCGTCGAAGCCTTTATTACGGGGATTACATAGTCTGTAAACGGAAATCCGGAACAAATAAAGACATCGTCTGCCAATGTGGCAAAACCATTCTTGACGGAAACGAATTTACTTGGCCGTGAAGTCATAATGTCTTTCAACAAAGCAAGGGCAGGACGCGGCGCAAGATAAAAACATTTATTAATATCCACCTCATCAAAAGTCAGTCGCTGCACAAACCTCTTGCCATACAGTACCTCATCAAACACATTATAATCGAACGCATCGCGACTTTCATCCTTGACAAACAGTGACACCAACGTATAAGTAGTAGCCTTAAAAGCTTGAAAATGCCCAAAATCTATGACCGACAGCAGGTTACGATGCAGCCTGATATACCGGCGCAAATTAGAACCTGCAACGCTATTTAGCCATGAGCTTGGGGTTATATAACACAATTTACCGCCATTCTTTAGCATTCTAAAGCCAATTTCAAAGAACACAAGATACATATCTGTCATTCCGCCATTGGCAAAAGTAAAACTTTTGACCGCATCAAAATTGCCATCCAAGTTATGCACTCTTACATAAGGAGGATTGCCTATGACATAATCCATCTTGCCGTCAAACCTACCTATCTTCATTGCGTCGGCATTTATCAGGTCTACAGCATCAGCAGGCAAGGACAAGGAAGCCAACAACGAGGCTACATTTTCACGGCAACACTGGTAGGCATTGGGTTCCAGCTCTATACCATGAATATATGTTCGTAAATCTTTTTCTATTCCAGCGAACGACTTGTGCCTGTCATAATATGCAGAGCTGTAACGCCTGATTATTTCACAAAGGAACGCACCGTCGCCACAAGAGTTCTCCATACAATGCTTTCCCAATATCTGTTCACCTTGATAACCGGCTTCATCCAACATCAACCTTACTATATAATCAGGTGTGAAAACCTGTCCGCTATGCTTTATCAAATCTGTCATAAAAACAATCTACATATTTCCTTTTATACCTTAATCCTTGCCTCTATGGTTAATTTGTACACACAAAATATCATTTCAGCGAAGCACCGTTTATCCGAAAGCAGGGCAGAAATGTCTGAAAACGGTACAACCTGATACAAACATTCATGGAAGCAGCACGTCCACGAGTGCCAAAGCCTCACCTCTTCTTCATTATGCTGTTCACCACGCGGATGCTCGACACGAGCTTGTTGGTGGAGGTGAACACATCGACATTCCACACGTGGGACGAGCGTCCGCGGTGAACTATTGTGCCGACGGCGCGCACCGTGTCGCCCTCGTGCGCCGAGGAGACGTGGTTGCCGCTAACCTGCATACCCACAACGATTTCGTCGGGCTGGCAGGTTATCATCGAGCCGAGGCCCGCCACGGTCTCGGCCAGGGCCAGCGTCGCGCCTCCATGCAGTATGCCGAAGGGCTGACGCGTGCGCTCGTCAACGGGCATAGTGGCCTCTATGCGGTCGGGCGAAGCGTAGGTGTACTGTATGCCGAGGTTGCCCATCAGTGCGTGCTTTGCCTGGGCGTTGAGCAAGTCGAGCGGAATTTCAGACGCATGAACTTCCGAGAGGATAAGTTTCTCTACGGCCTGGGCCACGCCGTCCTCCTCGTTTGAGCCTGTCACGTAGTCGGCGCAGACCTTGACGGAGTCTTGCGCGTGCCCCATCGCAACGCTCTTGCCTGCCAACTGCAGCATCGTAACGTCGGCCACGCCGTCGCCGATGGCTATTACCTCCTCGCGCTTCACGCCAAGCTGCTCCATGAGCACGGCCAAGGTGTTGGCCTTGTCAACGCCGAAGGGAACGACCTCGAGGAAATACGGCTCGGAGGGGAACACGTCGAGCA
>ENA-ORSA01001389-ORSA01001389.1-human-gut-metagenome-genome-assembly--contig:-NODE-1389-length-20236-cov-5.772856_pt1 | contig 20236 bp, 14 predicted proteins | sample MGYA00242179_ERZ509142 | MGnify/ENA primary metagenome ERZ509142 (study PRJEB26280, sample SAMEA2338659) | human gut metagenome | biome: human gut; feature: human-associated habitat; material: faeces... | reverse complement strand
CCGCCGCGTGCTGCAGCCGCAGCTCGTTGACATATCCGGTCACCGTGGTGGACAAATGCCTGCGGAACAGGCGTGCCGCATAGGTTTTGGACACGCCGTTTACCAGCACCGTTCTTTCCTTCATTTCCGGGCGCGCCGCTGCCAGCGAAATGGGCGTTTCCCCTTCATAGATAAATTCTTCATAGATTTCATCGCTGATTGCAATCAAATCGTGTTTTATGATTAAATCTGCCAGCGCTTTTACTTCTTCATTGCTCAATACGCCGCCGCACGGGTTATCCGGAGAATTTATCACAATCGCTTTGGTCTTTTCCGTAACCGCACTTTCCAGCGCCTGCAAATCCAGCGCAAAACCGTCTTCTTTGTTGCGTTCCACCAACACCGGTATGCCGCCCGCCATACGGATCAATTCTGGATAGCTCACCCAGCACGGCGTCATCAAAATCACTTCGTCGTCCTCTTCCAAAATGGCGCTGAACGCATCATGCAGGGCCTGTTTGGCCCCGTTGGTTACCACAATTTCATCCGGTGTATAGGTCAAATTGTTTCTGCGCGCCAGTTTTTCGCAAATGGCCCGGCGCAGTTCCAGCGTGCCGCGCGCCGGTGTATAGCGCGTTTGTCCCTGTTCGATGGCGCGAATCGCCGCCTGGCAAATTGGCAGAGGCGTATCAAAATCCGGTTCCCCTGCGCCATAGCTCACGACGTCCACGCCCTGGCTTTTCATCGCTTTTGCCTTTGCATCGATGGCCAGCGTCAACGAGCCCGCCACCTGGGCCGCTCTTTTGGAAAGCAAGTACATGGTTGTTAGCCTCCTTGGCATTGTTTCTGTTTTCATTATAACCCCATTGCAACATACTTTTGCGCAAGCTTTTACAAAGCTTTTTACAAAATTTTCGGGTTTTCTTCTCTGCGATGCGGCTATTTTATTTAATGTACGGGGAACCAAGCCTTTTTGTCAAGCGTTTGTCCCTTTTCCTTATAATTTCTTCTTTGCATTTGGCCGTTTTCTTGGTATATTGTATAGTACATTTCTATACGGAGGCGCTTAATGAATCCGGTTCATCTTATAACAGATTCCACGGCAGATCTTTCCCGTCAATATTATGACGAAAACAACATCATCTGCTTGCCATATACCTATATCATAGACGGCCAGCCCTATTCCGATGTGCCTGGCCAGACCGATCTTTCCGCTTATTATCAATCCATCCGGGAAGGGGCTTTGCCCTCCACCACCAATATCAACCATGCGGCCATTTTTGAGGCGGTTTCTCCTTTGATGGCGCAGGGCGAAGATGTGCTATACATCTGCTTTTCCTCTGCGCTAACCTCCACCTATCAATTTGCCGTTGCCTGCGCGGAAGAAGTGAATGCGCAGTATCCGGATCAACATTTTTATGTGGTGGACAGCCGTTCCGCCGCCATCGGGCAAGGCATTGTCATTCGCCATGCCGCCAAATTAAAAGCGGAAAGCTATTCCGCCCGGCAAATCGCCGAGGCGCTGCCTTCCTATATCCAAACCGTAGAACATTGGTTTATGGTGGATAGTTTGGATCACCTTCGCCGCGGCGGCCGTATCTCGGGCGCTTCGGCCGCTGTTGGCAAAATGCTGAAAATCAAACCCATTTTGCACATTGACGAAAAAGGCGCTTTAATCCCGACGGCCAAAATCAACGGCCGCAAAAAGGGTATGCGCTTTTTGGTGCAAAAGCTAGTAGAGCGCGCCGTATCTCCCGAACAGCAAACCGTCTATATCACCCATGCGGATTGTTTGGAAGACGCCCTCCATCTTAAAAAGATGATTGAAGCAGCACTTTCGGTAAAAAACGTGGAAATTGTTCCCCTAGGCGCGGTTGTCGGTGCGCATACGGGAGCCGGGCTTTTGGCTGTTGTGTTTGAAGGATCATCCAGAAGTTAATTTTTCCACTTTCCCTCCGGATTTTCGGAGGGATTTTTCTTTTTCCGCTCTTCTTAACCCATGCCCGAGCCTTTCTCTGTTACGGCCGGTTTTCCAATACCCAGGCAAACGCTTTGGCCGTTCTTATTTCCGGCTGCTGAAAATGGTTTCCCCGGTTCCATTCCAAAGTGCAGGTGATTTTCTCTTCCCTTAATCTTTCATAGCCGGTCCGAATACAGTCGCCCACGGTGGATAAAACCGGATGTTTGGTTTTTTCCTCTTTGTCTCCCAGGCTCAGATAAACAGCTTTGCTTTTTGTCTCGTGCTGGTTCATATACTCCATAAATCCCGGAAACCAAACCGACGGCGAAGCCGCCGCAACCCCGCAAAACCTTTCCGTTTGATACGAAGCCCAGAGCGCAAAAAGAGCCGCCAGCGAATATCCGCCGATAGAATAGCGTTTATTTTCCTCCCGGCACAGCTCCAATATCCCCTTTAGTGTTTCCACGGCGCAGCCGCCAAACGCCTCCTCTTTAAATACCGCAGGCGCCTTCCAGGGAGATAACTCCTCGTTCCAATCATTTACCTTTACCGCGATCAACCGAAACTGTCTTTGCGTCCGTTGTCTAATCTTTTCCGCCTCTTGTTCCATTTCGCACAGCATATCCTGTGTCACCGGCTGAATCAATACATCCGTTGCATTTGGGTTCCCATATTCATAAATCTCCATTTCTCTCTCCCTTCATCCACATTCATTTTCATAATTATCGGCTGGCGAAAAACATTGGATTCTCCCTACCGTCGATTTCTCCAGTTCCCTTTTCTCATAAAATTATAACACTCCTTCTCCCGTTCTCTTTTAAAACCCCGGGGACTGCATTTTTATATGTCCCTTTTTCCAAACTTTTTGCCGCCTTACTTTCAAAATGGACGGCCCCAAAACAGGACCGCCCATTTGTTTTTGTTCTTTTCTTGTCTTTGGCTCTTATCAGCGCAAATTTTTCTTACTGCGCCGTGCGGACGGTATTGATCATCTCGTCCACATAGCCTTTCATCTCGGTCTGTTTGGCATCGTCGGCTGCCGATTCATCCATCACGATGTAGGCCACGATAAACGGCACATCATCATGCCTAAAGGCATAGCCGTAAATGTGGCAATTCAGTGCAGCGCCATAGTCATCGGCGGTCTGCGTGCCGCTAAAGCACTGCGCGGCGCTGCCGTCTGCCATCGTTGCATCGGTGGTAACAAGCGCAAATTCCGCATATTTAGTGCGATAGTTCTGCATCAAAATTCCGTTAAAGGTATCGTTATACAGGGCCGTGAGAGCCTCTTTCAGCGGCGTCTCTACCGCTTCGGAGCCGCACGCCACCACAATGGCGTAGTTTTTATTTCCCTTTTCATTCAGCGCAAACCCGCAGCCAAAGCTTTCAGCCGTCCAATCGGGCGTAGCGATGGTGTAGTGCGGGTCGGTCGCCGCAATCTCAAAGGTCTCGGGACAAGCGGTAGATCCAGCCACTCTACCGCCGGTTTTGTTGGCCATATTTGCTTCGCCCTTGTCTGTGGCTAGATGTAGCATTGTTACCGCAGCCGCACAGTGTCGGTATCATCAATGCAGCCAAAATAAGCGCCGGAGCTTTCTCCATGCGACTCCTCTTCTATCTTTTTTCTTTGCATAACAGCAATTCTTATTCCATCTATTATACACAAGTATACTGCAATGTTTACAAGCCTTGTACGGCATTTTTATCTCATCACTATGCCAAGTTTACCCCTATCGTAAAACTTTCTCCGTTTTTTTGCGGCAACTCCAAAATAAAAAAAGAGGCGGCCTGCATTGCTGTAAAATAAGCCGCCCGCTTATCTGTATTGACACGCGCAGAAAAAATAGTTCACGTTTTCTCTTATATTCAATAAAAACCCAAGATATCCTGTCGATATCTTGGGTTTTGGAGGCTTATTTATTCAGCGGCTTCATTGTCGGGAACAACAATACGTCTCTAATGCTGTTCTGTTCGGTCAACAGCATGCAAAGCCGGTCGATCCCCATGCCCATACCGCCGGTCGGCGGCATGCCGTAAGACAGAGCCGTTACAAAATCATCATCCATCATATGGGCTTCTTCATCGCCCTCGGCGCGCTGTTTGGCCTGCGCCATAAAACGCTCGTATTGATCCAGCGGATCGTTCAGTTCGCTAAAGGCGTTGGCCAGTTCTCTGCCGCATACAAACAGCTCAAACCGTTCCGTGATGCTTCTGTCTTCCTTGCTCCGTTTTGCCAGCGGAGAAACCTCCACCGGATAATCCAACACAAAGGTCGGCTGCATCAGCGTGTCTTCCACAAATTCTTCAAATGCGGCATACAGGCACTGGCCTCTGCTAAAGCTGTCTTTGATCTCCTCAATGCCCAGCCGTTTTGCTTCGCTTCTGGCCTGCTCGTCTGTCAGGGATAAAAAGTCCACGCCGGTCTTTTCTTTCACGATGTCCACCATTTTCACCCTTGCATACGGCGGTTTCAAATCAATCGTATTTCCTTCAAACTGAACGGTCAGGTTGTCTTCCCCTCTTGCCACCTTGGCCGCGTTGGCCACCAGCTCTTCGGTCAAATCCATAATGCCGTTTACATCGGTATACGCCTGATACAGTTCAATCGTGGTAAATTCCGGGTTGTGTTTGGGGTCCATCCCCTCGTTACGGAAAATACGGCCGATTTCATACACCTTTTCAAAGCCACCCACAATCAAACGCTTTAAGTGCAATTCCGTAGCAATGCGCAGATACATATCAATATCCAGCGTGTTGTGGTGTGTGATAAACGGACGCGCCGCAGCGCCGCCTGCCGTCGTTTGCAAAATCGGCGTTTCCACTTCCATAAAGCCTTTGGCATCCAGATAATTGCGCATAGAGCTCACAATCTTTGCCCTGGATACAAACGCCTGCCGCACATCGCGGTTTACGATTAAATCTACATATCTTTGACGATCCCGCAAATCCGTACCCTTCAAGCCGTGAAATTTCTCCGGCAATGGAATTAAGGATTTGGCCAGCACTTCCAGCTTTTCGGCATGCACGGACACTTCTTCCGTTTTGGTCTTAAATACAAAGCCTGTCACGCCGATGATATCGCCAATATCCAGCGTTTTAAACAATTTATATACATCCTGCCCCACATCGTCTCTGCGAATGTAAAGCTGCAAAAGCCCTTTTTCATCCAAAATATGCACAAAAGAAGCTTTACCCATGATACGCCGGCTCATAATACGGCCCGCCACAGACACCGTCTTTTCCGCCAAGGCATCATAGTTTTCGATGATTTCATCGCTCAGATGCGTCTTGGGAAACGTCGTATGCGCAAACGGATCCATGCCCTCGGCGCGCATTTGTGCCAGTTTTTCACGGCGAATTGTTTTCTGTTCGCTTGTATCCTGTTCAGGCATTTGCCCCTGCAAGGTTTCCTGATCCATATTGCTCACCTCTTAATGCTCAAAATCGTGTATTCAATCTGTCCGCCCGGGGTCGTCACTTCCACTACATCACCCTTGCCATGGCCCAACAGCGCCTCGCCCACAGGGGATTCGTTGGAAATTTTCCCTTCCAGCGGGTTTGCTTCGGTAGACCCTACAATCAGATAGGTCACTTTTTCGCTGCTTCCCTGTTCCTGTACCACCACGGTAGAGCCAACGTTCACCATTTTTGTGTTCAGCATAGATTCGTCGATCACCGTTGCGTTGCGCAGCCGGTCTTCCAGCTGTTTAATTTCCCCTTCAATGCGGCTCTGCTCGTTTTTGGCTTCATCATACTCAGCATTTTCGGAAAGGTCGCCAAAGCCCCTGGCTTCTTTGATCTGCTCGGCAATCTCTTTACGAGTTACCGTTTTCATATATTCAAGTCTTTCCTCTAATTCACGAATACCCTCTGCAGTTAAAATCGTTTCATTCGCCATGGTATTTTGTGCTCCTTCCAACAGCAAAAAATAAAAAGGACGGTTTTTTACCCCCCATGATTTCGTTTTATTATACGGGGCATTGGCGGGATTGTCAACCGAAAGGCCCCGATGTTACGGCAAAAACGCTGCCCTTACGCCCGGCCGTTTACACGCCCAGCAAAATCTCTTTCATCGTGGTTTTCAGCGTGCTTGCTGTTTGGGCTTGGTTTACCTTTGCTCTGGCTTTGGCCGCTCCCGGCGCGCTATGAATATACGCCGCCATAATTTTCCTTAAAAACGGCACGGCAAACCCTTCTCCGCGCAACGCCGTTTCCAAATCTATATGCCGGCAAACCATGGCATATTGTTCTTCCGGGCTTGGCATGCGGCCCGCAAACACCCACGGATTTCCCATGGCAGCGCGGCCGATCATCACCGCATCGCAGCCCGTCTGTGCCATGCGCATAGCTGCCTGTTCCAAATTTTGCACATCGCCGTTGCCGATAATCGGAATGGAAACTGCGCGCTTTGCTTTGGCCACGGCTTCCCAATCCGCTTTGCCGCTGTATCCCTGCGCCCGCGTTCTGCCGTGAATGGTAACGGCCGCGGCGCCGGCTTCCTGTGCCATATGCGCAAACGCTACCGTTATATCATCCCCTGCGTCATAGCCGATCCTGGTTTTCACCGTAACCGGCAACTGTACCGCGCGCACCACGCTTTCGATAATCTTCCCCGCCAACGGCAGGTTTTTGGTCAGCGCACTGCCGTCGCCGTTGCGCACAATCTTAACCGCCGGGCAGCCCATATTCAGATCCAACGCCACTATGCGCGTATCTTCCTTTTCCTCTATGCGCGCAGCCGCCCGGGCCATGGTGACAGGGTCGCTGCCGAAAATCTGCGCAGCCAACGGCTTTTCATCCGGATGCAGCGTCAACAGCTCGCGGCTCTTTTCGCTCATCAAATATCCCTTGGCGCTCACCATTTCCGTATAGGCAAAATCGCAGCCCATTTCCCCGCAAATCAGCCGCATTGCCTGGTCTGTAATCCCCGCCATCGGCGCTAATAACAGCCGCCCCGGCAGCTGTAAAGAACCGATGTGCCAGGGCGTTTTCAATGGGTCGTTTTGTTTCATTTTTATTGGCCGTCCTGCTGCTGGCTGGCCGAGGGGTCCACATCCTCCGGCGGCTCGGTTTCTACCGGCGTGGGCGAAGGTTTCAGCGTGGGCATCGGGGCAATGCTTTCCACCGGGTCCTGCGAAACACAGCGTATATCCGTCACATGCCACTGCCCGCCCCGTTTTCTCAAGCGCAAACTATACGTTCCGTTGGGAAACGCTGCAATTTCCGGCGCGGCCTCTCCTTCGTCCAGATCGCCCGTATATTCTCCTTGCAGATTTTTTACCGAAACATGAATTTTCACCGTAGCCGAAAATCCCCACGGCCAGGCCCAAACCCAGCTCGTTTCGTTGCTTTCCACAAAATTGGAAATAGAAAAGCTGTCATAGGACGATTTCAGCTTGTCCAATTCCCCGCTGTTGATGATCGAATTCGAAAAATACAGCCCCAGCGTTTCCTTGGTAATGTTCTGCGTATCCTGAGAAAGCGTATAATTGATATAGGTAGACATCGCCTCGTCGCCCAAAATCATGGCGCTGGTAATCTGCATGGCGGATAAAAACAACACCAAACAGATCGAAAATACGATCCCGCAAATCAATAACCGCCGTTTGAAAAACCCTTTTACGGTAGTTGAACGATTGTATTCCAATCTTCTCCACCTCCCATAGATTGTTTTATCATATCATATTCGCCTTTCTTACGGCAAGCGGAAGCGCATTTTGCGGATTGTTGATAAATAAAAAAACGCTGACGCGTTTTTTGTATTTTTTATTGTTTTGTATCAAACAGATCCAATATTTTATCCAGAAGATCCGGCGAAATCTTTTCCATCACGCGGATATACCGTTCCATCTGTTTTTCGTTATTGTTTGTTAAACGCCAGGCCTGTTCCACCATTTTCTGCGTCAAGCTCGGGTTTGGATCCATCTCATCGAAAAACCGTGCCGGAGAAACACGAAACGCCGCCAGCGCTTTGAAAAACATCACCATCGGCAGGCAACTGTTCGGTTTTGACAAATCTGTCATTTCATGGATATAGTTTGGGCTTTTGCCAATCATCTTGGATAATTGTCTTTCCGATATTCTATGGTATTCCATCAACTCATGAATTCTCTTTTTTACAAAATCTATTTCTTTCATACGGGCTTCTGTTCCCCCTTTCAAATCTCTATATAAAGTATAGCAATGCAATCCCCATTGTTTTTGTGTACTTCCTTTGTGCTTTGCCATTTCTGCACAATGTCATTAGGCAAAAGTACTGAAAGTTGACGAACGTTCCCAGTCGTATTGTGTGCGTGGAGTTTTTCCTTGGCTTTTTCGGAAAATTATCATCTTTGCTCAAAGCTTTAAAGCCACTGCTTTTTTTCATCTTGTTTTTACGCTTGTTTTATTTGCCAAGCCACGCTGTCTCCGCAAAACCATCTGCCGGGCTCTGTTTTCCCTGCAATTCAAAACGCCGGCCCCTTTCGTTCTTTAGTATATCCGAAAATATTCTTCTTTGTCATCCCATCTTTTGAAAAAGCGAGAATACAGATATTGCTACACTTAAAAAATCAACCTTTGTAATATTGTTTATCGTCGTTTGCATTGATAAACAGATTACCCGGATAAGTTTTCTTCAAAAAAAGAATCAGCCGCCGCTGATTCTTTTTGCTTTTTTGCCCTGTTTTCCGTTAAAATAGATGCATGGGATAGGATAAGTATTGCACCTGGTCCAGTTTTTCCGCCGTGACATATCCGGGCGGCGCCGTTAAAAGGCTGGGAATGCGGTTGACAATGGTAGCGCATGTATGTTCCACCGTCGCCGGCTTTTCCACATAAAAGGTAACGTCCGGTTCGCCTATCAATTTCCAATCACACATATCGCCGTCTTCCGGCCCGTAAACTTTCCCGATGCACTGTGTTTCAATTACCGGCCCTTGAAATGTTTCCGTGGTGACCACCGCGCTCATGCCAATGCAATGCCCCTTCGGAATGGTTTCTCCCAGCGTTTTGGAATACAGCTCTGTTTCATAAAAATAGGGCACGCTTTTCTGTGTCTGGCTTTTGATCGTCCATCCCATTTTATTGCAAAGCGCTTCGTTGGAATTCCAAACATACGCCGGTTCCAGCGTTTCGGGATGGGCAATCTGCTGTTCAAAGGCTTCCCTTGTCAGCCCGACGCCGTGCGCTTTAGCCAGCGCCAGCCCATAATCTTCCACATTATAGCTCACTGCGCCTTCTATGCGTTTGATTTCATGGCTGCCGCCTGCCACGGCCGCAATCAGATTGATCCAGAAAATATCCTGCATGCCGGAACCCGCAATCGTGCAGCCCGTTTCTTTGGCCAGTTTATCCAGCTTATTGGTGATCACAGGCGCCGTGGTCCAGGGATAAATCGCCTCTTCACAGGTGGTAATGACATGAATGCCGCGTTCTACGCATTTTGTCAAAGGCTCCTGCATGTCCTGCATAAAGCTAAACAGCGTAACAATCGCCACATCCGCATCGCATTCATCCAACACCGCCTCTGCATCATCGCGGATCTTGATGCCAAGCGGACGGCCCAGGTTTGCAAATTCACCAATATCCTGCCCCACAATTTCAGGGTTCACATCAATGGCTCCCACAATTTCCGCGCCCTTTTCATACAGATAGCGCAACGTATATTTTGCCATCTTGCCGCAGCCGTACTGCACCACTCGAATTTTATCGTAGTTCATAGAATCCCTGCTTTCGCTCATAGTTTGTTCTTCGTTACTATCCGCGAATCAACTGAATTTTATGTGCCGTTTTCAAATTTCCCTTTGTCGGATTTCTCGTTTTCCCGGAGCACTATAAAAATATCTCAGTAAAGGAGCTCGTTTTATGCCGCAGCAACCCAGTGATTTTTCCAAAGGCAAGGTTTCCAAAAATATTTTGCAGCTGGCTGTTCCGATGATTTTTGCGCAGCTGGTCAATGTCTTATACAGCGTGGTAGACCGCATGTATATCGGCCATATGCCGGAATCCTCCTCTGCGGCCCTGGCCGGCATCGGGCTTACTTTTCCCATCATTTCCATCGTAACCGCCTTTGCCAACCTGTTTGGCACCGGGGGCACGCCGCTGTTTTCCATCGCCCGCGGCGAAGACAATACAGACCGCGCCCGCTATATCATGGGCAGCACATTTGTGCTTTTGGTCATCACCGGCCTCGCCCTAACCCTTGTCGGCCTTTTATGCAAGCGCCCCATTCTTTATCTGTTCAGCGCCAGCGAAGCTACCTTCCCGTTTGCCAATGATTATCTTTCCATCTATCTGTGCGGCAGCGTGTTTGTCATGCTCAGCCTCGGTATGAACGGCTTTATCAATGCGCAAGGCTTTGGGCGAAAAGGCATGCTAACCGTGGTCTTGGGCGCCGTTACCAACATCGTGCTGGATCCGCTGTTTATCTTTGTCTTTGAGTTGGGCGTAAAAGGCGCGGCCATTGCCACGGTCATTTCGCAGTTTATCTCCGCGCTGTGGGCCGTAGGGTTTCTCTATCGCCGGGCGCCCATTTTGCTGCGCAAAGCCGATATGCACCCCAGCTTTTCTCTGGTACGGGAGATCACCGTTCTCGGCTTTTCCGGGTTTATCGTCAATGTAACAAACAGCAGCGTACAGATTGTCTGCAACGCTACGCTGCGCGCCTTTGGCGGCGATTTATATGTCAGCGTCATGACCATCATTAATTCCGTGCGTGAGGTGGCCTTTGCCCCCATCAACGGGCTTACCGGCGCCACACAGCCGGTTTTAGGCTTTAACTATGGGGCCAAGGAATACGGCCGCGTTCGCCAGGGCATACGCTATATGTCTATCCTGTGCGTTTCTTATACCATCGGCATCTGGCTCTGCATTTCGCTCTGTCCGGAATTTTTCATTCGTATTTTCACTTCGGACAGCGTTTTAACCGCTGCCGCCATCCCCTCCATACATATATACTTTTTCGGCTTTTTCATGATGGCGCTGCAATTGGCCGGGCAAACGGCGGCCGTGGGGCTTGGCCGTTCAAAGCAGGCCATTTTCTTCTCGCTTTTGCGAAAGGTTTTCATTGTCATCCCGCTGACGCTGTTCTTGCCGCATCTGTTCCATTGGGGGGTCACCGGCGTTTTCCTCGCCGAACCCATTTCCAATTTCTTGGGCGGCGGTGCGTGTTTTATCACCATGATTTTTACCATCTGGAAAGAACTAGGCCGTTTGGAACAGGAAAAACAATCCGCCTGTTCTGCCGGTTAACCGCTTGTTTTTCCAATGTCTTTGGTAACAAACGCGATTTTATGATAAAATAACAACGCATCTTTTAATCTCAGCTCTTTTAGGAGGACCGAATGAACGTAGCTATCATTCTGGCCGGCGGTTCCGGCAACCGTATGGGGCAGGATATTCCAAAGCAATTTATCAATGTTTATGATAAACCCGTTCTCATGTACACGCTGCAAGGCTTTCAGGAACACCCGCAGATCGACGCCATTGAGGTCGTCTGTATCGATGGGTGGATTGATGTTGTCTGGGCCTATGCCAAACAATTTAACATCACCAAGCTGAAATGGGTGATCCCCGGCGGCGCTTCCGGGCAGGAATCCATCCGCAACGGCGTATACAATCTGGAAAACGTCTGCGCGCCGGAGGATATTGTCATCATCCATGACGGCATTCGCCCGCTGGTGGATGAGTTTGTTTTGTCCGATGCCATTGTAAAATGCAAACAATACGGCAACGCCGTAACTTCTTTGCCTTACAATGAGCAGATCTTTGTAATGGATGATGAAATCTCCACCACCAAATACGTCCCGCGTGAAACGCTGCGCCGTGTTTCCACCCCCCAGGCCTATTCCTATCAATTGCTGAATGAAAAATATCATGAAGCGTTTGAAAAGGGGATCGGGATTCATGGCTCTGCCTATACAAACACCATGATGGTGGAATTGGGCGTGCGGCTGTATTTTTCCGCCGGCTCGGATAAAAACATCAAGCTGACCACCAAGGACGATTTGGAAATGTTTAAAGCTTATTTAAAAAACGAAAAGGACATCTGGTTAAAATAAACTTTCCTTTAAAAGGCGCGCCGCGCCTTTTTTATTTTTCGCTTTGCACTTCTTTCCCTCTTGTTCGTCTCATACGCATAAAAGGAAAAGAGGTGCTTTTATGTCTATGCCCTGGATTGCCGATGCCCATACCGATTTTCTCTCTACCCTGGTGCAGCAAAAAACAGCCTATACTGCCGACCTTCATACACAGCGGCATATCAGCCTCTCCGCTCTGCAAACCGGCCAGGTAGGCTTGCAGATCTTTGCCGCCTTTGTAGACCGGCAAAAGCCGGAACACCCCACCGTTCAATGCCTCAAACAGATACAGGCCTATTATGCCCTGCAAAGCGCCTGGGGCGCCCATAACCTGATCCCCGCCACACTGGATACCCTGGCCTTACCCCGCCCCTCGCCCACGCGCGCGGTTCTTTCCATCGAGGGCGGCGAAGCCTGCGCAGGCAGCAGCGAAATTCTGTCTCTGTTTTCCAAGCTGGGCGTGCGGGCCATGGGCCTGGTTTGGAACCATCCCAACGAACTGGGCTTTCCCGCGGTTTTGCCCCATACGCAAGCGCAGGGGCTCACCCACGCCGGCCTTTCCATGCTCCGCAGCATGGAAAAACAGCGTATCGCCGTAGATGTTTCGCATTTAAACGAAAAAGGCTTTTGGGATTGCCTTTCCCATGCCTCGGTTTCTCCCTTTGCCTCGCACAGCAATGCTTTTTCTCTTTATCCTCATCCGCGCAATTTAAAAGACGATCAAATTCGCGCGCTTATCCAATCCCGCGGTTTTATCGGGATCAATTTCAATCCTCCTTTTCTTTCCGAACAGCCGCGCTGCTCCCTCTCCACAATTGTTTCACACATCCTTCACATTCTGGATCTGGGCGGCGAGGATATCTTGGGGTTCGGCTCGGATTTTGAGGGTGTTTCTTCTCTTCCTGCCGGCATGTTTGGCGCACAAAGCTACCCTGCGCTTTTGTCCGCGCTGCAAACGGCCGGGGTGGATCAGCCCCTCCTTGATAAACTTGCCCATCAAAACCTGGTGCGTTATCTCTCCCTGTTTTATTAGGCCGGGCGTGATAGAACCTCTTTTCCCTTCATACAGTAGTAAACGTGTTTAACCTATTGTATGAAAGGGATTCGCCATGCGCAGAGCCAAAAAATTTGTCATCAACGCCGCCATTTTAACAGCAACTGCGCTTCTGGTTCGCATTGTCAGCGTTTCGTTTGGCGTATACATCGCAAATCGAATCGGCGCGGAAGGCGTTGGCGTTTTTCAGCTTATTACTTCCGTCTATTTATTTGCCATTACGCTGGCAACTTCCGGCATCCACCTAACCACCACCCGCCTTGTCACGGAGGAGCTGGCGCAAAACAGACCTGCCACTGCCCAAAAAGCCCTACATAAGTGCCTAGTATACAGCCTGTTTTTCAGTTGCTGCGCGGGCGTTCTGCTCTTCATTTCCGCGCCCCGCATCACCTGTGTTTGGCTGCATAACAAAATTTCTGCCCGTCCTTTTTATGTGCTGTCTTTCAGCCTACCACCCCTGGCTGTTTCCTGCGTATTTTCCGGCTATTTTACCGCCCTACGAAATGCCACCAAAAACGCCTCCTCCCAAATCCTCAAACAATGCATAAAAGTACTGGTCACCGTTTTCCTTTTGAAGCAAACTCTACAAAACGGCTTGGACGCCGCTTGCCTGGCCCTGGTGTTGGGCGATGTGGCCGCCGAAATCCTCACTTTTTTGTATCTGGCCTTTGTGTATCTTTTAAGCCGGCGCCGCTCTCCCCTCCATGCACAAAGCCACCCGGGGCTTACGCGAAAAATGTTCGGCATATGCCTTCCCATCGCCTTAAGTTCTTATGTTCGTTCTGCGCTTGTCACCCTCAAACAGGTGATGATCCCCGATGCTTTGGAAAAATCCGGAGCCACTTGCGAGGCCGCTTTGTCTCAATATGGGCTTATCGGCGGCATGGTCATGCCCGTTCTGATGTTTCCTTCCGTTTTCCTTTCCGCCGTCAGCCTTCTTCTCATCCCGGAAATTTCCGAAAAACACGTTCGGCAGAAAAAAGAGCAGATACAACACATTCTGTCGCGTATTTTTAAAATCACGCTTCTCTTTTCCGTTTGTATCAGCGGCTTACTGTTCGCCTTTGCCGATCCTCTAAGCCGGCTTCTCTATCAAAATTCCGATGCCGCTTTATACATCCGTTTGCTTTCCCCGCTTATCATTCTCATGTATTTCGATGAAATCGTGGATGCCATTTTAAAAGGGCTCAATCAGCAGGTGCGTGTAGTGGGAATCAACATTTTGGATACCTTAGTCGGCATTTTTATGATTTATACGCTCATTCCGCACTGCGGCATTTCCGGATATGTGGCCGTCATCATCGTCACCGAAACATTAAACGCTGCCCTAAGCATTCGCAGGCTCTGCCGCGTCACGCAGTTTCGCATAGATTTTATCAGTTGGGTTCTCGCCCCGGGGCTCTGCATCGCCGTCTCTGTATTTACTGTTAGGCTTTTACCTGCTCTGTTACTCCCCCTAAAATTTCTGCTCTCTTTATTCCTTTATCTCGCCTTGCTATGGGTAAGCGGAACCATCTCAAAAAAAGACTTTGTCTTATAGTATCCTTAGCGCTCTCCCTGAAATTTTTACTCACAAAGATAACATTGCCCTTTTTTATAGACGCTTGTTGCAAATAAAAAAGCCGTACAAAACAGCTTTTTCAATTCTTAGCATTCCTCTTTACAGAACACTCCGTAAATTTCCCTTTAAGAACACGCCTGCCTAAATATACAAGAACCTCAGCTTACACGCTCTTCAAATTCTTTCCCGTGTACTTTTTCTCTATACATCCCCATCCTCTCCATAACGTCTATAAAGCAATTACACATACAACATTTATCGTATCCTTGAAAGTGCGCCTTGCAGGCTGTCAATAAAGCTATATGGCCGCCAAAGCCCCAGCAGCGAGGAAAAATGTTTTCTAACCCCGAAAGGCTCTAAAATGCTTATCTACTGTCTTAAATGAGAATCTTAGCATCAGGGTTATAATTTCATACATCTCTCTTCGGTAATCCTACCCAGCGCAACTCTTTGAGATTGAAAATATTTGTTTTCAAATACATTTCAAATTTTCATTCCACCAATATGAACGATAATTCGTTTCTCCCATTGAACCGGAAAACTTTTGACTTAGTCTCTTAAAAAAGTTTCTATGGGATCTGTATATGGAAATATATCCTCCTGTTATTTCATTCTTTATCCATGCATCCGCATAAGCCTTATCCTTACAAAGCATAGGCTCAACCCAGCGCATTCGTTCCTTACTTATTTTCATCTCGCTTTTCCCCTGTAACCATGCAATTCTTTTCGTTTTTACGGTAAATAAACCGTAGATTCCTTTCTAAATTAAACTGATTCCTTTAAAAAAGAACGGCCATCCTAGAATGCTCATATAAAAAGCGAAAGAAATAACTTTTTTTTATAAAACATCCAAGGCCTATGTACGAGATACAACCGCCACAGTTACGCAACGCCCCTGGTTTTTTCGTCATCCTTTTGAAAAGGTCTTAGGCATTTTTCGTAGTCTTGTGCTCCTCTTTCATTTCGCTTTGTATTTTCTTCTATAAAACTTATACTCTCTCTGCAATTTAAATCTGAGATTCTACTCACAGTGCTTTAACTCTAGTCTTTCACGACCTAATATCCTACAAAACCGTATTCCACCATACGTTACAAATATCTTAACTCAAAAGATGATCAGCTTATCATTTATTGTCTATGAGCTCATACCAAGCTCATAGATTTTTTATATACTTTTTTCTCAGCAAAATGCTTTTCAAAAATTCAGAGAAAATGAACAAACATATCTATCTGATGCATAAAAAATTATTCTCCCTATTTGGTAAAACAACACAAAGATTGTATCTTTCCGCCAACTCATACAAACGCGTGTTTAACAGTCAGGCCGTGTTGTTATCCGTCACGCCATGAAACAGATAAAGTGTATGAAATTTTTCTCCTGGTTGGTATTTTCTGTGACTATCAATCAACGAAATCATATTGACAGAGAACTTTCGTTGAACGTCATAACTTCATTTCTTATACAAATTATTTAGCTATTTTGTTCATTTATCTGTAACATCAAAACAACGAGCACAAGATTTGAAAAGAAAAATTGGCCTCTCCATAAATAAATCTCTTTGAAAAAACTATTTCATGCAAAAGATTAACTCTCAAATAGCTCAACCCCCGAGCACAAACAGTTACTTCTCCCCACAACTAAGTTTTATATTTTAGTTTTAATCTTCAGCTTACAAATCTGACTATTTAATGTTCCGAAAATTTTCATAATTCTTATGGAATATTAGAATAAACTTTAGGATAGCCTGCCTGCACATAGGCAAATCACAATCGAAGTTAGTCTGCAAAATGGGTAACTACTTTTATACCTATCCATTTGGGTAAATATTATGAATCGGTTACTGCAACAGATCTCCGCATATAAACAAAAGCAACCTCTGATCAAACTTAATCTTTCTCTATATAACACCAAGAGCAATCATCTACTACACTTCGTAATCAATCTTTCTCATTTCATTACTTACCATTACTTTTACACACTTAATTTTATCGAAATTCGTTATTCATAGGTTCCGATGCTTGGGATTCTGAAAATTTTCATAATTCATGAATGTATAATTTAGCTAAAATTAAACTTCCTGTCATTCGTCCTTTCCGCCGTGTTCGTTTTGAGCTACAAACCATAACAAAGCTATAAGGCTTTTAATCAGCCGCATAGGTCATACAACATCGAAATACATGTTCAAAATATATCTCTTACAGCCTCCTTATACAAAAAAACAAAACCCACCACAAAGTGATGAGTTTTGATATGGCTCCTCCAGTAGGGCTTGAACCTACGACACCGCGGTTAACAGCCGCGTGCTCTGCCAACTGAGCTATGGAGGAATAAATAGAATCCGGCAGAGACCTATCTTCCCGGGCCGTTACCAGCCAAGTATTGTCGGCGTGTGGGAGCTTAACTTCTGTGTTCGGAATGGGAACAGGTGTGGCCTCCCAGCCATTTCCACCGGAAATCTTAAACTGTATCAGGTAAATACCTTCACAACTGCATAGGAACCAAATCCAGTATACCAAAGTTCGCTGTTTTGATCAAGCCCTCGGCCTATTAGTACCAGTCAGCTGCATGCATTGCTGCACTTCCACATCTGGCCTATCAACCTTGTGGTCTACAAGGGGCCTTACTCCATAAAGGATGGGAAATCTCATCTCGAGGGGGGCTTCACGCTTAGATGCTTTCAGCGTTTATCCCGTCCATACTTAGCTACCCGGCTATGCCCTTGGCAGAACAACCGGTGCACCAGAGGTATGTCCATCCTGGTCCTCTCGTACTAAGGACAGCTCCTCTCAAATTTCCTACGCCCACGATGGATAGGGACCGAACTGTCTCACGACGTTCTGAACCCAGCTCGCGTGCCGCTTTAATTGGCGAACAGCCAAACCCTTGGGACCTGCTTCAGCCCCAGGATGCGACGAGCCGACATCGAGGTGCCAAACCTCCCCGTCGATGTGGACTCTTGGGGGAGATAAGCCTGTTATCCCCGAGGTAGCTTTTATCCGTTGAGCGACGGCTAACCCACTTAATGCCGCCGGATCACTAAACCCTACTTTCGTACCTGCTCGAAATGTCTCTCTCACAGTCAAGCTCCCTTATGCTTTTGCACTCTGCGAATGATTTCCGACCATTCTGAGGGAACCTTTGGGCGCCTCCGTTACCTTTTAGGAGGCGACCGCCCCAGTCAAACTGCCCACCTGGCACTGTCCGTCGCCGGGATAACCGCGCGACGTTAGAACTCCAGCAACACAAGAGTGGTATCCCAACGTTGGCTCCACGAAAACTGGCGTTCTCGTTTCCTAGCCTCCCACCTATCCTGTACATGCGTTGCCAAAATTCAATACCAAGCTACAGTAAAGCTCTACGGGGTCTTTCCGTCCTATCGCGGGCAATGCGCATCTTCACGCATACTACAATTTCGCCGGGTCCCTTGTTGAGACAGTGCCCAAATCGTTACGCCATTCGTGCGGGTCGGAACTTACCCGACAAGGAATTTCGCTACCTTAGGACCGTTATAGTTACGGCCGCCGTTCACCGGGGCTTAAGTTCCGTGCTTCGGTTGCCCTAACACTTCCCCTTGACCTTCCGGCACTGGGCAGGCGTCAGCCTGTATACATCGTCTCTCGACTTGGCACAGACCTGTGTTTTTGCTAAACAGTCGCTTGGGCCTATTCTCTGCGGCCTCTTTCGAGGCACCCCTTCTCCCAAAGTTACGGGGTCATTTTGCCGAGTTCCTTAACAAGGGTTCTCCCGCTCGTCTTAGGATTCTCTCCTCGCCTACCTGTGTCGGTTTGCGGTACAGGCACCAATAACACTCCTTAGCAGCTTTTCTCGCCAGCGTGAATTCAGCAACTTCCATACTTATTTTCTGTCCCCATCACACCCCAGGCTTCCACAGCGCGTACTTCACTACGCTGCACCCTCAGTGCTTGGACGGGTTCTACCATCAACCCGCTTTGCCTATCCTTCTGTGTCACTGCATCGTATAACGTGTCAAGGTGGTACAGGAATATCAACCTGTTGTCCATCGCCTACGACTTTCGTCCTCGGCTTAGGTCCTGACTTACCCTGAGGGGACGAACCTTCCTCAGGAAACCTTAGGCTTTCGACGGCAGAGATTCTCACTCTGCTCTCGCTACTCATGCCGGCATTCTCTCTCGTGCACAGTCCACATGTCCTTACGGTCATGCTTCAGCCCATGCACGATGCTCCTCTACCAATCCAGTAAACTGAATTCCAAGACTTCGGTGGCAGGTTTAGCCCCGGTACATTTTCGGCGCACAATCACTCGACCAGTGAGCTATTACGCACTCTTTAAATGAGTGGCTGCTTCTAAGCCAACATCCTGGTTGTCTATGCAATTGCACATCCTTTTCCACTTAACCTACACTTTGGGACCTTAGTCGTTGGTCTGGGCTGTTTCCCTTTTGACCACGAAACTTATCTCACGTAGTCTGACTCCCGAGTATCGGTCACATGGTATTCGGAGTTTGATAGAGTTCGGTAAGCTTTGAGGCCCCCTAGCTCATTCAGTGCTCTACCCCCATGTGCCTAGTTCTCGAGGCTAGCCCTAAAGCTATTTCGAGGAGAACCAGCTATCTCCGGGTTCGATTGGAATTTCTCCGCTATCCACAAGTCATCCCCCAATTTTTCAACATTGGTGTGGTTCGGACCTCCAGTGGGTTTTACCCCACCTTCATCCTGCTCATGGATAGGTCACCCGGTTTCGGGTCTACGTAATGCAACTAATTCGCCCTATTCAGACTCGGTTTCCCTGCGGCTCCGGTGCTCTACACCTTAACCTCGCTGCACAACGTAACTCGCCGGCCCGTTCTACAAAAAGTACGAGGTCACACGTTAATGTGCTTCCTCTGCTTGTAGGCGTAGGGTTTCAGGTACTCTTTCACTCCCCTTCCGGGGTACTTTTCACCTTTCCCTCACGGTACTATACTCTATCGGTCACTGGGTAGTATTTAGCCTTAGGGGGTGGTCCCCCTAACTTCCCACGGGATTCCTCGTGTCCCGTGGTACTCTGGATACCAGCCTCGCGGTCTGCGTTTTTACCTACAGGGCTTTTACCTTCTATGGCCCCTCTTTCCAGAGGTGTTCGATTAACACATTCCTTGATTCCGCCGGTCCGTAACCCCGTATGTCCGAAAACACACGGTTTAGGCTCCTTCCTCTTCGCTCGCCGCTACTAAGGAAATCGATGTTTCTTTCTCTTCCTACGGATACTTAGATGTTTCAGTTCTCCGCGTTCCCTCCTCATGGACTATGTGTTCATCCATGGGTGACGGCGCATTACCACCGCCGGGTTTCCCCATTCGGACATCTACGGGTCAAAGCCTGCTTGCGGCTCACCGTAGCTTTTCGCAGCTTACCACGTCCTTCATCGGCTCCCAGTGCCAAGGCATCCTCCCTACGCCCTTTCTAGCTTGATCGCTATCTTTGACGAAATTGATGTAATGCTTCGCATTACCTCTATTTTTTGCCTTTGCGTTTTACTTTGCTATCTTTCTTTCTTCTTCCTATGCAGTTGTCAAGGTACTTACTAGCCTTTCATTCAAAAAAGGCTGGTGGGCTCAAGTGGACTCGAACCACCGACCTCACGCTTATCAGGCGTGCGCTC
>ENA-ORSA01001381-ORSA01001381.1-human-gut-metagenome-genome-assembly--contig:-NODE-1381-length-20372-cov-18.635133_pt1 | contig 20372 bp, 18 predicted proteins | sample MGYA00242179_ERZ509142 | MGnify/ENA primary metagenome ERZ509142 (study PRJEB26280, sample SAMEA2338659) | human gut metagenome | biome: human gut; feature: human-associated habitat; material: faeces... | reverse complement strand
TGTGAAAATAGGAGGCAAATGCCTTTTATGATTAGCATTTACCTCCTACCCAATTATGACTTCACTTGCGCTATATTACCTTTGCACACGCTATACATTACCCTTGCATATTCTATACATTACCCTTGAATTCTCCGTTCCAAGCCTTTGAACGTACATTCCGTGACACTGAACGTACATTCCGTGACACTGAACGCACATTCCGTGACACTGAACGGAACTTTATATTGTTATCAAGGCATTAGTGTTCCTATATTGACTGTACATATAATCAATATATAGCAAGTGTTCTTTGGCTTGTTAGCATTATTTTATTAACTTTGTCGCTATGAATTATAAAGTTCAGCGTTATTTGCATTGGCTGCGCCGTATTAAGTATTGCCGCGGTTTTGGCGTGCAGTCGCCCTCGGCTTATCGGTTTATCCGTTATGTCATCAACGAGCATTATCCTTATTATGCTTACGATGAGTTGCGGAAGGAGCTGCCACGTCTTGATTCGCTGACACGCAAGCGTATGGAACTTTATTTCCGTATATCCAATTACCGTCAGGCTTCGCTGTGGCTCGACTACAGCAGGCGTGACGATACAATCGCAACCTATGTGGGGCGAGGATGTAATGCCACACGAGTCAGAAACATAGCCGACTCGCAGCAACCTGTTTCCCGTGATAAGATAGAAGTATTGCGTATTTGTCCGATAGCAGGATGTGAGTCGGTGCTCGCAGCCGCGCTAAAGCAAGCAGACGACCGCACCCTGTTTGTTATAGAGGACATAGGCTACAACGACACTGCCAAACGCATGTGGCAGAAATTGCTGGAGAGCGACATTACAAGCGTCAGCTACGATTTGTATTATCTTGGCATTGCCTTCTTCGACCGCAAGCGCTACAAGAACAACTATATTGTGAACTTTTAGAATCTACGAAATGAAATTGTATACTAAACTTGGAGATGACGGCTCAACGTCGCTTTATGGCGGTCACCGAGTGATGAAGGACGACATCCGTATTGAGGTAAGTGGCGAGATTGACGAATTGAACGCCCATATCGGTTTGCTGTCTGCAATGGTTGAAGGCGATGTATCGGAAATACTCGATGAGATACAGGCCCGACTGTTTATAGTAGGAGCAAGTATGTCGTCTATGGCAGATGGTAGTTGGCGGGTAGGCAAGGAAGTGAAAGGCGAGAGCAGCTTGAGCGATCTTGAACTGGCACGATTGGAGCAGGAGATTGACCGTTTGCAAGCAGCCGTTCCCCAACTTGAAACCTTTGTTCTGCCCGGTGGAAGCGCCAAGGCAGCCCAGTCGCACGTGTGCCGAACCGTATGTCGAAGAGTGGAGCGCAGGCTGGTGGCATTAAGTCGTGACGTTGATGTAGATGCGTTGACAATGCGATTTGTCAACCGATTGTCCGACTATTTTTTCAGTTTGGCTTTATATTTAAACTTTATTGAAGGTTACGACGAAAAAAAACTCTATATTACTTGCAAATAATACAAAAATTACTATTTTTGCAGTTGAAACAAGGGGTATATGGCTATTACGTCAAAAGCCCAATGAAAAATGGCTTCGCTACAATAGATGAAAGCCTCTTTGAAAAACATTAAATTTTGAACCGTAAAAAACTTTAGACTATGTATTGGACACTTGAATTGGCTTCCAAACTGGAAGACGCACCCTGGCCCGCAACAAAGGACGAACTTATAGATTATGCAATGCGCTCTGGCGCTCCCCTCGAAGTACTTGAGAACCTTCAGGAGATAGAGGATGAGGGCGATGTATATGACAGTATCGAAGATTTGTGGCCAGATTATCCTACAAAGGAGGATTTCCTCTTCAACGAGGACGAATACTAACAGCTATGAGTTGGCTGCGCGCCAGCTTAAAGCACAAAAATATAAGCGGTATAGAGATTTCGTAAAGAAATTTCTATACCGCTTTTTAGGTCTTTGTAGGTTTTGATTGATTAGAATATGGAGATTTTGCAGACAAGTGATTATTCCAAACATCAAAAAAAGCATATTATACTCATTTTCAGATAAAAAGCATTACCTTTGCTTCCGGATTTTGTCACAAGTGACAATTTTTAGAATAATATGATAGTAAACAGAAGTAAATATATAGACCAATTAGTACGTTCAAAAGAGAATGGACTGATAAAAATAGTCACTGGACTACGCCGTTCAGGCAAGTCTTTCCTGCTAAAGAAACTCTTTCGCCAGCATTTGCTTAATGAGGGAGTTACAGAAGACCATATCATAATCATTGATATGGAAAGTCGTAAGAACAAAAACTTTAAAGACCCAGATTTTTTGCTTGATTGGGTTGAAAAAGAAATGAAGGACGACTCTACTTATTATATTATCATTGATGAAGTGCAGGAAGTCAATGACTTTGTTGAGGTTCTTTCAACATTATCGGTGACAGAAGGAACGGATGTATATGTCACTGGCTCAAACTCTCGCTTTCTTTCATCAGACGTGGTTACGGAGTTCCGTGGCAGAGGTGATGAAATTCATGTTTGGCCTTTGTCGTTTGCAGAGTTTATGTCTGTTTATGAAAGTTCAAAGGAAGAAGGATGGGCTGAATATCTGATGTTTGGAGGTCTGCCACAACTTCTCACACAAGTTGGTGACGACAAAAAAGCTGACTTTTTGCGTCGTCTGTATCGCACTGTGTACCTTAGAGACATCTACGAGAGAAATCCGATAGAAATGAAAACTGAATTTGAAGAACTCTCAAAGACAGTGGCATCAAGTATCGGTGCACCAGTTAATGCGCAGAATATAGCAAATACATTCAAGTCTGTCAGTAAGGTACAAGGTATCAGTGTTAAGACCATTTCCATGTATTTGGGATATATGCAAGACTCATTCCTGATAGAGAAGTCTGAACGGTATGACATCAAAGGAAGAAAGTATATTGGCGCTCTTTGCAAATACTATTATCAAGACATAGGTTTACGCAATGCGATTCTTTCATTCCGCCAAAACGAGACAACGCATATTATGGAGAATGTCATTTACAATGAAATGCGTATGCGTGGCTGGCTTGTTGATGTTGGCAATATCTTTCATCGTGTTAGGAATAAGGCAGGCAAACAGCAACGTGTAACACTTGAAGTCGATTTTGTTTGTAACAAAGGTTGTGAGCGTATCTATATCCAGTCTGCCTACAAAATGCCAGATGAGGAAAAGATGGAGCAAGAGAAACGTTCTCTGAAACTTGTAGATGATTCATTCCGAAAAATAATAGTAGTGGGGGAACATACAAAAACATGGAGTGACGAAAAGGGTATACAAATAGTCAGCATTTATGATTTCCTTTTGAACCCATCATTTACAGAGTAGTGTATAGCATTGTCTTTTCTTCGTGCCTGCTTAGAGCACAAAAATATAAGCGGTATAGAGATTTCGTAAAGAAATTTCTATACCGCTTTTTTATGATTTCAATTGCTTTATAATCCACCGTTCTTCATGTCTCTTCTCACTTTCTCTCGCCATGTATTGGTCTTGCGTGAGTTGTTGTCGAACTCGCGCTTGCCGTGCTTGTAGTGCTTGTCGTACTTGTAGTCGCGGTCGTAGCGCTTCTTGTCGTGCTTGTATTCTTTCTCGTAGTGCTTCTTGTCGTGCTTCCACTTCTTGTCGTACTTGTACGGCTTGCCGTAATAGTGCGGGTGAGGGTGGTTGGGACGATAGTTGTGCTTGGGATACTTGTTGTATATGTTGTATATGTAAGTGTTGTTGTTCCAGCCGATGGGGTGATAGAAGTAGTAGGCTTCCTTGAATCGCTTCCACTGTCGGGCGTTGAGCATGCGCTTGAGCTGCCTGTTGCGGTAGTGCCATCCGTAGGCGTCGATGTCGCGATAGCTGCGTATGCCGTCGAGATAGTTGAGATTGATGTTCAGGAGGCTGTTGCGCTGAGCACTGTTCAGTCCCAGCTCCACAATCATCTTGTCGGTGATGAAGCGTGCTTCTGCCTGAATATCTGTGAGTCGCTGTGCATTGGCTGATGTTATCATCACGAATGCGGCTACAATTGCCAATAATGTACGTTTCATAATCCAAATAGTTTAAGGGTTATTACTGTTTTATTGTTTATGCTGCAAAGATAGTGCTTTCCCGATTGCGAAACAAGGGAAAAACCATAAAGCGCAGTATGGTTTCCCCTAAAGATACGGGGGAAATCTTTCGTTATAACAATAAAAAGAATGAATTTGTTTTGTATTGTCTTCGATTTGCATTAACTTTGAAAATGAAAAGCTACTTATATAATAAGGAGGTGAATATTATGAATATAGCAAAAGTGCAAAATCAGGCAGTATTGTCTAATCAAGGTGATATGACTTCGTTTAGATATGCCGGTTATAACATCCGCTTCCGAACTCCTGCAATATTGAAAAAATATGTAGAGGTAAAGACTTGGGAAAATGGTTATCTTGTGGTTATGGCCGACTATGACGGAATGGGTGTAACAGAGGAGTATATAGATCTTGTGCCTATTCTTCAGAATTTATATATTACCCCGGAGACTTTTTTAAAGGATATAAAAAACGTAAAGATTGGCGACTATGAACAATGAAGATATAGCAAGAGTACGTTCCGCAGCAGACATGATTGTATGTGGTTATGCTTTCACAAAAACAGCGAATTCAAACGTACGCATTCTGGATCTCAAGGCACCTCATCATGCTTTGGTCCTTTCATCCCAAGGTGAAGTCTTGGAAACGACAATGGATGATGTAGAATTGAGTATTGTGCAAGGATATTGGGAAAAGAATAAGAAATATTTGGAGGAATCATATGCCTAAATATTTTGATTTCATGATTTGTGGTTACTATTTGTATTTCACATCGCATTGTATCATTGAGGCTATGCATGTGCATGCCAGTGACAAGAGATTGACTGAGGCCGGTTCGGCGAAACTATTTGTTAAGGGTAATGGTGATACAGAAGTAAAGGCTCGTGGTATTCTTACAGACAAGGAACTTCGTATAATACGAGAGTTTGTAAAGGACAACTATAAGGAAATGTATATCCGTTGGTCGAGTATGAGTCCGAATGGTTTTTGTGAGGGGTAATACTTTTTTTTATAATATAATTTGAGCGATACGGGGGATTCTTTCGTATCGTTTTTTTATATCCTCTTCATCCGCTTGTAACATCATTGCAACACGCTGCCGATACCTTTGCATCGGAATAAAGATGTAACAGATATTTCATGGACAGAAGAATTAAGAAGATTTCATTGTTTGTCGTTATGGCAATGATGGGGTGCTGCCACATGTCAGCACAGCAGGTGAATGCGCCTCTTTTGGCTTTCAAAAGGACTCCTTTTGGCTTTCAAAAGGGCTCCTTTTGGAGTGCAAAAGGACTCGTTTTGTGGTGTAAAAGGACTCCTTTTTGAGTGCAAAAGGAGTCCTTTTTTTAATGTTTAATGTTAAATGTTTAATGTTAAATGTTTTGAGATCTCGTCATACTTTGTGCAGTTGGTGATTCCATTTTAAAAAAAACTTCATTTTTTGTGTCGCTTTTTCGCTGCAAGGTTGTCATTGTAGTATAAAGACCTGAATAGAAATGACAGACAACGACATGCAAAGGCTTTGGACAGAAGCCTCCGACATATCCAGCCGACTTACGGAAATGCGCAGCATCGACACCCAGGCTGCCTACAGGAATGTGCGCCATAAGGTGCGCAGCAACCGTCTGCGCCGTGCAGCAGCCACTATGTTCAGCCGTGCAGCAGCCGTGCTTGTGTTGCCGCTCATCATGTCTACCGCCACCTTATATTATATGTACACCCACGACCGCAGCCACCCTTCGGCCACAGCAATGGTGGAAGTGACAGCCCCGGCAGGCACAACGGCACGCGTGATGTTGCCCGACAGCTCGGAAGTGTGGCTCAATTCGGATAGCCGCCTTACCTATCCGCAGACCTTCGACAGCCGCGAACGCACGGTCAACCTTAAGGGTGAGGCATTCTTCAGCGTCAGTTCCGACCGCCAGCATCCCTTCAACGTCTGCCTTGACGGCGGACTGCGGGTGATGGCACACGGCACACGCTTCAACGTATGTTCGTACGACGACAGCGACAACGTAGAGATGACGCTCGAACGGGGAGCTATCGACGTGATGCACGACGGCAACACCCTGGAGCGCCTCAAGCCCAACGAACAGGTGGTGTACGACCGCCGCAATCATTCGTGGACACTCAGTCGCGTGGACATAGAGGAGTACGGATCGTGGAAGACTGGGCGTCTCGTGTTCCGTAATATGCCGCTCGGCAAAGTGTTTGAGCAGGTGGGACGCAGATACAACACCCAAATCGTATTGCACGACAGCAGCCTGATGCGCCGCAAGATACGCGCCACGTTCGCCAGCGAGAGCCTCGAACAGATACTCGCCGACATCCGCCTCGTGACACCGATACGATGGACCGCCACGACAACGCCCGGCGGACGCAACCGCATAGACATATACAGCAGCAAAGCTAAAAACTAAAACATAATATATAAACCTAAATCCAAAACTTACATTACTATGAGACAAGACAATCGGATGAATGTACATTCGCGTCTGAGGCTGTGGACACACCTGCCCGCGGCTCTGGCAGCATCGCTCATGCTTGGCCTTGCCACTCCGTGTGGAGCAATGGCTCAGAACACAAGTGCAAGAATCACCGTCAAGGGAGGTACTCTTGAACAGGCTATGAGCCAGATTGAGCACCAATGCAACATGACATTCCTGCTGTCTACCGACAACATCAACACCAAGCAGCACGTCAATTCCAGTCTGAAGGACGTGCCCTTGAAGGATGCGCTTGCCAAGATGCTCGCAGGTACGGGCATAAGCTATAGCTTCTCGGGCAATCAGATAGTGCTCGCACGCCACCAGCAGGCTGCCGCACGACAGCAACAGCAGCCCAAGGGCAGCATCATCAAGGGTCGTGTGCTCGACTCTACGGGCGAACCCATTATCGGTGCGAGCGTGTTTGTGAAGGGTACTAAGACCGGAGCCGTTACCGACATCGACGGCAACTATCAGCTTACGGCATCGCCCAACGCCACACTCGTCGTTTCATACATAGGATTCAAGGACATGGAGGTGAAGGCAGCCGATGCCGCCAACATCACCTTGCGCGAGAACACCGAGTCGCTTGGCGAAGTCGTTGTTGTGGGCTACGGCACACAGAAGAAGGCAAACCTGACCGGAGCCGTAAGCAGTGTGAAGATGGACGACGTGCTTGGCAACCGTCCTTTGTCTACAGTCAACGAGGCATTGCAGGGCGCTGTGCCCGGATTGCAGGTCACTGGTACGTCGGGAGTGCCCGGTGAGGGCATGTCGTTCAACGTGCGTGGTGTCAACAGTATCAACTCCGGCAGTCCGCTCGTGCTCGTCGACAATGTCGAGATGGACATCAACATGCTCGACCCCAACGACATCGAGTCGGTTACGGTGCTCAAGGATGCTGCATCGTCGGCAATATACGGAGCGCGCGCCGCATTCGGCGTAATCCTCGTAACTACCAAGAAGGGCGAGGAATCGGCTTTCCACATCAATTACTCCAACAACTTCTCTTTCAGCCGCGCTGCCAACATCCCGCGCAAGGCCACTCCGCTGCAGACCGTACAGGCCTACAAGGACCAGGGCTGTGTTGACTATCGCACGGGCCAGGACGTAGACACATGGCTCAAACTGCTCAATGAATACAACGCCGACCCGTCGAAATATCCCGGCGGATATACCGAAGTGAACGGACTGCGCTACAACCTTGCCGAGACCGACCTGTATGCCGACATGATGGAGACGGGCTTCAAGCAGACCCACAACGTGTCGCTCAGCGGTGGCAACAAGAAGGTGAACTATCGCATAGGTCTTGGTGTAGTCGATCAGGACGGTATACTCTACAGCGACAAGGACTCGTTCCGCCGCTACAACATGTCGTCGTATGTCAAGGCCGACATGACTTCATGGCTCACAGCCGAGCTCGACGTGAAGTATGCACGCTCCAATTCGGCTATGCCTTACACCAATGCACCTTACGGAATATGGGGTGCAGCCGTGGCATTCCCCTCTTATTTCCCCACAGGCGATATGGACATCAACGGCGAAGTGCTGCCCGTCAACACTCCGCGCAACTTCATCGCACTGGCAGGACAGCGCGACCACATCAAGAACGACACCCGTATATTCGGCAAGATTACGCTTAAGCCTATCAAGCACCTGCAGGTAATAGGCGAGTACACGTTCAACTACAAGTCGAGCGAGAAGACTCTCTTCGACAAGAAGTTTGAATATGCACACGGCGACCAGTTCCGCAAGGAGCAGTCAGTATCCAATTCGAAGTTCACACACACTCAGGACAATACCGACTACAACGCCATCAACTTCTACGCCAACTACTCTCGCAGCATAGCCGACCACGACTTCACCGTCATGGCTGGCTTCAACCAGGAGAGCAACGACTACCGCTACAACACAGCTTACCGCACCGACATGATCAACGAGGAGTTGCCGTCGCTCTCGCAAGCCACAGGTGCATATTATGCCAACGACGACTACAGCCGCTACACGGTGCGCGGTCTGTTCTATCGTCTCACCTATGCCTACAAGGGCAAGTATCTCTTCGAGAACAACGGACGCTACGACGGATCCTCTAAGTTCCCCAAGAAGAACCGCTTCGGATTCTTCCCCTCGGTATCGGCAGGATGGCGCGTCAGCGAGGAGAACTTCATGGAGTGGAGCCGCAAGGTGGTTTCCAATCTAAAGCTGCGCATGTCGTGGGGTAACATCGGCAACCAGAACATCTCGGCTTACGCTTACATCCCGGGTATGGAATCTATTCGTGCCAATTGGGTGGTAGGCGACGAGAAGGTGACAACCCTCCAGAAGCCTAAGCTCGTGAGCAATACGTTCACATGGGAGAAGGTGTCTACACTCGACTTCGGCATCGATCTCGGACTCTTCAACAACCGACTTAACATGGTATTCGACTGGTACAACCGCCAGACCAAGGGCATGCTTGCACCGGGTATGCAGCTGCCGGGCGTGCTCGGAGCCGCTGCACCGCTGCAGAACACAGCCGACCTTGAGTCGAACGGATGGGAATTGTCGCTCAACTGGAACGACCGTATCGGCAAGGTCAACTATCGCCTGGGCATGAACCTCTACGACTCGCGCACCAAGATTACAAAGTACAACAACGAGACCGGACTCATCGGCAGCGGAACTTACCGCAAGGGAATGTATCTGGGCGAAATATGGGGCTACGTGACCGACCGCCTCTATCAGGCTTCCGACTTCGACGACAACGGCAAACTGAAGGAAGGTATGCCGCGCGTGGAGGGCTATACGCCTAACCCCGGCGACGTATTGTACAAGGATCAGGATGGCAACGGCATCATCAACGAAGGTACATTGACCACATCCGACCCCGGTGACCGCACCATTATAGGCAACAGTACACGCCGCTATCAGTATGGCATCAACGGTGGAGTTGACTGGAACGGATTCTCTCTGTCGTTCATTCTGCAGGGAGTGGGCAAGCGCGACCTCTGGCTTATGAACGAGTTGACCTATCCTATATACGACCCGTGGTCGACACTCTATAGCAACCAGATCGACTACTGGACACCGGAGCGCACCGACGCATTCTATCCGCGTCTGTACAAGGAATCGGCAGGCAACACAAAGGCCAATACTCTCACACAGACACGCTATCTGCTCAACGGCGCTTACCTTACAATCAAGAACATAACACTGACGTATGCCCTGCCACGCACATGGCTTAAGCACATCGGACTGAGCCGTGCTGCCGTGTTCGTAAGCGGTGAGAACCTCTGCACATTCGACCATCTGCCCAAGGGCGTGGATGCCGAGCGTGTCGTTACAAGCGATTACGGCTCGCGCGGATTCACCTATCCGTATATGCGCCAGTTCTCGTTCGGTGTGAACGTAACCCTCTAACTCTACTAAAAACCTAAAAAAACTATGAAGAAGAGATTTCTAATATATATTGCGGCTGCTGCGATGCTCACGTCGTGTCTCAACAACGACTTCATGAACGTCTACCCTAAGAACCAGCAGACCGAAGAATCAGTCTTCACGACGTACGACAATTTCAAGACATACTCGTGGGGTCTGTACAACGTGTTCTTTGGATATTCGTATGGAACGGGTCAGACCGATGCCGTATTCCAGGGCGACTACGAGTCGGACAATATGCTCAAAGGTCCCGCAGGCAACGAAAACAAGTGGGCTTACGGCAAGGTGAAGGCCGAGTCGCAATCGTCTGACTGGGACTACAGCTACATCCGTACTGTCAATCTGATGCTCGATGGCATTGCCGGATCGCAGATGAATGAAGCCGACAAGAACCACTGGCGCAGCGTGGGACTGTTCTTCCGCTCGTACAAGTATTTCCTGATGATGTCGAAGTTCGGCGACATTCCATGGGTAGACCGTGTACTTCCCGACAACGACCCTGCTCTGTACGGCACACGCACACCACGCAACGAGGTGGCAGAAAACATCTTGAACGACCTGAAGTGGGCTGAAGCCAACATCAAGCCTGCCGGCGATGGCGACAATACCGTCAACCGTGCCGTCGTGCAGGCACTCATCTCGCGCTTCTGTCTGTTTGAAGGCACATGGCGCAAGTATCACAATATGGCTGATGCCGAGAAGTATCTGCAGGAATGTGTACGTGTAGCGCCCGAACTTCTGGCTGCCTATCCTACCATAATGGAACGTTACGACGAGGTGTTCAACTCTGAAAACCTTGCCAAGCAGCCTGGTATCATACTCTACAAGCACTACGCCACCAGCCAGCTCTGCCATGGACTGACACGTATGGTGCGTACGGCTGAGTCGTATATCGAGGCCACACGCGATGCAGTAGACAGCTATCTGTGTGCCGACGGTCGTCCTTACACAGGCAACGGACACGACGTTTACGAGCAGTTCCGCTCGCGCGACTATCGTCTTTATCTCACCGTCTGTCCGCCGTACAAGGTGAATGTGGCATCCAACAAGACCGATTGGAGTTACACCGGCAACCCACAGGACCGCGAATTCATAGACCTTATGGCCGGCATTTCGGGCGAAACCTATCACCGTCTGCCTACAAGCAACTTCAAGGGATTCGTATGCAGCCTGCAGCCGCACTTCCGCACAAACAACAAGGGACAGGGCTGGAACGCTTCGCAGATGGGATTCTGGGTGTGGAAATACTACAACACCCACACCGATGCAAGCAATGCCAACGGCGTATGTACCACCGACGCTCCGCTCTTCCGCATCGAGGAGGTTATGCTCGACTATGCTGAGGCTATGTTCGAACTCGGTCGCTTCGACCAGAGCGTTGCCGATCAGACCATCAACAAGCTGCGCAAGCGTGCACATGTTGCCGACATGCGTGTGGCTGACATTACAGCCGACTTCGATCCGAAGCGCGATGCCGATGTCGACCCGGTACTTTGGGAGATACGTCGTGAACGTCGTGTAGAGTTCATGGGCGAAGGCCGCCGTCTCGATGACTTGCGTCGTTGGCACAAAGGCAACTACGTAGACCGCCAGCCTACCGGTGTTTGGGTGAACAACGCATCAGCCGACAAGGTGAAGGTAACTGGCGGAGCCAACAGCAATGAGGGTTATGTCTACTACTACGGTCAGCCTACAGGATGGAAGGAATACTACTATCTCTGTCCGCTGCCTCTTGAGGAGTTGGCACTCAACAAGAATCTTGAGCAAAACCCGGAGTGGAGCAAATCAAATAAATAATGATGAACAGCAAGACATTATTCTATATGGCATGTGTCACGGCAGCTTCAATGCAAGCTGCTGCGGCACATGCCAAAGCTGCAAATAAGAAGCACATGAACGTGCTTCTCGTTATGGCCGACGACTTGCGTCCCGAAATGGGATGCTATGGCGTTAAGGATATCCATACTCCTAACTTCGACCGCTTCGCCAAGGGCGCTGTACTCTTCGACAACGCCTTCTGCAATGCACCGGTAAGCGGTGCTTCGCGCGCAAGTGTGCTCACCGGAATGTATCCCAATTATCCTACACGCTTCATCGACTATACATGCAAGGCGAGCGTTGATGCTCCTGATGCCATACCTATTTCCGGTTGGCTCACCTCGCATGGCTACCACACCGTGTCGAACGGCAAGATAATGCACCACATCGAGGATCATGCCGACTCTTGGAGCGAGTCTCCTTGGCGCTGGCATCCCGATGGTTACGATGTATATTGGGCTGAGTACAACCGTTGGGAACTATGGCTGAACAGCGAATCGGGCAAACATATCAATCCGCGTACAATGCGCGGACCTTTCTGCGAGTCTGCCGACGTGCCCGACAGTGCTTACGACGACGGCCATGTGCTTGCAAAGACACTGACAGACTTGCGCCGTCTGCGTGATATGGGCAAACCTTTCTTCCTGGCTTGCGGTTTCTGGAAGCCTCACTTGCCCTTCTGCGCACCAAAGAAGTATTGGGATATGTATCCCGCTGTGCCCATGGCTGCCAATCAGTATCGCCCGACGGGACTGCCACCGGAGGTGCAGAACTCAGGCGAGATTAACGCTTATGCCAGCGTAAGCGCCCCCGACAACCAGGAGTTCTTGCGCCTTGTCAAGACTGGATATTACGCTTGCGTGAGCTATGTTGACGCTTTGTTCGGCCAGCTTATGGACGAGCTCGACCGATTGGGAATGGCTGACAACACCATAGTCATCGTATTCGGCGACCACGGATGGAATCTTGGCGAGCACGGATTTGTGGGTAAGCACAATCTTATGACTACAGCTACACGCGTTCCGCTTATGGTGCGAGTGCCGGGAATGGCTAAGGGCGTGAGCAAGTCGATGGTTGAGTTGGTTGATATTTATCCTACTATATGCGATCTTTGCGGCATTGACGCTCCCAAACAGCAGCTCGACGGCAAGAGTCTCACCTCGATTCTGCGCAATCCGTCGCGCAGCGTGAAGCGTGAAGTGTACGTTCAGTGGCAGGGAGGCGACAATTTGCAGGACCAACGATACAACTATGCCGAGTGGCAGAAGTCCGGAAACACTATGCTTTTCGACCATAATGCCGACCGCGACGAGAACGCTAATGTGTCGGGCAATGCCGATTATGCGCCTACGGTGAGCCGGATGAGCAAGGATATGAAGAAGATTAAGAAGTTTGCTTTCCGCAAAAAGTGGGGCAAATAAGCAATCGTGTTCTTATATATATAACTGAACCTTCGCTTGCGAAAGTAGTTAAGAAGTTAAGGAGTTTTTCGCGAAGCTCAAGGAAACTTTCGCGCCCTACGGTCGCTAAGGATTTAAGCCATTAGTTTTTTTGCTTGATATAGCATTATAAGCATTTGGCTTGACTTCTTAACTCCTTTAACTACTGAATTCTCTGAACTTGTGGAAGTTCAATATATAATAAATGTGTATTGCTGTTTTTATTGTGCAATACTTGCAAGCGTAATAATCAGCGGTGCGAAATCTTTCATTTCGTGTTCAATTATTTCCATCGCCTTCTTGCGGAAACGCTCCACCGACCTTTCCGATACGCCCAGATGCTGTGCGATTTCAGCAGTCTTGGCATGTTTCATATGGCTCATTACGAAAGCCACGCGCCACTCTTCGCGCATATTGGCAAGCGTTTGTTCGAGCCGTTGTTCCAGTTCGCTAACGCCGAGCAGGTCGTCGGGCCGCACTTCAATGTTGATATTGGCTGCGGCATACGAATTGTAGCGGTTACGAACAGCTTGGCGTTTGATGTAGTTGAGGCATCGGTTGCGCGTGCCTGTAAGCAGCCAGCCCTTCAGCGAAGTCTCGATTATGATGTCGTTGCGGTTTTCCCATAGAGCTACAAACACCTCCTGCGCAATGTCTTCGGCTGCGCCCGGCGGCACCATACGGCGTGCGTACAAGCACAAAGGCGCATAGAGGTCATCGAAGATGTACTTGAATGCATCCTCGTCGTCGTATTCCGCTACGCGTTGCATCATACTGTCGTATGTTGATTGTTTGTCGTTCATATTAGTTATTCGCTTTTAGTATGCCAAGCACGGATTGAATGCTTCGATGATATGTTCCAGTTGGGCGTTTTCTTTATTGTTGCCAATTATGCTGATAATGTCGAAACGCACCTCGTCGACAATGCCTTTAGTCTTGATATAATTGTTGGCTGCATAGCCGATGTTGCGTATTTTCTTTATGTCTACGGCATCGTCGGGTTTTGTCACTACGTCGCTTGTGCGGGTTTTCACCTCAACAAACACTACCGTTGTGCCATCGCCAGTGCGTGCAATGATGTCGATGTCGCGGTGTCCGATGCGCCAGTCACGTTCAATAATGTCGTAGCCAATGCTCTGCAGATAGTCGGCAGCATACTGTTCGCCCCATTTTCCGAGTTCGTTGTGACGTGCCATTACTTGTAATGTATTAGGTATTTATGTTGCAAAGGTAGTATAAAAATGCCTATTTGGGATATTCACTGACCGATTTATATTTCTTTTATAGTAAATATATTGCCTTTTTGTCAGAAATATTTATATTTGCAACAAACGAATGATATACACTTAAAACAATTAGGGAGGATATTGGTATGAAAAAATCTATAGTCTTGGCCATTAGTGCGGTGCTTATGGTGAGCAGTTGTACCACGGGGGCCGGGGCGGGAGCTTATGCCGGAGGCTCGCTTGGCTCCATATTGGGTTCGGCTATTGGCGGTATAGCAGGCGGTCCGAGGGGTAGCGATATCGGCACTATTATCGGAATGGCAGGCGGTGCTGTTGTAGGCAGTGCTATAGGCGATGCTTCTGAGCGTCAGCAGCGTCAGGAGCAGCATGAGATTCTGTCGCGTCGCAATGAGCGCATACAACAACAGAAGCATCAGCAAGGCTCGCCGCGAGTGTATGGTGACGATACTTACGCTTATGGCAACAACAATCGCGCTTACGACAACGACAGTTATGCTTACGGCAACGCTAACGATAACTTCAATCCGAATGATATGGTTGACCATTCCAATTCGGGCGATGACCGCATAGACTTCGGTGTAACGCCGCAAACCGATCAAAATAGTGTACGGAATAATGTGGCTGAGGGTCAGCCTTCAATCGAATCGAGTCGTGTTGAGGCTATTGCGTCGGCTGCAACTGGCGGTAGACTGACGATAAAGAACGTTCGCTTCACCGATACTGATGGCGATGGAAGGCTTAATGGGGGTGAGATAGGACGCGTGGTGTTCGAGATTTACAACAACACTCAGTCGCCTATCTACAACTTTCAGCCCTCGGTCCTTGAGGCTGATGCCAACAAGCGCATTTATATCTCGCCGAGTGTTCGTGTAGAGAGTATCATGCCGGGTCAAGGTCTGCGCTATACTGCTACGGTCAAGGCCGACCGTCGTGTCAAGGACGGACAAATACGTCTTATGGTGTCAGCTCAAAAAGATGGTCGTCCGATTTCGTATATCACGGTTGTGAAGGTTGATACTCAGCGCTAATTAATTCTTTTTCACCACGAATCACACGAATCTCACGAATCTTTATTATTCCTTATTCGTGCTATTGGTGTGATTAGTGGTGGTATAAATGAATTGCATTCACCACGAATCACACGAATCTCACGAATCTTCATTATCCCTTATTCGTGCGATTAGTGCTATTCGTGGTGAATTTTATTTCCTTCTGACAGATTTTCTTTTGCCTTTCGCCTTGCTTTTATTGCGAACGTTGGAACGCTTTTGGGGCTGAACGGTCTTGTGGTTAGAATCTTTTTTCTCTTTGATAGTCTTGCCGTTGGCTTCCGTTTTCTCTTGTTTTTTATTGCCTTCAATCTCCTTTTGTTTTTTATTGGCTTTGTTGTCACCCTTCAATTGATGGGTTTTCTTGCCATAAGTGGGGAAGTGGAGGATGCCACTGGCAGGCAGAGTGTATTCAGTAATTTCAAAATCAATTTCTGGGATACTCTCCGGTTCGGGCTTGAATGGCACAACGGTTTTCTTTACGGGTTCGACCCTTACTACAGCTACGCCCTGGTTGATAATGCCCAACTCTTCGGCGGCAGCGTGCGAGAGGTCGATTATGCGTCCACGTGAGTGTGGACCGCGGTCAGTAACGCGCACGATGACTTCACGCCCGTTACGTTCGTTGGTCACCTTGAGCAAAGTACCGAACGGGTGTGTGCGATGTGCGCATGTCAGACTGTCGTGATGCAGTCGTTCACCGCTACTTGTGCGTGCTCCGGTGGCTCGTTTTGAGTAGAACGATGCCTTGCCGTGCTGAATTTGCGAACTGGCTGTGGCAACAACTATTGCCACAGCCAGTGTCAGAAAAGTTCTTTTTAATATCTTAGAGTTACCTATCATCAAGTGATTATACTATGCCCTGAGCCATCATAGCGTTGGCCACCTTCATGAAGCCAGCGATGTTAGCGCCCTTAACATAGTCGATGTAGCCGTTAGGCTGCTTGCCGTACTTGACGCACTGCTCGTGTATTGAGTGCATGATGTAGTGCAGCTTCTCGTCAACTTCCTTCTCGCTCCAGCTCAGACGCATAGAGTTCTGAGTCATCTCAAGACCAGAAGTAGCCACACCACCAGCGTTGACAGCTTTGCCAGGGGCAAAGAGCTGGCCGGCAGCAACAAACTTCTCGACAGCTTCAGCTGTACAGCCCATGTTCGAAACCTCGGCTACGCACTCAGGATTGTGTGCGAGGATGGTCTCGGCATCGTTGCCGTTAAGCTCGTTTTGTGTAGCACATGTCAAGTATATGTCGGCCTTAACTTCCCAAGGCTTCTTGCCTGCTACGAACTTAGATCCTGGGAACTCGTCCTCGTACGGCTGGCAAACGTCATTGCCAGAAGAACGGAGTTCGAGCATATAGTCAATCTTGTCGCCCTCGATGCCTGCCTCGTCAAGGATGTAGCCGTCGGGACCAGACAATGTGATAACCTTAGCGCCAAGCTCAGTAGCCTTCTTTGCAGCACCCCATGCCACGTTGCCGAAACCAGAAATAGCAACGGTCTTGCCCTTAAGGCTGAGGCCGCGAGTAGCCATCATCTGATTGACGAAGTAGAGAGCGCCGAAACCTGTAGCTTCAGGACGGATGCGCGAACCGCCGAACTCCAGACCCTTGCCTGTGAGCACGCCCTGATACTGGTGGGTGAGCTTCTTGTACATGCCGAACAGATAGCCTATCTCTCTGCCGCCTACGCCGATGTCGCCTGCGGGAACGTCCTCGTCAGGACCGATATGGCGATAAAGCTCAGTCATGAATGCCTGGCAGAAACGCATAACTTCAGCGTCAGAACGTCCGCGGATAGAGAAGTCAGAGCCGCCTTTGCCACCGCCCATAGGCAGAGTGGTGAGTGCATTTTTGAATGTCTGCTCAAATCCGAGGAACTTCAGGATAGAGAGGTTCACTGAAGGATGGAAACGCAAGCCGCCTTTGTACGGGCCGATGGCACCGTTGAACTGTACGCGGTAGCCGATATTTACGTGTACCTCACCATTGTCGTCTGTCCAAGGCACGCGGAAGGTGATGATGCGCTCTGGCTCTACGAGTCGTTCGATGAGCTTTGCTTTCTCAAACTCAGGATGACTGTTGTATACGTCCTCTACTGAGATTAACACTTCGCGCACTGCCTGCAAGTATTCGGCTTCGCCTGGGTGCTTCGCCTCGAGATCATGCATTATTTTTTCAACATTCATAGCGATAAGGTTTTAAGTTGTTTAATAGTTTTATTGTAGTATATTACGTTACTTACGTTGTGTCACTTTGACATCGCAAATATAGCTTTTTTACTTTTACCTACCAAATAAAATTTTGAGTTTTTGGTGTTTTTAATTTACTTTTAGATAGCCGTTAAGGATGTGTGCGATAACAAACAATATGCTATTGGCGGGCAGATATTACACATTATATATATAGGCATATCACGTATACATATATACTTATGCCGTGTTGTATACATAAGCTTAGCATGTTATATAATATGGTCGTATCACATTGTTTTGCCTATTGATTTTATTGATTTTTTTAATTAAATACGAGTTGCTTTCTATAGTTTTTGCGTAACTTTGCAAAAACGTAATGAGTAAACCGAAAAACTTTAAAAACTACCTTGTTACTATGAACATAAAACGAATGATTTTGCACGCTGTGCTCCCTGCATTGTTGCTCGGAGTGTTTGCCCTAAATGCTTCGCAGGCATCGGCAGCGAGCAAGAAGCAGAAGACGCAGCCCATACGTGTGGCTTGCGTAGGCAACAGTATCACCTACGGCACCGGCATCAAGGACCGTGCCCGCGACTCCTATCCCTCGCAACTGCAGCGTATGCTGGGCGAGCGGTATGTAGTGGGCAACTTCGGCAAGCCCGGAGCCACGCTGCTCTATCACGGACACCGCCCCTATGTGGTGCAGAAGGAGTTTAAGGAGGCACTTGCCTTCAAGGGCGACATAGCCGTGATACACCTCGGCATTAACGATACCGACCCGCGCAACTGGCCCAACCATCGCGACGAATTTGTCAAGGACTACCTCTCTATAATGGACTCATTGCGTGCTGCCAATCCAAAGGTTCGCTTCATATTGGCTCGTATGACTCCGATAGCCGACCGTCATCCGCGCTTTATTTCCGGAACCAAGCTGTGGCACGGCGAGATTCAATCCGCCATTGAGACCGTGGCACGTCTTAGCGGAGCTGAACTCATCGACTTCCACGAGCCTTTGTATCCTTATCCCAACCTTCTTCCTGACGCCATCCATCCCAATCCCGAGGGAGCCGGCATACTTGCCAAGACCGTGTACAGCGGCATTACGGGCAACTACGGCGGCCTGCAGATGTCGCAGCTGTACACCGACTACATGGTGCTGCAGCGCAACGTGCCCCTCGACATACACGGCACAGCCAATGCAGGCGAGAAGATTGTGGTGAGCATAGCCAACCAGACCGCTACTGCCACAGCCGACAACCGTGGCAAGTGGTGCGTCGTGCTGAAGCCGATGGAGGCTGCCGACGACCTGACGCTCACCGTTAAGGCTGGCCGACAGACCAATGTCTACAGCCATGTGGCAGTAGGCGAGGTGTGGCTGTGCTCTGGTCAGTCGAACATGGCGTTCATGCTGTGCCAGGCCGAGAGCTACAAGCGCGACATCAACAATGCCAACGACCCTCAGCTCCGCCTCTACGACATGAAGGGACGTTGGGAAACTTACGATGTGGCGTGGCCTGCCTCGTGTCTCGACTCGCTCAATCACTTGCAGTACTTCCGCCCCACGACATGGCAACCCACTACGCCCGACAATGCCAAGTGGTTCTCTGCCATAGGCTATTATTACGGACGCATGCTGCGCGATTCGCTCCGTGTGCCCGTAGGATTGATTTGCAACGCCATAGGCGGATCGCCCACCGAGTCGTGGGTCGACCGCAACACGCTCGAGACACGCTTCCCTGCCATACTGCGCAACTGGCTTCACAACGACTTCATTCAGGATTGGGTGCGCGGACGTGCCGCCAAGAACCTTACCAACGACAACACCCGTCTGGGACGTCATCCCTACGAGCCGTGCTATCTCTACGAGAGCGGCATACTGCCGTTGCAGAAATACCATATAAAGGGAGTGGTGTGGTATCAGGGCGAGTCGAACGCACACAACAAGGACGCCCATTCTGAGCTGTTCAAATTGCTCGTAGACAGCTGGCGCACCAATTGGAGCAACGCCCGAATGCCCTTCTACTTCGTGCAGTTGTCGAGTCTCAACCGTCCGTCGTGGCCGTGGTTCCGCTACAGCCAGCTTGAGTTGATGAAGCACATCGACAATACCGGCATGGCAGTATGCACCGACTGCGGTGACTCGCTCGACGTTCATCCCAAGCGCAAGCTGCCCGTAGGCGAGCGTCTGGCACGTTGGGCACTCTGCAAGACTTACGGCAAGACCATCACCCCGTCGGGTCCCGTATATAAAGCAGTGGTGCGTGAGGCTGATGCGCTCGTCGTAAGTTTCTACTATGCCGATGGTCTCACCACATCCGACGGCAAGTCGCCGTCTACCTTCGAGATAGCCGAAGTGGAGGGAATGTATTATCCAGCCACAGCCGTCGTATCGGGAAGCACCGTTCGATTGACCTCGCCCGAGGTGAAGCATCCGCGCTTTGTGCGCTACGGATGGCAACCTTTCACACGCGCCAATCTTGTCAATGGCGATGCTCTGCCAGCGTCTACGTTCAGAGGCGAAGTACAATAACACACCCTCATTCAGAAGTTAAAGGAGTTTTTCGCAAAGCTCAAGGAAGTTTCACTACCTTCGGTCGTTAGAAATTCTTGCTAAGGCAAGCGGCAAAGCCGAGCGATAGCCA
>ENA-ORSA01001378-ORSA01001378.1-human-gut-metagenome-genome-assembly--contig:-NODE-1378-length-20419-cov-16.570664_pt1 | contig 20419 bp, 18 predicted proteins | sample MGYA00242179_ERZ509142 | MGnify/ENA primary metagenome ERZ509142 (study PRJEB26280, sample SAMEA2338659) | human gut metagenome | biome: human gut; feature: human-associated habitat; material: faeces... | reverse complement strand
GAAAGTCAGGGCTTTGTGATTTTTTAAGAATAAGAGAGTTTTGACACGCCCTCATCGTTTATAAGATTGACAAAGGTATAACAACCTTAACGTTGTTTGGTTATTTGTCATCGTAATGGCCCAACGCTGAAACTATTACCACAACTACTGTTGTGTCATTAACAATATAGCGTAAGCGATTCTTCTTGTCGAGTTTTCTAGACCAAATTCCATTAACGTGTCGAAGCTGGTGAGGATGTCCAGTACCAGTATATGGATGCTCACGAAGCTCAGGAATGAGATTCTCAAATTTCTTATCCTAATATCCGCACCACAATAGTCTCTGATATTTTATAACATCCTGAGCAACAAAAAGTTGCTCAGGATTTGGCCATATCAAAAAATACTTAACTTAGTGGTGCAAAAACAAATCAGCAATTCATTAACACGGCATGGCAAAAATACAAATAAAATCTGAGAAACTTACTCCATTCGGAGGAATTTTTCCCGTTATGGAGCTTTTTGAGGGTCATCTGTCGCATATCATCGACGGAACCCTTGGAAAGAGGTCTGTCTCTATTGGGTACAATTATAGCGAGATTATACGCTCTCTCATGTGCGTGTATTTCTGTGGAGACTCATGCGTCGAGGATGTTTCCAACCAACTTATGGAACATCTGAGTTTGCATCCTTTATTGCGTACTTGTAGCTCAGACACCATCTTGCGTATGATGAAAGAACCTTCCTGCGACAACATCACATACACATCCGATATCGGAAAAGGCTACGCTTTCAACACCTGTGACAAGGCGAACGAATTGCTTGTCAATGCACTTGTCTCCACAGGACAGCTTGTTCCAGACGGGGAATACAATCTTGATTTTGACCACGAGTTCCTTGAGGCTGAAAAGTATGATGCGAAGATGACCTATAAGCACTTTTGGGGATACAGTCCCGGTGTAGCAGTTATCAACAACATGATTGTCGGCATTGAGAATCGCGACGGAAACGCCAACGTCAGATTTCACCAGCAAGACACCCTCGAGTGTTTCTACATAAGATTTGAGGGAAAGGGAATAACCATTAACCGTTCCCGTATGGATTGTGGCTCATGCTCTGAGGAAATAGTCAAGACCGTTGCCCGGCATAGCAAGTTTTATTACATACGTGCAAACCGTTGTCAGTCAATATATAATGATATATTCGCATTGAGAGGATGGAAGTGTGTGGAGATAAACGGCATTGAATACGAGTTGAACTCAATTCTCGTCGAGAAATGGAAGGGTATGGTATGCCGGCTCATTATCCAAAGACAGAAGCGCCCTGGCGGAGAGCAAGATATCTGGGAGGGTGAATATACTTATCGGTGCATCATGACTAACGACTACGAGTCAACTCCAGAGGAAATTGTTGAGTTCTACAACAAGCGTGGTGCCAAGGAAAGGATCTTCGATGACTTGAACAATAGCTTCGGATGGAACCGGCTGCCAAAATCCTTTATGAATGAGAACACTGTGTTCTTGCTAATCACAGCTTTGATACGCAACTTCTATCAATTCCTTGTGCAGGCAAAGGAGTTGAAGTCATTTGGTCTTAAACCCACGAGCAGACTGAAAGACTTCACCTTCAAGTTCATCTCTGTGCCCGCAATTTGGGTTAAGACGGCAAGGCAGTTTGTACTTAATATCTACACGGAGCAGAATGCGTATGCGACCGCCTTCAAATCTGATTTCGGATAATGAAAGCAATCATGTTGAATTTCATAGCGGTGAGCTCCTATACGCTTTATGGGGTAAGTGGATGTTGTACGCCAAAAGATGCCAATCGAAAGGACTGGAGACGTTTCTGGCTGTAAATCACACTAAAAAATAGATTTTGAGTCAAAACTGGCATAGTCGGCTCTTCTTGCGGATTTTAGGATATACAATATTTTGGGAAGTCGTGTCTTTACAATTAGTGGACAACTTAAATTATTTCACGGGAAACCATACCGTTTTAATTACAAGGATGTTTGCTTTACTGTAAAGGACCTAGTTAGGAATGGCGATGCATGGGATCGTGGAGTAAAGCAAATAGTGGCTTATCCTGATTCTGATCTTTTCTCTGTTCTAAAACCAAATGGATTCATCAATCAGATTCAAGATCTTGTAGAATGTCAAAGATGGAAAGATAATAAGATTAAAGTTGATGGCAAATGGTATGATAATGAAGGTTACTATTTGAAGGATGCAGAGGAAGCCGAAACAGATCAATTATTATTGGATTCTTCTTGTGAAAGATCAGAATGTGAGCTTGAGGGTAAGTTAAAGGCAATTGATAAAGTAGCGCAAAATGCGTATGATTACCTATGGCTTATTGCAATAGTTGGATTCATGGGCGAGAAATAACAATCGTCATCATTGAGTTACGACAGTCTTGCTTGTATGATGATAGCAAATGCATGGGAAATATTAAATGAACATCCAGAACTAAGGGTACATGAACGGATGCTTTCTGATTGTATTGAGTTCTTGATAGAAGAGTCGAAAGAATATATGGATGAGGAACTGACATGGTCTTCGTCCAAGGACGACGTGTTTAATGCAATCAAGGATTATCCAATGGCTGGTATTTTTGAAGATACTGTGGATGAGTTAGTGGAAACGGCTCCTTATAATATTCTCAAAGCTTGGATTCAATATGCTAATAATCAGGAATTGATAATTCAATCCAATGTTTACAAAAATGCGTGTTTATACGCTATTCATTCTAAGAAAGTAGATTCTTATATAGAGGTTAATCCAAAGTGGACTTATTATTTGTGTTTTGACCATTTCGGTTTAATGAGATATTTGAAAGAGCATCTTATATCATACCTTCAAAAAAGATAATAGCTATAGTGTAAAAATAAAACATTTTACACTATGGTTTTATCAATTTAATATAGTATCTTTGCTGCGTCACTTCTAACGGAAAGAATACTATGATTGAACTTACACATTATATTGATGCTTTCTCTTCGCTGCATACGGCGAAGTTGAAGGGACACAAGGCACCGCATAAGGCGGTGTTGCTGTTGGCAATAATTGATTTTATAGAGGAAGGTGTGATACGATCGCAGAGGATAGTGCTTAGTGATTCTCTTGAAAAAAGATTTCATGAAATATGGCATCATTATCTTGGTAATTCTTCAATATTCATATCTGATATATCAAAGCCATTCTTCCATATGCAGCATGAACCGTTCTGGAGATTGGTTGAATATGAAGAAGTACAGGAAACTATGGTGGCAGAGGACCTGCCATTTATGAAAGCAAAGAAAGAGAAAAAGAATTTGCCTTCGGGTTCATATTCTGTGTCGGCATTGAGAAGGACGTTTGCGTATGCAGAGATAGATGGAATGTTGTATGAACTTCTGAGGAATGTAGATGCAAGGGCCATGTTGCGCGTTGTGCTTATTAACGAGTATCTGACTGGACAGCCTACAAAGACAATGCCTGACTGGGGACAGTTGATGGCAATGTTGCCGATAATTGCACTTGTGGCATAGAGGGAAGTGTAGCAAATAAAAAACAATTGAAAAATAATTAATATGAAGGGAAACAGAGAAAAGGATGAGAGAAAACTTCCGTCTGAGTGTACTACTATTATTGTAGGTGAGAAACAGAGTGCCGACGGTGCGCGATACCTGTGCCGCTCAAGCGATTTTGATGCGCTGATGGCGGTCAATGTGGAGGTGCACCATGATACAGACAACGGACCGGAGGAGTTCGTGGCAAAGGATAGCAAGTTCAGATGTCCACTGCCACGAAAGGCTCTGGGATATACCGCACTGCCTGACTATACCTTCCCGGGAGAGTGGGGCAGTGCCGGATATAACACAGCCGGAGTGGGCATGAGTTCTACTGAGACCATATTCAGCAGCGAGAAGGCTTTGGAGGCTGACCCGTATGTGGAAGACGGACTGGCTGAGAACTGTACGTACAACATAGTTCTGCCTTATATTCGTACAGCTCGTGAGGGTGTGAAGCGATTGGGCGCGCTGATAGAGCTATATGGTTCGGCAGAGGGTTTCGGCATAGGATTTATAGACGGTAAGGAGACTTGGTATCTTGAGAATGCAGGAGGACACAGGTGGCTGGCCTGCAGAATGCCTGAGGACAAGTATTTCGTAACCGGCAATCAGAGCCGTTTCCGCGAATACAATCCCGACGACAAGGCTAATTTTCTGGCTTCTGTCGACCTAATAGAGTTTGCTGAGAAGCACGGACTGTACAATCCTGCTGACGGAGCATTCGACTTCCACGAGGCTTATTCGAGAGACGAGAAGCTTGACACTACATATAATTATCCGCGTGTGTGGGGCTTGCAGCAGATGTTCTCGCCAGCCATCAAGAACAATGTGACGAAGAATACGTTCCCCGTGTTTGCCGAGGCGGAAAAGAAAATCGGCTTAGGCGACTTGCGAAGAGCTTTCCGATTCCATTACGACAATACCGACCACGACCCTTATTTACATTCTAATGGCAAGGAGCTGTATCGCCCCGTAAGCATATTCCGCACTACGCAGACGCATATTATGCAGGTGCGTGAGGATTTGCCGGTTGCTATTGGTGAGGTGACTTATGTAGCGTTCGGTATGGCTGACTTAAGCGTATTCGTCCCGTTCTATCAAGGAGCTACAGAGGCCGATGAACGATATACGTATCGTGCCAGCGGCGTGAGCGACGACTTTTCCGCCTATTGGACATTCCGTAAGGTTGCTACACTGGGCATGACCGACTATAATTTCCTTGCACCGATAATAAAGAAGGCTTATCTGGAACTTGAAACAGAATTCGATGAGGCGCAGAAGGATATTGAAGCCGAATATCTCGCCACATACAAGGATGCGCCCGACAATGCACGTGAGGCGCTGACCGCCGCCAACATCAAATTGCAGCAAAGGGCCTACGAATTTAGCAAGGATCTGCTCAATAAGCTGTTCATTCACCTCACAGGCAAAGTGCAGGAGGAGTATCTGTTTCATGGAGCGTAATGAAGCTTAAAATCAAACAACATTGAATTCCAAAGAACAACCAAAACTACATTTATTTATCCAATATGAATGTTAGTGAAGGTTATTCTTTTGTTTTATGTTGTTTTTGTTGTTTTGTTTATTGCTATTTTCTTGCATTAAATATTCTTTTTCACTAAATTTGCAACGTATCATTGATACTTCTGCTATTTGATTTTTTATACTACTAACATAATACCTTATACTATGGCAAAAATGAAGCAGATTGTAGAGTGTGTGCCTAACTTCAGCGAAGGCCGCGACATGGGCGTAATCCGTCAGATAACGGACGCAGTAGAGAGCGTCAAGGGTGTGAAGTTGCTCGACGTCGACCCCGGCGAGGCTACCAACCGTACTGTCGTGACCTTCGTGGGCGAGCCTGCAGATGTGGTGGAGGCTGCCTTCAGAGCTGTGGGCAAGGCCGCACAACTTATTGATATGCGCCAGCAGCACGGCGCTCATCCGCGCATAGGCGCTACCGACGTGCTGCCCATTGTTCCCGTGAGCGGAATTACGCTTGAGGAGTGTGCCGAGATTTCGCGCCAACTCGCCAAGCGCATTGCCGATGAACTCAACATTCCCTGTTATTGCTATGAGGCTGCGGCGTTCACTCCCGAACGCAGAAACCTTGCCGTGTGCCGCAAGGGCGAATATGAGGGCATTGCCGAGCGTATAGACGACGATGCTGAAGCTCCCGACTTCGGCCGACGTCCGTACGACGAGCAGGTGGCACGAACAGGCTGTACGGTGGTGGGCGCGCGCGACTTCCTCATTGCGGTGAACTTCAATCTGAACACTACCTCGACACGCCGTGCCAATGCCATCGCGTTTGACGTGAGAGAGAAGGGTAGGCCAATGCGCGAGGGCAATCCTATCATCGGCAAGAAACTGCTCTATGCCGACGGCACGCCCATCATGAAGCCCGGCACGCTGAAGTGTACCAAGGCCATAGGATGGTATATCGACGAGTATGGCATCGCCCAGGTGTCGATGAACATCACCAACATCAACGTTACGCCGCTGCACAAGGCTTTTGACGAGGTGTGCCGCTGCGCTCAGAACCGTGGCGTGCGCGTTACGGGAACGGAGATTGTGGGACTGGTGCCCGAGCGCACCCTGCTGGAGGCTGGACGCTACTTCCTTGCCAAGCAGCAGCGCTCGGCTGGCATACCGAAGAAGGACATACTGAACATTGCCATCAAGTCGCTCGGACTGTCTGACCTCAAGGAGTTTAAGCCCGAGGAGAAGATTATAGAATATGTGATGGCTGAGGGCGACGAGAAGCAGCACCTGCTGGTAGACATGACGGTGAAGGGATTTGCTGAGGAGACGTCGCGCGAGAGTCCGGCTCCTGGCGGCGGTTCGGTGTCGGCGTATATGGGAGCACTGGGCGCATCATTGGCAACGATGGTGGCAAATCTGTCAAGCCACAAGCCGGGATGGGACGAGCAGTGGAGCGAGTTTGCCGCAGTGGCTGAGGAAGGCATGGCTCTGCAGGAGCGTCTGCTGCATCTTGTAGACGAGGACACAGAGGCGTTCAACCGCATTATGGCTGCTTTCGGAATGCCGAAGAATACGCCCGAGGAGAAGGCGGCACGTACGGAAGCCATACAGACGGCTACGCTCTTTGCTACGGAGGTGCCGCTGGAGACGATGAAGGCTTCGTACGAGGTGTTTGCCGTATGCCGCAAGATGGTGGAGAAGGGCAACCCTAACAGCGTGTCGGATGCCGGAGTGGGAGCGTTGGCTGCACGTGCCGCTGTGCTCGGTGCCGGTATGAACGTGAAGATTAACGCCGGGTCGCTGAAGGACCGCACGGAGGCTGAAGCACTCATAGGCGAGGCCAACGAGCTGATAGCTAAGGCGAATAAGGAGGAAGAAGAAATAACAAAGTTGGTGGAGGATAAACTGTAAAAAAGCCCCACCCCCTGCCCCTCCCTCGTAGGGAGGGGAGCGGTATGAACCGACTACTTACAATTTTTAAACAATAACCCAAATAAACAATAACCAAACAGCCCAGCTATCCCTCACACCCCACAAATCACATCACTCCCCTCCCTACGGGGGAGGGGTCGGGGGTCGGGCTGAAATATATTACATTATGACTTTTACAGACGAAATAAGACTGGGCATTCCTGACAGTTTACCCGAGCAGAAGCCCTACGACAACAATATAAATCATGCGCCCAAGCGCAAGGAGATACTGACACACGAGGAGCGCCAGCTTGCTCTGCGCAATGCTCTGCGCTACTTCCCCAAGCATCTGCACGCACAGTTGGCGCCCGAGTTTATGGACGAGCTCGACCGTTACGGCCGCATATATATGTACCGCTACCGTCCGAGCTATGAGATGTACGCCCGTCCTATCGACGAGTATCCGCACCGCTCAGAACAGGCGGCTGCCATAATGCTGATGATTCAGAACAACCTCAATCCTGAGGTGGCGCAGCATCCGCACGAGCTGATCGTGTACGGCGGCAACGGTGCCATATTCCAGAACTGGGCACAGTACCGGCTGACGATGAAGTATCTGAGCGAGATGACCGACGAGCAGACGCTTGTGATGTATTCGGGACATCCGCTCGGTCTGTTCCCGTCGCACCGGAATGCGCCACGAGTGGTGGTGACAAATGGTATGGTGATACCAAACTACTCCAAACCTGACGACTGGGAGCGCATGAACGCTTTGGGCGTGAGCCAATACGGACAGATGACGGCTGGCTCATACATGTACATCGGTCCGCAGGGCATCGTGCACGGCACTACTATCACCGTGCTGAACGCCTGCCGCAAGCAACTCAGCGCCAAGGGTAAGGCACACGACATCAGCGGTATGCTGTTTGTGTCGTCGGGATTGGGCGGCATGTCGGGCGCTCAGCCCAAGGCTGGCAACATAGCCGGTGTGGTGAGCGTGGTGGCAGAGATAAATCCTTTGGCTGCCAAGAAGCGCTACGACCAGGGATGGGTGGACGAGCTGCATGACAATCTGGACGAGCTGATTCCTGCCATACGAAAGAGCGTAGACGAGAAGCGCACGGTGTCGATGGCATATGTGGGCAACGTGGTGGACCTGTGGGAGCGACTCGCTGACGAAGGAGTGCACGTGGACATAGGCAGCGACCAGACCTCGCTACACAATCCGTGGGCGGGTGGCTACTATCCTGCCGACCTGACTCTGGAGGAGTCGAAGCAGATGATGGCTGAGAATCCCGATGAGTTCCGCAAGCATGTGCAGGCGTCGTTGCGCCGACAGGTGGCTGCCATAAACCGCCTTGCCGAGCGTGGTATGTACTTCTTCGACTATGGCAACGCCTTCCTGTTGCAGTCGAAGCGCGCAGGAGCCGACATCTGCCAGGAGAATGGCAAGTTCCGATATCCGTCGTACGTGCAGGACATAATGGGTCCGATGTTCTTCGACTATGGTTTCGGTCCCTTCAGATGGGTGTGTACATCGGGCGCCCCAGCCGACCTCGCCAAGACCGACGAGATTGCGGCACGTGTGATGGAGGAAATAATGCAGACTGCGCCCGACGAAATCAAGGGACAGATGGCGGACAACATACACTGGATTTGCGAGGCAAGCCGCAACAACCTTGTGGTAGGCTCGCAGGCACGCATCCTGTATGCCGATGCTGAGGGCCGCTCGAAGATAGCCCAGGCTTTCAACGAGGCTATAAAGAGTGGCGAGATAACACGCCCTGTGGTGCTGGGACGCGACCATCACGACGTGTCGGGCACCGACTCGCCATTCCGCGAGACAAGCAATATATACGACGGTTCGCAGTTCTGTGCCGACATGGCTGTGCAGAACGTGATAGGCGATTCGTTCCGCGGAGCTACATGGGTGTCGCTGCACAACGGCGGCGGCGTAGGCTGGGGCGAAGTGATAAACGGAGGTTTCGGCATGGTGATTGACGGCAGTGAGGAAAGCGACCGCCACATACGCGAAATGCTATTCTGGGACGTGAACAACGGAATTGCACGCCGCGCATGGGCTCGCAACGAAGGCTCAATACACAGCATTGAGCGCGAGATGCTGCGCTCGCACGGGTTGCAGGTGACAATGCCAAACATCGTTGACGACGAAATCATCAGCAAATACGCCAACCCTTAAACATGCATCAACCTATCAACACTACAATCTATCAACTGAAGCAATATGAAGATACACAAGATTTCAGCCGAGCACCTTTCGATTGAACGTATAGGTGAAATAGTATATGGCGGCTACCAGATACAATTGAGCTACGACGCACAGAAGCGCATAGTGGAATGCAGAAAATATCTCGACCGGAAGATAGAGGAGACAACTTCGCCCATCTATGGCGTTACTACCGGATTCGGATCGCTCTGCAACGTGAGCATCGGTCAGGACTATCTGGCACAGTTGCAGATAAACCTTATGATGTCGCACGCTTGCGGTACGGGCGACCGTGTGCCCAACGACATTGTGAAGATAATGCTGCTGCTAAAGATTCAGTCGCTGAGCTACGGTTTTTCGGGCTGTCAGCTTGCTACTGTCAACCGGCTCATCGACTTCTTCAACAACGATGTCTATCCGGTGGTGTACATGCAAGGCTCGCTCGGAGCTTCGGGCGACTTGGTGCCGCTGGCTCATCTCACGCTGCCGCTCGTAGGATTGGGCGAGGTGGAATATCAGGGCGAGGTGATAACGGGAGCCGAACTGCTGCAGAAGCTGGAGTGGCAACCTATACAGCTTGCCTCGAAAGAGGGACTGGCGCTGCTCAACGGTACGCAGAACATGGGGGCTTTCGCTGTGTGGGCGCTGCTGCAGTCGTACAGGCTGAGCGAATGGGCAGACAGGATTGCTGCAATGTCGCTCGATGCTTACTACGGACTAACTGCTCCCTTCACCGACGCTGTTCATCAGGTGCGCCCGCATAAGGGACAGATTGCCACGGCTGCACGTATGCGCCAATTGCTCGAAGGCAGCGAGATTGTGGAGAAGCCCAAGCAGTATGTGCAGGATCCGTACTCGTTCAGATGTATTCCGCAGGTGCATGGCACGGTGAAGGATACTATCGATTATGTGACATCCGCAGTTGACGTGGAGGTGAACTCGGCTACGGACAATCCTACCGTATGTCCTGATGATGACCTCATTATTTCTGCCGGCAATTTCCACGGCGAGCCGATAGCAATGCCGATGGACTTTCTGGCAATAGCCTTGTGCGAATTGGCCAATATTTCGGAGCGCCGCATCTACAAGCTTGTGAGCGGTACGCGCGGATTGCCCAGCTTCCTTGTGGCAAATCCGGGTGTGAACAGCGGATTCATGATAACGCAATATACGGCTGCCTCGGTAGTGAGCCTGAACAAGACGCTGTCGACACCTTCGTCGGTAGACAGCATTCCGTCGAGCCAAGGACAGGAGGACCACGTGAGTATGGGTGCCAATGCTGCCATAAAGCTCTATAAGGTGGTGCTCAACACGGAGCGTGTGCTTGCCATCGAACTGTTCAATGCAGCACAGGCACTCGACTTCCGTCGTCCGCTGAAGTCGTCGCCAGCAGTGGAGGCGCTGCACGACAGTTACCGAAAGGTGGTGCCGTTTATCGTAGACGACGAAGTGATGTATCCGCATATTGCGAGGTCGGTAGAGTTTTTGAGGGGAGAAAAGTTATGAAACAACTTGTTAAAAACATACGGTGTCTTGCTGGCGTAGAATACGAACCTAAGCTCCGGCTGAAGGGCAAGGAGATGGGGCGTTTCTGCGCCATTGACAATGCGTGGCTCCTGGTGGAGGACGGACGTTTTGCCGAGTTTGGCAGTGTGGCAGACGGGATGCCGGCATTTGCCGACATTGACCAGACCATTGACGCTGAGGGCGGAATCGTGATGCCGTCGTGGTGCGACTCGCACACACATATAGTATTTGCCGGAAGCCGTGAACGCGAGTTTGTGGACAAAATCAACGGACTGAGTTATGAGGAGATTGCACGACGTGGCGGAGGAATACTCAATTCGGCCGACCTTCTGCACAACACCTCAGAAGATGAGCTCTATCGTCAGGCCATGCGCCGACTGGACGAGGTTATACAGAAGGGAACCGGCTGTATAGAGATAAAGAGCGGCTACGGGCTCAATCTGAAAGACGAACTGAAGATGCTGCGCGTGATTAGGCGCATGAAGGAGACTTCGGATGCTCGGATTGTGTCGACATTCCTCGGAGCGCATGCTGTGGCACGCGGAATGACACAGGCCGAATATGTAAAACAGATTGTCGACGAGATGATTCCAGAAGTGGGACGTCAGCGTCTTGCCGATTTCGTTGACGTGTTCTGCGACCGTGGATTCTTCACGCCTGAAGAGACTGCACGTATTCTCGACGCTGCTGCTGCATGGGGAATGCGCCCGAAGATTCATGCCGACGAACTGGCATCGTCGGGTGGAGTAGAAGTGGGTGTAAGGCACGGAGCATTATCTGTAGACCATCTGGAGAGCATGACCGTGGAGGAAATAGAAATATTGCGCCCGAGCGACACGATGCCTACCGTGCTGCCCGGCACGTCGTTCTTCCTGAATATGCCTTACGGCAAGGCGCGCAAGATGATTGATGCGGGACTGGGCGTGGCGGTGGCAAGCGACTACAATCCGGGTTCGACACCTTCGGGCGACATGAAGTTTGTGGTTTCGCTGGCTTGTATAAAGCTACGTCTGCTGCCAAGCGAGGCGTTGAATGCAGCTACAATAAACGGAGCTTATGCTATGGGAGAGAGTGCCGAATACGGAAGTATTGCCAAGGGCAAGGTGGCAAATTTCCTCATCACCCATCCGCTGCCATCGGTAGACTTCATACCCTATGCCTACACTACACCGATAGTGAAAAAAGTGGTGTTGCGAGGCAAAATGCAATGAATCATAAGGAAATGAAGATTAAAAATAAATGTATTTATTTTGTATTGTCTTCGATTTCCACTAACTTTGCACGCTATGATACAGGTAAAAGTGAAAGACGCTGCCCTTCGTGAGGCGGCTATGCAAGATATGGATGCTTTCCTCAAGGTGTTTATCGACGCTACTAAGGAGGCCATTGGCGGCGAGCTTAATGCTGAGAATATGCAGCAGTTGAGCGTGTCGCAGATTACATTGCTTGCCTACGACATCCTGCACGAGGAGGTGATGGACGGCGGCTTTGTGCAGCTCATCTACAACGGCTACGGCGGTTTCATCTTTGACAACCCCTTTGCCAAGGTGTTGCGCGACTGGGGACTGCGCGACCTTGCCAAGATGCTCTTTTCGGTGCGCAAACTCTACAAGGAGTACGGACCGAAGATACAGCGCGACTGCTCGGACGAGGAGTTTATGGCAATGTTTGAGCAATACCCCGAGTTTGACGACTACGACGACGAGTTTGTAGAAAACGAGGAGGCGTGGACTGCAGGCGTGGCTCACTATGTAGACGAGCATATAGAGGAATTTGTGGTGGTGGAGGAATAAGCGTAACTCCCCACGACTTCAATAGCAAAAACAATGAATAAGGAACAGGAACTGAAGAGAAAGAAAAGTCCGGTGAGCATAAAGAACAAGAAAGCCTCGTTTGAGTACTTTTTTGTGGAGACGTATACGGCAGGCATAGTGCTTACCGGCACCGAGATAAAGTCGATAAGACTCGGAAAGGCGAGTCTTGTCGACACTTTCTGCTATATAAACAACCATGAGGTGTGGGTGAAGGGCATGAACATCTCGCCCTACTTCTACGGCTCGTTCAGCAACCATGAAGCACGACGCGACCGCAAGTTGCTGCTCAACAAGCGCGAAATATACAAGCTTGAGGACGCTACAAAGCAGCCTGGATACACCATTGTGCCTACTCTCGTATTCATCGACGAGCACGGACGTGCTAAGGTGGACATAGCACTGTGTCGAGGCAAAAAGGAATACGACAAACGACAGACGCTGAAGGAGAAGGAAGACAGAAGAGAGATGGATAGGGCGATGAAGCATTATTAAGAATGAGGTGTGGCTAAATATTATTAGATGAAGAAGACTTTAAGAGAAGTCGCTAAAGACAGGATAATAATACTCGACGGTGCGATGGGCACCATGATTCAGCAGTACGGACTGGAGGAAGAAGACTTCCGTGGCTACCGCTACCGCAAGACTCCGGGTATGATGAAGGGCAACAACGATATGCTCAATATCACACGCCCTGACGTGATAAGCGACATTCATAGAAAATACCTTGAGGCTGGTGCTGACATCATCACCACAAACACATTCAGCTCACAGCGCATCAGTCAGGCTGACTATCATTTGGAGGACTCAGCCAGGGCAATGGCGCTGGAAGGAGCACGACTGGCACGCAAGGCAGCCGACGAATTCTCGACAGAGGACCGTCCACGCTTTGTGGCAGGATCGGTTGGCCCTACTAACAAGACGTGCTCGATGAGTCCGGACGTGAGCAATCCTGCCGCACGCGACCTCGACTATGTGACGCTCTATACTGATTATGTGGAGCAGATTGAGGCGCTGGAAGAGGGTGGTGCAGACGCCATATTGATTGAGACCGTCTTTGACACGCTCAACGCCAAGGCTGCTATCGATGCAACAATGGAGGTGGGCAGACGCACAGGCAAAGACCTGCCTATAATGCTGAGCATCACCGTAAGCGACCTTGCCGGACGTACTCTGAGCGGACAGACACTCGACGCTGTGCTGGCGAGTGTGAGCAGCTACCCGATTTTTTCCATCGGACTCAACTGCTCGTTCGGTGCCGACCAGATGAAGCCTTTCTTAAAACAGCTGGCTCATCGTGCACCTTATTATATAAGTGCTTATCCGAACGCCGGGCTGCCCAATAGTTTGGGCGCATACGACGAGACTCCAGAGTCGATGGCTCCACAGATACAGGAATTCATAGACGAGGGACTGGTGAACATCATTGGCGGATGCTGCGGAACTACGGAGAAGTTTATTGCCAAATATGTGCCTATTGCCGAGGGCAAAAAGCCGCATGTGCCGCAACCCAAGCCCCAGACCATGTGGCTGAGCGGACTGGAACTGCTCGACGTTACGCCCGATGTGCGCTTTGTCAATGTGGGCGAGCGATGCAATGTGGCTGGCTCGCGCAAGTTCCTGCGACTCATCAAGGAGAAGAGCTACGACGAGGCTGTGAGCATAGCACGCAAGCAGGTGGCTGACGGCGCACTGGTCATTGACGTGAACATGGACGACGGACTGCTCGACGCTCGCGAGGAGATGCGCACATTCCTGAATATCATCGCTTCGGAACCCGACATTGCCAAGGTGCCTGTGATGATCGACTCGTCGAAATGGGATGTGATAACTGCCGGACTGCAATGCGTGCAGGGCAAGTGCATCGTCAACTCAATCTCGCTGAAAGAGGGCGAGGAGGTGTTCTTGAGCCACGCTCGCGACGTGATGCGCTATGGTGCAGCCGTGGTGGTTATGTGCTTTGACGAAATAGGACAGGCCACTACTTACGAACGACGCATTGAAATTGCAGCACGTGCCTACAAACTTCTTACAGAGAAGGTGGGCATGAATCCGCTCGATATAATATTCGACCCCAACGTGCTTGCCATAGCTACGGGCATGGAAGAGCACGACAACTATGCTGTCGACTTTATTAAGGCAGTCGACTGGATAAAGACAAATCTGCCAGGAGCGCATGTGAGCGGTGGCGTGAGCAACCTGTCGTTCTCGTTCCGTGGCAACAACTATATACGCGAGGCAATGCACTCGGTGTTTCTCTATCATGCCATTGGCAAGGGTATGGACTTCGGAATCGTGAATCCGGCAACCAAGGTGACCTACGACGATATCACTGCCGACCAACTGGAGATAATAGAGGACGTGGTGCTCAACCGAAAGAAGGATGCTTCGGAACGTCTTGTGGAACTTGCCGACGAGATAAAACAAAAACAGGAGGCTCTGAAGAACGGAATAGCGACTGGAACAGGCACAACACAGGTTGCCGCTGAGCCCGAATGGCGCAAGGCTGACGTTGCCACACGTCTTGCCACAGCCCTGCAAAAGGGAATTGCCGACTATATGGAGGAAGACATCAAGGAAGCTCTTGTTGTCTATCCGAAGGCGGTGGACATCATTGAGGGTCCACTGATGGACGGTATGAACAAGGTGGGCGAGCTGTTTGGTTGCGGAAAGATGTTCTTGCCACAGGTGGTGAAGACTGCACGCACTATGAAGAAGGCTGTAGCTATACTGCAACCATACATCGAGGCTGATAAGAAGGAAGGCGGCTCGTCGTCGGGCAAGGTGCTTATGGCAACCGTGAAAGGCGACGTTCATGACATTGGCAAAAATATTGTTGATGTGGTGATGTCGTGCAACAATTACGAGGTGATTGACCTCGGAGTGATGGTGCCTGCTGAGCAGATTCTGAAGAAGGCCATCGAAGAGAATGTTGACATGGTGGGACTGAGTGGTCTTATCACGCCGAGTCTTGAGGAGATGGTCAATGTGGCTACGGAGTTTGAACATGCTGGTCTGCAGATTCCTATTATGGTTGGCGGTGCTACGACTTCAGAGATGCACGTGGCATTGAAAATTGCGCCTGTCTATAGTGGAATTGTGGTGTGGGTGAAGGATGCTGCGCAGAATCCGATGATAGCACAGCGACTCATGAATCCCGATGAACGTCGGGCATTTGAGGCAGAGTTGAAAGAACGTTACGCCAAGCTGCGCGAGGAATATGCTGCTCATCAGCAGAAGCTATCGTCGCTCGACGAGGCAAGAAAGAATAAGTTGGAATTGTTTTAAAATATCTATATAGTTATGGTATTCAGAAAAAAGAGAGTTTGGCACTGTCTTCCTGGTCAGGAGCCAACTGAACTTGACAAGAAAGTAATGTACTGGGAAAACAAGGGTAAGGAGGTGCCGTCGCGCGACCTTATCAAGACTCCCGAACAGATAGAAGGCATTCGCCGCAGTGGTGTGGTGAATACCGGTGTGCTCGACGAGGTGGCAAAGAATATTCGTGCCGGAATGAGCACTCTCGAAATCGACCAGATTTGTTATGATTATTGCACATCGCATGGTGCAATTCCGGCTTGCCTTAATTATGAGGGCTTTCCTAAGAGCGTGTGCACAAGTATCAACGAGGTTGTGTGCCACGGCATTCCTAAGGAAGAGGATATTCTTGAGGAGGGCGACATCGTGAATGTTGACTTCACAACCATCCTTGACGGCTATTACGCCGATGCCTCGCGTATGTTTATCATTGGCAAGACCACTCCAGAGAAGGAGCAGCTTGTGCGTGTTGCCAAGGAATGTTTGGAGATAGGTATGGAGGCAGCCAAGCCTTATTCGTTTGTTGGCGATATTGGTCATGCTATCCAGAAGCATGCGGATAAGTATCACTACGGCATTGTGCGCGACCTGTGTGGACACGGAGTGGGTTTGAAATTCCACGAAAAGCCCGATGTGATGCACTACGGTCATAAGGGTACAGGTATGCTGCTCGTGCCGGGTATGGTGTTCACTATCGAACCAATGGTGAATATGGGTACATGGAAGGTGTTTATTGATGCCGACGACGAATACGGATGGGAGGTAATCACTGGCGACGAGAAACCGAGCGCACAGTGGGAACATACATTCGTAATGACAGAGCACGGCGTTGAAGTGTTAACTTATTAATATTAAGTGTTAAATGTTGAATTTTAAGTGCTAAGTTCTATTTTGCTGACACGACATTTAACATTTAACAATTAAAATTCGGAAGAAATGTACATATTAGGTATTGAGAGCAGCTGCGACGATACTAGTGCAGCAGTGCTCCAGGATAATATATTGCTGAGCAACGTGACAGCTTCGCAGGACGTTCACTTTGAATATGGTGGCGTGGTGCCTGAGCTTGCGTCGCGTGCCCATCAGCAGAACATTGTGCCTGTGGTAAGTGCAGCGTTGAAGCGTGCTGGCATTACCAAGGAACAGTTGTCGGCTGTAGCCTTCACTCGTGGTCCGGGTCTTATGGGCTCGTTGCTTGTAGGTGTGAGCTTCACCAAGGGATTTGCACGCAGTCTGGGCATTCCTATGATTGACGTGAACCACTTGCAGGGTCATGTAATGGCGCATTTCATCAAAGAGAAGCCGGAGGATACAACGCCTCCGTTCCCGTTCCTCTGTCTGCTCGTGTCGGGCGGTAACTCGCAGATTGTTAAGGTGAATGCCTACAATGATATGGAGGTGCTCGGTCAGACCATTGATGATGCTGCCGGTGAGGCTATAGACAAGTGCTCTAAGGTGATGGGACTGGGCTATCCCGGTGGCCCAATCATCGACCGTCTGGCACGTCAAGGCAATCCGCTCGCCTATAAATTTGCCGAACCGCACATCCCTGGTCTTGACTATAGCTTCAGCGGACTGAAGACCTCGTTCCTGTATAGTCTGCGCAAGTGGATGCAGGACGACCCCGACTTTGTAGAGCATCACAAGAACGACCTTGCAGCGAGCCTTGAGCATACTATCGTCGACATATTGATGAAGAAGCTGCGTCTTGCCGTGAAGCAGACTGGCATAAAGCATGTGGCTGTGGCTGGTGGCGTTTCTGCCAATAACGGACTGCGTAATGCGTTCCACGATCACGCCAAGCGTTATGGTTGGACTATCTATATTCCGAAGTTCAGCTACACTACCGACAATGCTGCGATGATTGGCATAACGGGCTACTATAAGTTCATCGACAAGGACTTCTGCTCAATCGACAAGCCTGCGTTCAGCAAGGTGACATTTAAGTAGTGTGTCCCAAGGACACGCTTGGTTACTCACGAAACATTCATTAAAAAATAGAGAAAAATGGAATTTGAAAAGAAAGTACTTAGCCGTGAAATTCAGCAGTATTTATATGAGTCGGGTCTTACTGTAGGTTCAGCCGAAAGCTGCACGGGAGGACGCATTGCCGAGGCTATTATAGCTGTTCCGGGAGCTTCGACTTATTTTAAGGGCGGCGTAATCTCTTACACCAACGAAGTAAAGGAGAATCTGCTTGGAGTCGACCATCAGCTTCTTGAGGAGAAGACAGCAGTTTGTGAGGAAGTGGCAAAGGCAATGGTGCAGGGAGCGATAAAGACTCTTGGTGTTGACTTTGCGATTGCAACAACCGGTACAGCAGGTCCTGGCGGTGGTACTGCCGAGATTCCCGTTGGCACAATCTGGATAGCATGTGGCAATGCAGAGAATATTGAAACGCTGAAACTCACCGAGGATTATGGTCGTGACATCAATCTTGCAATTGCTACAAGCAAGGCTCTTCAGATGTTTATCGGCTTCCTTAAGGAGCACGCTCCAAAGGTGAAGAACGAAGGCAAAGTACCAGTAATTCCTGTTGCGGAATAATGACAGGTAGGAGGGTGACGGACTTGTTTGATATATCTGAAAACAAAAAAAACATTAAATAAGTAACATTATCTATGAGATTGTTTTGTATTCTCAGAAAAAGTAGTTAATTTTGCACCCTGTTTGGAATAGGTATCAAAAAACGAATACAAAAAAGCAGATAGAAATGTCGAAAATTTGTCAGATTACGGGAAAGAAAGCCCAGATAGGTAACAACGTATCACACTCAAAGCATCGCACAAAGCGTTCTTTCGATGTGAACTTGTTCAGCAAGAAGTTCTACTATGTAGAGGAAGGTTGCTGGATTAGCCTCAAAATTAGCGCAGCGGGTCTGCGTCTTATCAACAAAGTGGGCTTGGACGCTGCCCTCAAGCAGGCTGTGTCTAAGGGTTATGTAGACTGGAATGACATTAAAGTTATAGGAGAATAAGTAAATGGCATCAAAGAAAGCAAAGGGCAACAGAGTACAGGTAATTCTCGAGTGCACTGAGATGAAGAACAGCGGTCTGCCTGGAACAAGCCGTTACGTGACTACAAAGAATCGTAAGAACACTCCTGACCGTATGGAATTGATGAAGTATAACCCCATCCTTAAGAAGATGACTCTTCACAAGGAGATTAAGTAATAACATATAAGATATGGCAAAGAAAGCGGTCGCTACCCTCCGTGAAGGTACATCGGACGGTCGCGCATATACAAAGGTTATCAAGATGGTAAGAAGCGAGAAGACTGGCGCTTACATCTTTGACGAGCGTATGGTTCCTAACGAAGCAGTTAAGGACTTTTTCAAGAAGTAAAATTCTGAAATACAATATTTATGAGAGTGTCGAGCTTTTTGTTCGGCACTCTTTTTTTATGTCTTGAGGTTTGGTGTTGTAGTAGGTTCTGGAGGCTCAATGTGTTGTTCGTTGTCAGCTTTGCTGGCAACTGCTATGTTGTATGCAGTGGCTTTTGCTATATATGGTTTGCAAAATGGTTGAGTTGGGTGTAAGTTGGTGTTTATAAAGCGTCTGAAATGTGTATTTGATTGATATACACCATGTTATCTATGTCAAGAAAAAGCTAAAAAAGGTGAAGTTGTGGTATGTAAACTTGCACAACTCACGATTTTTGTGTAATTTTGCAAGCGATAATTAAAAGGAAGTCGTGTCTCAATTATCGGGAGGCGGTCTTCTGAAAGTATCTAACGGAATTTATATAGGTGTTGGATAACGACTTTTGTAGCACCTATAGTGGATGTGTCTTTCGGTATCAGTTTTAGGATAAAGATTCCTTGATTTATATGGTGAAGATGCTTTATACAGACTATCGTCTGTTCCTGAGGAAGGAATAGGGGATAGGGGTATTTAGGAGAGCGTGTCCGGGTTCCACAAAGAACAAACTAATGATTAAATTTATTAAGGAAAATGTTTTAACTTTATGTGTATTTGTAGTAAGCCCAGTATTGGGTGCTAACAACGTGTCTTCTAATGAAGCTCCAAATTCTTCGAGCTTCGATTGGAATCCTGTAATTCAGGCTATCGTTCAGGTTGAAAGTGAGGGTAACGCTAAGGCCGTGAGTGGCAACTCATGCGGTGCAATGCAGATCACTCCGATTTTGGTGAAGGAATGTAATGAAATTCTTAAGAAGCGTAAGAGCAAAAAGCGCTTCACCCTGCGTGACAGATTCAGTCTGGAGAAATCAAAGGAAATGTTCATCCTTATTCAGTCACACTTTAATCCCTTAAATGATATTGAAATGGCAATCCGCTCATGGAATGGTGGTGCGCGTTATAATGTCAAGCGTACTCAGAAGTACTTTGAGAAGGTGATGAAGTGCTTGAATGCGCGAAAATAAATGGCGTAAAAAGTGTAAAGGAATATCGAATTCTTGTCATATGTCAATTTTGAAGCTTTTGATATAAAAAAGTGATAAAAAAACGAGCCGAAACATTTGGCGGTTTGGAAAATAAGTACTACCTTTGCACTCGCAATTCAGAAATGAGGTTGCTGACAATAAAATGAAAGTTGCACCCTTAGCTCAGTTGGTAGAGCAACTGACTCTTAATCAGTGGGTCTAG
>ENA-ORSA01001371-ORSA01001371.1-human-gut-metagenome-genome-assembly--contig:-NODE-1371-length-20554-cov-3.475487_pt1 | contig 20554 bp, 16 predicted proteins | sample MGYA00242179_ERZ509142 | MGnify/ENA primary metagenome ERZ509142 (study PRJEB26280, sample SAMEA2338659) | human gut metagenome | biome: human gut; feature: human-associated habitat; material: faeces... | reverse complement strand
CGGCCAACACCCCTGTGCCGATCAGCCCGCATAGCAAAATCGTCTTAAAACAGGTCACAAAAAAGTAATGCGCCGTCCTGTAATCGCCCAAGGCCACAAACTCCGAAACCCGCTTGCTGATCGCCGCCGGAATGCCCGTTGTCGCAATCACCGTCATCAACACATAAACCGGATACGCCAATTGATAATAAGCAATGCCGCTGGTGCCGATGCAGCCCGCCAGCGCTATTCTAAACAGGGACCCCACCGCGCTGCACAATAATCCCGCTGCGCCCAATGTCATCGCCCCGTGCGCAAAACTTTTTTTCACGGCCTCTGCCCCTCCTTTTTTTCTGTTGGTCATTTATTATACCATTTTGCCGTTTTCTTCACCATAGGCAAACGCGCCGCCGTTTTCTCCCTCCTTTTCTTCTCCAGGGTTGCATTCTCCGCGGTTTTTTATCTTCTTTCCCCAATTCTCCTCTGTCCGCCTTTTCTTCTCTACCTATAAAATCATCTCTTGCTTTTTTGTTTTTCTCAAGTCTTTCCAACAAAAAAAACCGCCCAAACGGGCGGTTTCGTTTTTTATTGTTCCAGCTGTCGTCCTAAAAACCCTGCTGTTGTCTGTGCCACTTTCATCTCCGTTTCGCCGAGCCTGGCGTTCTCCTGTTTTGTCAACAGCACCACCGCGCCCGTGGTTTCTCCTTCGCTGATCACCGGTACGATGATCTGCGCTACCACCTCTTTGGCATTGTCCTGCTGGGTTACGGAAACCGGCTGCAAGCCCTTGCGCCGGTCCGTCATCACAGGCTGCCTTTGTTCCATAATCTGTTCCATTTCGCGGCTCACCGCATGGTCCAAATACTCCTTTTTCTGCGCGCCTGCCGCCGCAATCACGCTGTCTCTGTCGCAAATCATCACCATGTGCTCCAAAGATTTATTCAACGCCTCGGCATATTCTCTGGCAAAGGTTCCCAATTCCCCCATCGGGGAATATTTTTTTAAAATAATTTCTCCGTTTCGATCGGTAAATATCTCCAAAGGGTCTCCTTCTCGGATACGCAGCGTCCGCCGGATCTCTTTCGGCACCACAACCCTTCCCAATTCATCAATTCTGCGCACTATGCCTGTCGCTTTCATATGTTTTCCTCCTGCCTGGTGCAAACTTCTACCTCTGATGGCGATATTTTCTGCAAATTGCCAGTTTTTTATCAGCGATTTTCCACATTTGCACAAACATTTTTTTCCAATCCCTTCCCCGGCCTTGTTCCGCAGCTTGCATCCTGTATGCTTTCTGAGTAAAATAAGCCGAGTGACGCATGCTGCATGCATGCCATCAAGGAGTAACAACTATGAATCTTTCTTCCTTACAAAACGGCAGTGACATCCGCGGAATTGCCCTGGGCGAACACCCCACGCTAACCCCGAAAAACGCCGATGTTTTAAGCCGCGCTTTTGTTGTCTGGCTTGCCAAGCAAACGAAAAAAAGCCAAGTGCGCGTTGCCGTCGGGATGGATTCCCGGCTCTCCGGCCCTGCGCTTAGGCAGGCCTGTCTAAAAGCCCTGCAAGACAGCGGCGCTTTTGTCATAGATTGCGGCATGGCCTCCACGCCCGCGATGTTTATGACCACCGTCTCCCCGCATACCGAGTGCGACGGTGCCATTATGATCACCGCCAGCCATCTGCCCAGCGACAGAAACGGCATGAAGTTTTTCACCACCCGCGGCGGGCTGGAATCTTCCGAAATCAAACAGCTCATCGCCCTTGCCGAAACGCCGCTGCCGCATGGGTTGCAGGGCAGCGTTTCTTCGTGTGATTTCATTTCGTTATACGCGGCGGATCTTCGGCAAAAAATCATCACGGAAACCGGCTGCGATCAACCGCTTGCCGGGCTTAACATCATCGTAGATGCCGGCAACGGCGCCGGCGGATTTTTTGCGGACCGGGTTTTGGCGCCGCTGGGCGCCGATACTTCCGGCAGCCAGTTTTTAGAGCCGGACGGTCATTTCCCAAACCATATTCCAAATCCGGAAAACGCCCAGGCCATGGAAAGCCTGGTGCAGGCCGTACAAAAACACAATGCGGATTTCGGTTTGATTTTTGATACCGATGTCGATCGCGTAGGGGCCGTGGATAAAGGCGGCGTTGTCGTCAATAAAAACCGGCTGATCGCCGTCATTTCCGCCATCCTGCTGCGCGAAACCCCGGGCGCCACCATCGTCACCGATTCCATCACCTCCACCGGTCTTGCGCAGTTCATCCAAGCGCACGGCGGCAAACATCATCGCTTTAAGCGCGGGTATAAAAACGTCATCAACGAAGCGATTTCGCTCAATCAGCAAGGCCGCTATACGCCGCTTGCCATCGAAACCAGCGGCCACGCCGCGTTAAAGGAAAACTATTTTTTGGATGACGGCGCTTACCTTGCCATCCGGCTTTTGATTGAGGTTGCCCGACTACATCAAAACAATCAGGGCATTTCCGATCTTCTGTCCACTTTGGCAGAGCCGGAGGAAAGCATAGAATTTCGTTTACCCATCCGCTGCGACGATTTTGTTTCCTACGGTCAACGTTTGATCGGCCGGCTCACGGAATATGCTGAAAAAGATCCTGCTTTCTCCCTTGCTCCAAACAACTACGAAGGCGTTCGCGTGCAATTTGGCCCGGCAGATGGCGACGGTTGGTTTCTCTTGCGTTTATCCTTGCACGAGCCTTTGATCGCCATCAACATCGAAAGCGACCGGACAGGCGGCTGCCAAACCATCGCACGGCGTTTGTTTGATTTCTTGCAGCCCTATACCGAATTGGATCTGTCTCCCCTGGCCGATTCTCTCTGTTAAATTCGCTCTCTCAAAAAGCTCCACATGCGGGGCTTTTTGTTTTTCCATGTGCCTGTATTTCATCCCGAAAAACAACCTACCCAACGCCCCCTCTTTTTTCATAAAATATAAGCAATTCGCCCCCGCTTCCCGTTTTTTCTCTCTTCCCGCTTTGTTTCATTGTCCCTGTCCACCTCTGTCTTTATGCTTTCTTTTGCCGATTCTCTAAATAAACCCCGTCCTCTTCTCTCTTTTGTTTGCTCCTATCTCTTTTCTTTTTCCCGTAAGCTCTCTTTTCGCGTGTCTTACACAAATCCCCGGCAGCTTTGCAATCATACTTCTCCATGCAAGCACATCGGCTTTCCGCGCGAACTTTTCTCTATGCTTATCCCCGTGCATAATTGTTGTCTGCCGGTATCCTTTCTCTCCAACACCTTTCCCCGCCATACCTTTCTCTTCCCCCGGTTTTCTCTTCGTTACCGGACCTATCCCTCGGCAAAACCGTTTTTTCACAGTCGCAGAACGTTTGCAATTACAATCTCCTCGCGCCTAAATCCCGTATTTTTATATAAAAAAACAGGGGCTTGCCCCAAAGGCATCCCCCTTGTTTTAGGTGTTTTATTTTACGAACGGAATCCGTCCTTCATAGACCTTGCCGTTCATTTCCTTGGCCCATTGTTTCATCTTCTCGGTCCAAACCTCTTCCTGGGCCACGCCGTCCTCCTGGGAAGCGACCACTTCTTTGCCTCCCTCATCATAGGGCAAATCGCCGGCCGCCGCATCCATCTGCAAGCGGATGATATGCACGCCAAAACTCGTGGCCGTCTCGGCCAATTCCCCTTTGGTCTTCAACGTGCGCGCCGCCGCCACAAAATCTTCATCATAGGTGGTATTGTCCGGCGCAATCACATATCCAATTTTTGCCGTAACCGTATCCCCCTGCATGCCCGGATCGGTATTGTATTGCTCAATCAGCGCATCAAAGTCTTCGCCGTTCTGCGCTTTTTTCATCACTTCGTCCACTTTGGCCTTTACATTGGCTTGCCCCGTTGCGATCGCGGCCTTCAGTTCCGCTTTTTTTGCGTCCAACAGCGGCTTTTTCGCATCCAGCTCTTTTTGCGCGCTGGCAATGCTTTCCGTATAGGCGCTCAGCTTTGTTTGGCTGGCATCCATTTCCTGTTTTTTGCTTTCCGCTGTGGCCGTATCGTTGTCCGAAACAGCCTTGTCATACGCCTGTTTGGCCGCGTCATAGGTTTTCTGCTCGGTGTCTTTGCCGCTCTTGTTTGTATCCAGGCTGCTCTGCGCCGTGGATACCGCCGTATTCAATTCGGTATATTCTTCCTGCAATTTATCAATTGCCGTTTTATCCGCCGGCAGATATTCAATCAAAATCTGTTTCACCAGCAAATAGTTTTCCGGTTTATACAGCAGATAATCGCCGGTAGATTCGTTGGTAATCGTCGAAGAAAAATCGCTGGGCGTTTTTTCATAGGTGCTCTTCTGCTTTGCCAAATCTTCTTTATAGCGTTTTTCCAGCGCCTTATCGCCTGCTTTTACATCTTTGGTCGTGCTTTCTTTCAGCTTTGTATATTTTTTGTTCAGCAACAGCTCTTCTTTATAGGCCGCCGCGTTATCCACCCCAAAATAGCTTTGGAAAAGCTTATCCAGGTCCTCTTCAAGATTGCCCTGGTAGCTTTCCGGTGAGGAAGCGTCATATCCAAGTTGTGCTTTGGCCTGTTTCAAGATTTCCTCATACGAGGTATCCACCTCTTTGGTTTCCTCCTCCGTCAGCGGCATATCGCGGTCGCAAATCGCCGCCGCAACGCGCACTTCCATCCAGTTTTTCGCCACCGTCACGCCCTGCTCATCCAGGTAATCGCGCATGCTGGAATCCAGCTTTTCATCCCAAACATCGTTGTCCGCGCCATAGGCCGTCAAATAAGACTGCATCTTGGCATACAGTTGTTCTTTTGTCAGCGTTTGATCGCCCACCTGCGCCACAACCTGCGCCTTGTCCTTATCGCGGTTGACCGATACGCATCCTGTCAGCACGCCCATGCACATCATCATGGCCAGGGCCAGCGCTGTCCACTTTGTTTTCATCGGTTTCCATCCTCTCTTGTATAAAGCTTATAAGACTTGTTTCCCATATGTTTTGTCCATTATAGCGCAAGTGCCTGCCGGATTCAATCTCAGCCCGCCTGCGTTAAATCCTTCAAAAAGGCCATGGTCTGCGTTGTCATCTCTTCCGCCGTTGCCTTAGGCAATTTCAGCAGCAAGCCCGGGCTTTCCCCTTTGGTAAACTGCGCCCCCGGCCCAAACCGTTCTGCCGCCTGCATCACTTCCAGCGGCTCTATCTGCGCCTGAACGGCAAATTTCATTCTTGTCTGTCCCTGGCGCACCGTCACACTCGCCACGCCCGCCTCGTGCGCCAGCGCCCGCAGCAGCGAAATTTCAATCAGCTGATGCGTAGCTTCGGGAATGGGGCCAAACCGGTCTTGCAGCTCGTTCTCCAAGTCCGCCGCGTCCGCCACAGACGCAATGTTTGCAATTTTGCGATAAACCTGCACCTTCTGTTCTTTGGAAGAAACATATTTTTCCGGCAAATAAGCCGCCAGCGGAATGTCCACCGTGGTTTCAAACATCGGTTCCACCGTTTCGCCGCGCGCTTGTTTTACCGCGTCTGCCAGCAATTTGCAATAGGTATCATAGCCCACATTGGCCATGTGTCCATGCTGCTCCGGCCCCAACAGGTTGCCCGCCCCGCGGATCTCCAAATCCCGCATGGCAATGCGGAACCCGCTGCCAAGGTCGGTAAATTCCTTAATCGCATCCAGCCGCTTTTGCGCCGTTTCGCTGATCTGTTTGTTTGCTTCATACAGCATATAGCAATAGGCCGTCCGCGTGCTTCTGCCTACCCGGCCCCGCAATTGATACAGCTGCGCCAAGCCCAGATGATCCGCATCCAGCACAATCATCGTGTTGGCCGTCGGAATGTCCACCCCGTTTTCCACAATCGTAGAACACACCAGCACATCCGCTTCCTGCTCGTAAAATTGCAGCATCGCGCTTTCCAGCTGGGTTTCCGTCATCTGTCCGTGGCCCATCACAAACCGCGCCTGCGGCACCAGCTGCTGCAATTCGCGCACCAGCCATTCCATTTTCTGCACATGGTTATACAACACATAGACCTGCCCGTCCCTGGCCAGTTCGCGTTCAATCGCCTCGCGCACAAGCGCCGGGTCATACGGCGCCACATAGGTGTTTACCGGAAAGCGCTGTTCCGGCGGCGTATGAATCACAGACATATCGCGAATGCCCACCAGCGACATCTCCATCGTGCGCGGAATGGGTGTCGCCGTCATCGTCAACACATCCACGCTGCGCTTCATATCTTTGATGGTTTCTTTATGCCCCACGCCAAAGCGCTGTTCTTCATCCACCACCAGCAATCCCAGGTCATGCGGTTTCACGTCCTTTGCCAAAAGCCGATGCGTGCCGATCAACACATCGATTTTCCCGTCGGCAAATTCCTGTAAAATCTGCTTTTGTTCCCTTTGCGTCCGAAACCGACTCAGCACCTGCACGCGAATGGGATACCCTTCAAACCGGGCCGCCATCGTCGCATAATGCTGCTGGGCCAAGATCGTCGTCGGCACCAGCACCATCGCTTGTTTGGCATCCATGACGCATTTGAATATCGCCCGCATCGCCACTTCGGTTTTCCCGTACCCCACGTCTCCGCAAAGCAAACGATCCATAATCTTGCTGGATTCCATATCCCGTTTTATCTCTTCCACGCTTTGTAGCTGTCCTTCGGTCTCTTCAAAGGAAAACGCCTGTTCAAATTCATTTTGCCAGGCCGTATCCGCGGAAAAAGCATATCCCGTCATCGCCTGGCGGGCCGCATAGATGGAAACCAGATCCTGTGCCAATTTTTTTACCGAACGGGATACCTTCTTTTTCGCCTTTTCCCATTCTGCGCCGCCCATTTTGTTTACCTTTGGCGTATCGTCGTTGCCGATATATTTTTGCAGCCGATCCGCCTGGTCTGCCGGAATATACAGTTTGTCGCCGCCCCGATATTCCATCAGCATAAAATCCTTGGGCTTGCCTTCCACGGTGATGGTGGTCAGGCCTTTATAAATGCCGATGCCGTGCACATCATGTACCGCATAATCCCCCACCTTCAAATCCACTGCCGGCATGGCCGCCTGCAGCGAGCTTCTCTGTTTTGTGGAGGTTCTTGTGCTCTGCCCACGGAAAATTTCCTGTTCGGACAATACAAGATAATGCTCGTCTGCCATTTCAAACCCGCAGCCCAGCGGCGCCACCGTCAGCACCGTATGCCCCGCGCCGGGCAGGGTTTCCAGTTTGGTGCTCACCCCGCTGGAAACATCGCGGTCCAGCAAGGATTGATACAGTGTCTGGCAGCGCTTTTCGTTTTGCAACGCCAGCACGGTTCTATATCCATGCTTGTTTCTCATGGCCAATTCATCCGCCAGCAAATCAAAACGCCCGTGGAGCGATTGCGCCGGCCGAATGCCGAAAACATAGCTGTCCGCCGTCTGCTGCACGGCCGAACAGGAAAGCGTCAGCACATCCGGCGGTGCGGTTAGGTTGATATACGGTGCCAGTTGCTCTTCCCATCCCAACGGCGCCAAATCTTTTTCCTTCAGCTCCGTTACCGTAGAGGCAATTTCAAGATCCGTTGCGTGCGCCGCATCGGACAGCCGAATGGGTTCGTCCAGCATCAGCACGCTGCCCTCCGGCAGATAATCCACCGCCGTATACGCCGGCAAAAACAGCGACAATATTTCATAGCTGTTTGTATAGTCGCCCTGGGCTATACAATCGTACAGCTGGCTTAGGTGTTCGGTTTGTTCGTTTTGCTGGGAAAGCGGCACATTCTTTCTCTTTTTATCCATTGCCAGCAAAGCCTTTTGCGCCTGTTTATGCGTCAGCGGCGTTTCCACCGCCGGTGACAGGGCAAACTGCTGCATCTCCTCCTGGCTTCGTTGAGAAAGAATATCCAGCTTTCGTATCTGGTCGATTTCATCGCCGAAAAAGTCGATTCTCACCGCCGTGCCGTCCGCACCAAACACGTCCACAATGCCGCCGCGCACGGAAAACTGTCCAGTTTCCTGTACCGATTCGTTGCGCTGATATCCGGCCTGCACCAGTTTTTCCGTCACGCGGTTAATTTCAATTCTCTGCCCCTTTTGCAAGGTAAACACATGCTTTTTGAAATCCTCCGGCGGTGACAGCCTGGCTCGCGCCGCGTCCACCCCGGTCACCAGCACAAACGGCGCACCGGACACCGCCCTGCTCAGCGCCTTGGCCCGCAGGCCCTGCGTCTGTTTGTTTTGCGCCCTGGCACGGCCCAACTGCACGGTGCGCTGCGGCAGCAGCAAACAATCTTCGCCCAGCGTGGGCTGCAAGGCCGCATACATCTTTTGTGCGGCAAAGTCCCCCGCTGTCACAATCATCACGGATTTTTTCTGTTTATAAAACAGCGATAAAATAAGCGGCACTTTTGCATTTTCCGGCATGCCAAAAAGAGAGAGTTTTTTCTTCTCCCCCTTCATGCCTGCCATCAGCCGTTTATAGGCCCCGCTGTCTGTCAGCGGTTTTAGCAACGGTTCTATTTGGGCCCATGCCCGTTTGTCCTGCATGTTTCCTCCCCGGCGCCTTATGCGCCGTTATACGCCTGCTGCGCTGCTTCCACGCCGCGCGTCAGCAGCAATTCTGTCGCGGCCGCACCATGCTCAACGCTTGTTAAAAACGCCTTTTCGTCTTCTCCCTTTGGCACGCCCAAAACATAATCCACCAAGTCCCACTTTGCAGGCGGCGCCCCCACGCCCACCCGCACTCTCGGGAATCCTCCCTCGCCCAGGTGCGCCAAAATGCTGCGCATCCCGTTGTGCGTGCCGGCCCCGCCTTTGGCGCGGATTCTGATCGTGCCGCACGGCAAATCTATGTCGTCATACAGCACCAGCAAATCCGTCAGCGCCGCTTTATAATATGCGGCAAAATCCATCACGCATACCCCGCTGTCGTTCATAAACGTCTGCGGTTTAATCAGCAGCACCTTTTCCGTTCCGCATTGTGCCTGCCGCACCACGGCGCCCCGCATCTTTTTTTCCGGCAGCGCATTCAGCCGCTTTGCCAATTCATCCAACGCCAAAAAACCGGCATTATGCCGGGTCTTGGCGTATTTATCTCCCGGGTTTCCCAGGCCAAATACCAATTTCATTTTATTTCAATTTCCCCTGTTTTCTACGCTCTTCCGCCCAGTGTTCTTTCACTTCCGCCCGCGCCCTGCCGATGGCCATAGAGCCGGCCGGAATTTCGCTTGTCACGGTTGTGCCTGCTGCCACATAAGCCCCCTCACGCACCGTAACCGGCGCCACCAGGTTTACATTGCAGCCGATAAAGCAATGATCTTCCACCGTCGTCCGGTGTTTGATCTTTCCGTCATAGTTCACAAAAATCGTGCCGCAGGCAATGTTGCATCCGCCGCCGATGTCCGCATCTCCGATATACGCCAGGTGCGGCAATTTGGTGCCGTCGCCCACCGTTGCGTTTTTCACCTCTACAAAATCGCCCACTTTGCAGTGGCTGCCCACATGGCTGTTGGGCCGCAGATAGGCAAACGGCCCCACCGTCGTTTCGCTGCCCACCGTGCTTTCCACGATCACGCTGTTTTGCACTTCGGTATCATCGCCGATTTCGCTGTCCTGAATGCGCGTAGAGCCCGTCAATACACAGCGGCTTCCGATCTTGCTGTTTCCCTTTAAGATAACGCCGGGATACAACACCGTATCCTGCCCGATTTCCACCGCTTCTTCAATATACACCTGCGCAGGATCAATCATCGTAACGCCGTTTTGCATGTGCTTTTTTTTCACCGTTTCCTGGACATATCTTTCCGCCTGCGCCAGTTGCAGCCTGTCGTTTACGCCCATGCACTCTTCCTGGTCTGCCACCACGGCCGTTACCACTCTGTTTTTGTTCACCAAATATTCAATGCAGTCCGTCAGATAATATTCATGCTGCGCGTTGTTGCAGGTAAGCTGCGACAGCCCTTCCAACAGTGCTTCATTATCAAAGCAATACACAGACGCATTTACTTCTTTTACCTGTCTTTCCTCTTCCGTTGCATCTTTATGCTCCACAATCCTTTTCACATGCCCCTGCGCATCGCGCAGCACACGTCCATAGCCGATTGGGTCTTGGGCTATGCTGGTCAACAGCGCCGCGCCATGTTCCGGCGTCTGCGCGATCAGCGTTTCCAGCGTCTGTTTTTTCAAAACCGGCATGTCGCCCGCCAATACCAGTGTTTTACCCCGGTAGCCCGCAAGATACGGCTCTGCCATCTGCACGGCATGCCCTGTGCCCTTTTGCTCTTTTTGCTCCACCACTTTGGCCTGCTTTTCCACAAAAGGCTCCACCTTCTCCTTGCCATGGCCCACCACCACGATCGTTTCACAGCCCTCAGGGCAAACATTCAATACCCTTTGCACCATTTCTATGCCGCATACCTTATGCAGCACCTTCGGGATGCTGCTTTTCATTCTCTTGCCTTCGCCTGCCGCAAGGATCACCGCTTTTATCGGTTTCATGGTCGTTCCTCTTTTCCGATTTTTATAAAATCAAACGCGCTCGTGTTTTGCGTTTTTATGCCCCTTTTCTTTGCATCGTTTTATTGTATGAAAACACGCAATGCGTTGTCAAGTTTCCGTTCCTTTTCTCTCCTCTTTTCTTTCCTATTATATAGTGGTTTTCCCCGTACGCCGTCCGACGGGGTTAAAAATTCTTTTTTCTTCCCAAAAATAGTATTGACATCTTCGTTTAATGGGTGTAATTTTACTTCAGGAAAAACAAAGGTGTTTACCGCAGCTCGCTATGGACTGTTACATACTGTTGCATAGTAGGATAGGGTAAGCTCCTTTTATTTCATTATGGGTTTTTCAAACCAAACTAAGGAGGTTCGGTATGGAAATTACAGTCGCGGGTGTTCTCACCGGTCTTGTCTTCGGCCTGCTGCTGGGCAGTTTCCAATTGTATGCCCTGTGGCGTATGGTGTCGTATCCCTCCTATCGCTGGCTGTGGTTTATCGGCAAAATGCTGGCGTATGTGGTCGTTTTTACAGGTATGACATTCTGGTCCGTCGGCCATCTGGCCGGGTGTGCCGGTGCATCGCTGTTTTTGCTGTTTGCCGGCGCAGCCGTGATCTTCACCAAGGCAAAGAGGAGTAATTAACAATGGAACAAAATGCAACGCCGCAGGCACCCCCTGTGAAACAGAAAAAATCATTCGGTCAAAAGCTGTTGCGCTTTTTAAAACTCTGTGCGCCTTATCTCATTCTTTGCGCCATATACGGCGTGCTGATGCTTGTCTTTGGCCCCAAAGAAAGCAACGGTATGGAATTGTCCATCGATGTCGGCAGCGTCACTTTGCCCGGCATCGGCGCTGTCAGCTGGTCTGTCTTTGTGGGCGGCATCATCATGTTTTTGTGCATCGTCGTCCTGCTCTGCTTACAGCTGTTCTATTATAAAGGAATGACAGAGCGTCCCAAAAAGCTGCAAAACTATCTTCAGCTTTTTGTTACAACCTTTGATAAACTGGCTACCAACCGTGTAGGCGATGTTATCGGGCGGGAAATCGCCCCGTATCTGTTTGCCTTAACCGTTTATATCGGCCTGGGCTGCAGCATCGAACTGTTCGGTTTAACCGCCACCACCGCAGATATCAACACCACTTTGGCCTTGGGCATCTGCACGTTTATTATGATCAACTACATTACCATCCGTCATAAAGGCATTAAATATCGCGTTCAGTCCTATTTGAAGCCGATGGCGGCTGTGGCGCCCGTAAAACTGCTGTCCGATCTTGCAGTGCCGGTTTCCCTGGCCTGCCGGTTGTATGGCAACGTTTTGGCCGGGATGATCGTGATGGAGCTTATCTATTCTGTCACAACCATCCTGATTCCGCCGCTTATATCGCTGTATTTCAATGTGTTCCATACAGCCATACAGGTATATATCTTTGTTTACCTTTCGCTTTCCTATGTAGGCGAAGCGTTGGATTAAGATTTTTGTTCCTAAAAGGAGGATTTCTATCATGAGTGCAATCGGTTTAATCGCAATTGGCGCCGGTATCGCCGTTTTGGCAGGCCTAGGTGCAGGACTTGGCATGGGCATCGCCACCAGCAAGGCCGTAGAGGCCGTGGGGCGCCAGCCCGAAGCGCAGGGCAAAATCAACTCGGTTCTTTTGCTGGGCCTGGTTTTGGCCGAATCTACCGCCATTTACGGCTTTGTTGTCGCGTTGTTGATCATGTTCGTGTTGGGCGGCAAGGCATAACATTGCCTGCATCCGAAACGGGGAAAGGACTTTCTTATGAATATTGATCTGTGGAGCATTGGATGGCATATGCTGTCTGTGTTTTTGCTGGCCATCCTGTTTAAGCATTTTCTGTTTAAGCCCGTACGCAGCTTTATGGAAAAAAATGCCGATAAGGTGATGGAAGATCGTAAACAGCTGGAAATTGTCAAGCAGGAGATCACCATCGAACAAAAGCAGGTAAAACAGCAAAAAGAAGAGTTGCGCGCCCATTCTGCCGAAACTTTAACGCGCTCGCAAAAACAGGCCGAAGAGCTTGCCAAAGATGTGTTGGCCACTGCGGAAAAAGAAGCGGATCGCATTCGCCGCAGGGCCGAAGAAGAAGCTTCCGCTTTGAAAATCAAAGCCATGGAAGATTCCGAAGAGCGCATCGGCTCTCTGTCTGTGGAGCTGGCCAGCCGCATTTTGGGCCGTGAAATCAAAAAGGAAGACCATGAACACATGGTAGATGCCTTTATCAAAGAGGTAGCAGAACAATGAAAGGTTATATCCGTACTGCCTATCCTCTTTCGGAAAGCCAGCTTGCTCGCTTGACGGCTGTGTTTTCCGAAAAACTACATACGCCCATTGATTTTCAGGTGGAATCCGCGCCCGCATTGCTTTGCGGCTTGGAAGTGACCATCGGCGGGCGTATTTATGAATACAATGTCAAGGATCAGCTGACAGATGCAATGCAGTTGATGACCACTTGATAAGGCAGGTGAATTGCTATGGAGTTTGAATCCACCGACGCAATGCGTAAAAAGGTAGATTCCTTTACATACAAACCGCAGATCTCCTCCTTTGGCCATGTGCTAAAGGTGGGGGACGGTATCTTCTGGGCAGACGGGCTGGAAGGCTTACAGCTCAGCGAGCTTGTTGAATTGCCCGGCGAAATTTACGGCATGGCGTTGTCCTTGTCGGAAAACTATAACGGTATTGCCCTGTTAAACGGCGAATACGACGTAACCGAAGGCATGGAAGTACGCGGTACCGGCCATGTTGTGCAGGTGCCCGTGGAAGGGCTGGAAGGCCGCATTGTGGATCCCATCGGCCGCCCTCTGGATGGCCAGGGCCCTATTCAAAGCCTCAAGTTCCGTCCGGTAGAGCATGAAGCGCCCTCCATCATCGATCGTGATGCCGTAGAACGTCCGCTGCAAACCGGCTGGCTTGCCATCGATGCCATGGTGCCCATCGGCAAGGGCCAGCGTGAACTTATCATCGGTGATAGACAAACCGGCAAAACGTCCCTTGCGGTTGATACCATCATCAATCAGCGAGGCCGCAACGTGCGCTGTTTCTATGTTGCCATCGGGCAAAAAATCAGCACCGTGAAAAACGTTATGGAAGAATTGGCGCATCATAATGCGCTGTCCTATACCACCGTCATCTTCTCCGGCGCTTCTGATCCTGCGCCTATGCAGTATATCGCGCCGTATGCCGGCTGCGCCATGGCCGAATATGTCATGGAACAGGGCGGCGATGCCTTGATCGTCTATGACGATCTTTCCAAGCACGCGGTCGCTTACCGCAGCATGTCGTTGTTGCTCCGCCGTCCGCCGGGCCGTGAAGCATACCCCGGCGATGTATTTTATCTGCATTCCCGTTTGCTGGAGCGCGCCGCGCAGCTTTCCGCTAAAAAAGGCGGCGGTTCGGTTACGGCTCTGCCGATTGTCGAAACCATGGCCGGAGACATCTCCGCCTACATTCCCACCAACGTGATTTCCATCACCGACGGTCAGATCTTCTTGGAGGAAAACCTTTTCCATGCCGGTATTCGCCCCGCGTTAAACGTAGGTTTGTCCGTATCCCGTGTAGGGGGTGCCGCGCAAACTCAGGCCGTTCGCAAGAGCGCCGGCCAGCTTCGTTTGGATCTGTCTCAGTATCGCGAGATGAAAGTATTCTCCCAGTTCGGGTCGGATTTGGACGACTCCACGCGTGAATTGCTTTCCTATGGCGAGCGCCTTACGCAAATTCTGGTACAGGATCGCTATACGCCCATGCCGGAAGACGACCAGGCCGTTATCCTCTATACCATGACGCAAAAAGGGCTTGTTACGGATTTGGAACAGACCCGTTGGGTGCAGCAGGAATTCATTCCTTTCATCAAGCAGTCCTATCCGCAGATTCTGGCTCAGTTGGGCAAGGATCATACCTTAACCGATGACATTCGGGAATGGATTGTGGATGCCGCTCATGAGTTCCTCCAGCAGAAAGCGGAGGAAAAGAGCAAGGCTGAGGCGGCCAAAGCCAAAGCTGTTGTACAGGAGAACGAACAATGAATTTAGCGGAGATTAGGCAGCGTATTGTCAGTATCTCCCAAACGCGGCAGATCACCCAGGCCATGCGCATGATCTCCAGCGCCAAGATGCGCCAGGGGCTCAAGCGCGCCTCCTCGAACGACTATTATATTCAGTCGGTGCGTACTGCCATTCGCAGTTTGTTAACTTCGGTTTCCTCCATGGAGCACCGCTATGTGGATCGTTCAAAGAGCGGCCGGGCCGCGTTTGTGGTTATCACCAGTGAACGTGGGTTGGCTGGCGGATACAACAACAATATCTTAAAATTTGCCGAGGAATATATGTCCACCTATCAGGCCGAGCATATCTATACCATCGGCGCTGTGGCGCATGAATATTTTGAACATAAGCATGTGCCGCACAGCATCGACTATTTGCGGGCCATTGATCATCCCGAATTGTACGAGGCCAGAAAGCTCTCTTGGGAGCTGTTGGGCCTGTTCAATCAGGGTGAGGCGGATCAGGTCTTTGTCTTTTATACGCACCTTATCAATTCCATGTCGTGTGAACCGCGCGTTATGCGTCTGCTGCCCCTTCGGCAATCGGATTTCCCCGAAATCCAGCTGCCGGAGCAGCTCTACCCCGGCTCGTTTCTCTTTGAGCCGGATCCGGAAACCGTTTTGGAAAATCTGGTGCCTCAATATGTTATAGGCCAAGTGTATGCCACCTTAATTCAGGCCTTTGCCAGCGAGCAGTGCGCCCGCATGGCGGCCATGGATGCCGCCACAAACAATGCCGATGAAATGTTGCATACCTTGAATCTCCAATATAACCGTGCCCGTCAGGATGCCATCACACAGGAAATCACAGAAATCATGGGCGGCATGGCAGCAGGAGGAGAGTAAAATGAACGAATTTGGAAAACTGGTATCTGTGGTCGGTCCTGTGGCGGACGTCTGGTTTGAACATACCCCGCCGCTGCATCAGCTGCTTTATGCCTTATCCGATAAAAACAAGCCCGTGCCGCTGGAGGTTGTATCCCATCAGGGCGAAGGCCGTGTGCGCTGCATTGCCTTGGGCGCTACCGAGGGCATGTATGTTGGCCAGCCCGTGGAAAATACCGGCGGCCCCATCACAGCGCCTGTCGGCGAAGCGGTTTTGGGGCGTACAGTCAACGCCTTGGGCGATCCGATCGACGGCAAAGGCCCCATCCGGGCCGAACGGCACAGCATTCATCAGGCGCCTCCGCCGCTTGCGGAGCAGACGCCCGCCACGCAGATGTTTGAAACCGGCATTAAGGTCATTGACCTTTTGGCTCCCTATGCCAGAGGCGGGAAAATCGGCCTGTTCGGCGGCGCCGGCGTTGGCAAAACCGTGTTGATTATGGAATTGATCCACAACGTGGCTTCTTCCCATGGCGGTATGTCCATCTTTGCCGGCGTTGGTGAGCGTTCCCGTGAAGGGAACGACCTGATGCAGGAAATGGAACGCACCGGCGTTTTGGAAAAAACTGCTCTGGCCTTTGGGCAGATGAATGAGCCGCCGGGCGCCCGTATGCGCGTTGCGCTGACCGGGTTGACCATGGCCGAATATTTCCGCGATACTCAACATCAGGATATGCTGTTGTTCATCGATAACATCTTCCGTTATGTGCAGGCCGGTTCGGAAGTGTCCGCTCTGTTGGGCCGCTTGCCCTCTGCCGTAGGGTATCAGCCCACCCTGGCCACCGAGCTTGGCGAATTGGAAGAGCGTATCACCTCTACTACCCAGGGCTCCATCACCTCCGTACAGGCCGTCTATGTGCCTGCTGATGACTTGACGGACCCGGCCCCGGCCACCACCTTTACCCATCTGGACGCTACGACCGTGCTTTCCCGCCGTATTGTGGAAATGGGCATCTATCCCTCTGTGGATCCGTTGGAATCCACTTCGCGTATCTTGGATCCGCATATCGTGGGCCGCGAACATTATCGCGTGGCGCGCGAAGTGCAAAAGCTCTTGCAGCGCTATCGGGAATTGCAGGATATCCTGGCCATCCTCGGTATGGACGAATTGGCCGAGGAAGACAGAATCGCCATTCATCGTGCGCGCAGAATCCAGCGTTTCCTTTCTCAGCCGATGTTTATGGCAGAGGTGTTCTCCGGAATCCCCGGGCAGTATGTGCCGGTTGGCGATACCATCGAATCCTTTGCGCAAATCGTCGACGGAAAATGCGACGATCTGCCGGAACAGGCCTTCTATCTGGCCGGGAATATCGATGATGTTCGGAAAAAAGCGCGTGAACAGGAGATGGCATAGCCATGACCGATACGTTTTTGCTGGAAATTGTAACGCCGGAGCGGGTCTTCATGCAGGACCAGGTGGAAATGATCGTCTTTAATTCCACCAGCGGCGAAGTGGGCGTTATGCCGCATCATGCGGATTTGGCCGCCGCCGTAACGGCCGGCCCGTTGCGCGTCCGCCGCAACGGCGTGTGGAACGAAGTTTTTGTTTCTAACGGCTTTATCGAAATCTTCCTTGGGGCCGCACACATGTTGGTGCAGACCGCGGAATGGCCGGATGAAATTGACCGTCATCGCGCCGAAGAAGCTCTGGAGCGCGCACAGCGCCGCATGAAACACCGGCAAAGCAGCCAGGATTTTATCCGCGCCAAAGCCTCCATCGCGCGTGCTCTGGCCCGTATGCGCGTTTTCGACGATACACACCAATAATAAATAATCTTAACCTCAGCCCCTCAACCTTGCTTGAGGGGTTTTCTTTTGCCTTATAAAAACTTGATCCTATAAAATTTGCCTACTTTATAAAAAAGCAAACCAGACCCAAAACCATTTCGTTACGCTGTTTTCATAAAAGCGATAACAATTCATAACCAATCCTCCCGCCGTAATGTTCCTCATACAAGCCCGGTCTATCGTACTTTGTAAATGCTGTTGGTAGAGAATCGAACAAATCCCCCCTCTGCCCTTAAAAGCGCAGAAAATGCATTCTACAACCCCAGCAATAGAATCCTGTCCCCCTTCCTCGTTGCAGCGAATCTTCTCTCTCCCCTTTTGCTCTCTTTTTATCTTCTTAAAAGCTCTGTGCACAACAAAAAAGGCCTCCGAAAAACGGAGACCTTTTCAGTTTGTCCTATTTTAAATCTCTTCAATGTGCTCAATGATCTTCATCGGCACCTTGCTAAACAACGGACTTACGCTCTCCCGGTTGTTGATGCGAAGCACCGCTTCTGCAAACAACGGCGCCACAGATACCAGATGAATCTTCTTGCTTTTGCGAATGTACGGGTTTTCCACGCTATCGGTGGAAATCAGCATTTCGATCGGACTGTTTTCAATGGCCGCCACACCCTTTTCGCGCACCAGCACATGCGACAGGCAAGCATAGATATGCTTGGCGCCTTTGCTTTTCACAGCCTCTGCAATTTCTACCAGCGTACCGCCGGAAATGGTAAAGTCGTCTACAATCAGGCAGTCTTTGCCTTCCACGTTGCCGATTACGTCCAACACCTTTGCCTTTTCATCATGCGCATAGCGCGTTTTATCGCCAATGGCAACCGGCACTTCCAGATAATCCGCATAGCCGCGTGCATCTTTGGCAAACCCTGCATCAGGAGATACCACCACCAGATTATCCGTAATCCCCAGGGATTTCACATATTCACACAGCATCGGCTTGGAATACAGATGATCGCTCGGCTTTTTGAAAAAACCCTGTACCTGCGGGGCATGCAGGTCCATCGTCACAACGCGGTCCGCACCGGCTTGCTCAATCGCGTCTGCGCATACCCTGGCACGAATGGAAACACGGGGCTCGTCCTTTTTATCGCCCTTGGCATACCCAAAATACGGAATCACAGCCGTTACCGAATTGGCGCTGGCACGTTTCATCGCATCCATCCAAAACAGAATTTCCACAAATTCATTGTTGGGATTCAACCCTATCGGCTGAACGATATATACATCCTTGTCGCGTACCGTTTCTTTGATTCGAACAAAAATATTTCCGTCTGAAAATGTAATGACTTCGCTGTCTCCCAATTCGCAGCCAATATATTCACACATCCTGCGTGCAAATGGCCGTCCCGTAGAGCCTGCAAAAATTTTGACATCTCCGTTTGCGTGCATATTCATCAGCGCCCTTCTATAGCATTGTATTTATTGTAACATCTAAACGAGTTACATTCAACCAAACAAATACATCTTTCCCCTTTTTTCCTTTTGAAAAAACGCTCATAGTTCTGTTTTGCCTTCCTCCAAACGATACGCTTGCTTTCCCTTTTTCGCTACGCATAGCGGTACTGTTCGCCTTTTTCCCAAAAACTTCCGTTTATCCTTTTTCTTGAAAATTCTCCGCAACCGGTGTCTATTTCGTCTCATATGGTGCTTTTCTTTCGTTTTCTCTGCGCAAAAATTCTCCCTGCTCCCTTTAAGCCTCTCCCTTTCCCGATCCTAAGCGTCTCGCTAACCCGTTCTCACAGCGCAGTTCCGTTCCTCTTTCTCCCCGTCATGGCCGGCACTTAGATACAGGGCGAAGCTTTTCATCTAATCATCTCTAGGGCAAGCCATTCTCCATCCTTCGTCTTTTAAATCTCCCCTTTTCTGTAGAATTTTCATCCTAAGTTTCCCGTTTCTCCGCCCCCCTTTTATTTTCACGATCCTCCCTCCAACGATTTTTAGGCACAAAAAAACAGCCGTCCGCAGACGGCTGTTTTCTGTTTATTCTTCCAACGTAGTTTCTTCGCTTCCCGGCTGTTCCTGCTCTTGCGGTGCAGGTTCGGGCTGCGGTATCTCCGCTTGCGGGGTTTCCGGCTGTTCGGCTTCCGCAACGGGGGATTCGGGCTCTTCCTCTTTACCCTCCATAATGCGGGCAAATTCTTCTCCCGAGATCCGTTCGTTTTCAATCAGCCGCTGTGCCAGTTTTTCCATCTGATCCTTGTGCATAGCGATCAAATGCACCGCCACATCCATGGCATGATCCAAAATCTCGCGCACTTCTTCATCTATATCCGACGCCACTTTTTCCGAATAGGATTTTTGGTGTCCAAAATCGCGGCCCAGGAAAACTTCCTGATCGCTGTCTCCATAGAACACAGCGCCGATCTTTTCGCTCATTCCGTATTCGCGCACCATCTTACGCGCGTTGCCGGAGGCGTGTTTCAAATCGGAATAGGCCCCGGTGGAAATTTCGCCCAGCATCACCTGCTCTGCCGCACGGCCGCCCAGCGCCATGGCAATGTCATCCAGCAAATAGCCTTTGGTCACATAGCTCGTTTCCTCTGTCGGCAGTGTCATGGTATAGCCGCCTGCCTGCCCGCGCGGAATGATGGATACCTCGTGCACGGGGTTGCAGTTCGGCAGATAATACGCCACCAACGCATGGCCGGATTCATGATAGGCCACCAGCCTTTTATCCTTTTCCGTTACCACGCTGGATTTTTTCTCCGGTCCCAACGTCACGCGGTTGATGGATTCCAGAATCTCCTGCATATGGATTTCCGTTTTCCCTTTCCGCGCCGTTAGAATCGCCGCTTCGTTCATCACGTTTTCCAAATCCGCCCCGGTAAAATACGGGGTGCGTTTGGCCACGGTAGATAGGTCCACATCGTCTGCAATGGGTTTCCCTTTGCAGTGAACTTTCAAAATCGCTTCACGGCCTTTAACATCCGGATAGTTTACGGTAATCTGCCTGTCAAACCGGCCGGGCCGCAGCAAAGCCGGGTCTAAAATATCCGGTCGGTTGGTGGCCGCAATGATGATAATCCCTTCATTGGCGGCAAAGCCGTCCATTTCCACCAGCAATTGGTTTAACGTCTGTTCCCGTTCGTCGTGGCCGCCGCCCATACCGGCGCCGCGATGACGGCCCACAGCATCAATTTCGTCGATAAAGATCATGCAGGGGCTGTTTTTCTTGGCCGTTTCAAACAAATCGCGTACGCGGCTTGCCCCAACGCCCACAAACATCTCTACAAAGTCCGAACCGCTGATCGAATAGAACGGCACACCCGCTTCGCCGGCCACCGCTTTGGCCAGCAGCGTTTTCCCCGTGCCCGGAGGGCCCACCAGCAAAACGCCTTTGGGAATCCGCGCGCCCAAATCCGCAAACTTTTTCGGATTTTTCAAGAATTCTACAATT
>ENA-ORSA01001365-ORSA01001365.1-human-gut-metagenome-genome-assembly--contig:-NODE-1365-length-20663-cov-7.720060_pt1 | contig 20663 bp, 17 predicted proteins | sample MGYA00242179_ERZ509142 | MGnify/ENA primary metagenome ERZ509142 (study PRJEB26280, sample SAMEA2338659) | human gut metagenome | biome: human gut; feature: human-associated habitat; material: faeces... | reverse complement strand
TGCAAGAACGAGATCACCAAGAAGAACATCGAGACCGGCGAGATGGAGACCATCAACCTCGCCAAGAAGATCGACTCCGCCGTGTTCCCCGGCACCCAGGGCGGCCCGCTCGAGCACATCATCGCTGCCAAGGCCATCTGCTTCGGCGAGGCGCTCAAGCCCGAGTTCAAGGCCTACGGTGAGCAGGTCGTCAAGAACGCTGCCGTTCTTGCCGAGGGTCTGAAGGCTGAAGGCTTCCGTCTGGTCTCCGGCGGCACCGACAACCACCTCATGCTCGTCGACGTCCGCAACTTCAACATCACTGGTAAGGAGATCGAGCGTCGCTTGGACGAGTGCTTCATCACCGTCAACAAGAACGCCATCCCCAACGACCCCGAGAAGCCGTTCGTCACTTCCGGTATCCGCGTCGGCACCCCCGCTGCCACCACCCGCGGTCTGAAGGAAGAGGACATGAAGGAGATCGCCCGCATCATGGGTATGGTCGCCCGTGACTTCGAAGGCAACAAGACCGCCGCTCAGGAGGCTGTTGTCGCCCTGACCAAGAAGTACCCCATCTACGAATAAAATATCTCAAAATAAAAGGAACCGTCCCGATGGGACGGTTCCTTTTATTTTGGAGGATGCAGCCCACTGCGCGCATAATTTGCCCGCCTTGGCGGGCAAATTCCACACTTGCGGGCTGAGAAGTGTAAATTCCAACGCACATGTCGTTGGAATTTACGATTGAAATTTATTTGCCGCCGTGCGCGGCGCGGGGAGCCTGTTTTCTGCCCGTAGGGCAGAAAATGCGGCGGGTGCGAGACGGAAGTTGGTGCGTCGATTTTTAGTGCGGAGGGCCTGTTCACTGCCGGAGGCAGCGAATGCGGCACGGGAGGGATTTTGCCTGTTTGCCGCCGGAGGCGGCAAATGCGGCGGGAACAATTACAGTTAGTTGCCGTTCATTGCTTCTGTGGGAGCGTAGTAGTTTTCTGAGGCGATGATCGTGCCGTCGTTCAGGGTGACCATCATGCGGTCCATGTCTTTGTCGATGTCGATGCTTTTCACGTCGAGCTGTGAAAAGTTGCCCGCGTAGAAAAATGTGAGGATCGGATACTCGTTGTCCCCCCAGTTGATCTTGGCTTCGACGCCGTCTCTGCACGAGGGCTCGTAACTTTCCATGGCAAAGGTCCCGACGAAGCTGGTGGAAGACCATGCCTTTTTGAGCGTGCCGGAAATGGTGATGGAGGAGGGCGCGTAAGTCGTACTGTTGTCCTCGTAAACCCTTGCGGGGACGGTTTTGTCGATGGTTTTTCGTGTCCCGCGGATGCCGAGCAGGACGATAGCGCAGAGGACGGCAACCAGAAGAATGAGGGCCGTTTTTCTCTTTTTGCGGTTCATCGTGTGCATCTCCTTGTCCTGTTAAGTTTTGATGTGAAATTGCCCCTCAGAAAAGCGTGCAAACCCACGCGAGCGCGGCGGAGAGGGGAATGTAGAGCAGGAAGTGCGTAAGATGCGCTTTTTTGTTGTACCCGAACAGCTGCGGGGCGGCGATGCCCTTGACCTCGGGGTAAAAATGAGGAAAGAAGTTCGAATGGCACAGCAGCACCCAGTCGAAAAAGAGAATGTCGTAGGCCTCCATGACATAGAGGATCACGAGATACCGCGTGAAAAACGCACCGAAGGTGACACCGTTCCGAACGCCGTCCCACGCGGCGAGGACTGCCGCACCGAGAAACAGCAGCATCGCCAAGATGCCGAGGCACCAGCCGAGGATATGCGCGCCGCGGAAGCGCTCGGCTTTTCTCTCAGGAACGGCGGCGAAGACCTCACGCGGCGCGGAGGAGAAGAATTTCTTCTCCTGAATGAGCCCGACGCCGGCGTACAGCAGGAGAAAATACGCCGCCATGACGAGAAACGATGCAAGCAGGGTGATCTTCATTTCTGTTGATGCCTCTTTTGCTGTCGTTTTTTGCCGCTTTACAGGCGGTAGAGCTCCGGCCGCCGGTCGTGGAAAACGGGGACGCGGGCGCGGAGGGGCGCGATGGAGGAAAGGTCCAAGTCGGCGGTGACGATCTCCTCTTCCCCGCCGCCTTGGGCTAAGACCGCGCCCAGCGGGTCGATGATGCGCGAAAAGCCGCCGTACAGCGTGCCGTCGCGCTCGCCGCAGGCGTTGCACGAGACGACAAAGAGCTGGTTTTCGATCGCGCGGGCGGCGGTGAGCGTCTCCCAGTGGTATTGGCGCGCCGCCGTCCACTGGGCGGGCAGGAACATGACCTGCGCTCCGCGCAGCGCCAGCGTGCGCCACAGCTCGGGAAAGCGCACCTCGTAGCAGATGAGAAGGCCGCAGCGCACGCTATCCAGCGTGAAGGTGACGAGGTGGTCGCCGGGGGTGTAGACCTTGTGCTCGCCCATCGGCGTGAAGGGATGGGTCTTGTCGTATTCGGAGATGCACGCGCCCGCGCGGTCGAAGACGCAGGCGGTATTGTAGATGTGCCCGCCGCGGTTGTTCGATACGCTTCCCGCGACGATGTTGACGTTCAGCTCGCGCGCGAGCGGGGAAAAGCGCGCGCGGACGGCCTTTGCGTCCTCATCGCTCGCCGCGGCAAGGTCGCCCGCGGGCATGAAGCCCGTGTTCCACGTCTCGGGCAGGACGACAACGTCGGGGCCGTTTTCCCCGACAGCGCGGCGCACGAGCGCCTCCGCGCGGTCAAAGTTCGCTTTGCTCTCCAGCGAGCGCATATTCATCTGGATCACGCTGACCTTCATGGTGGTGTCCTCCAAAATCGTTTTGATACGGTCATTATACGAAAAGAAAGCATGCATTGCAATGCACAACAAAAAGAGGACGGCAAATGCCGTCCTCTTTTTTGCTGAAAAAAGCCTCGCAGAGTTTTACCCGCAAGGGGTATGCGGCATCCGTAAAGCAGCAGAGTTGCTAACGGCTGCCCAAGCGCCGCGTATGGCAAAATAAGCGTCGCAGACTTTGCGCCGCGCACGGCGCAAATAAATTGAAATCGTTTTTTGGAACGACATGTGCGTGCCAAAAAACACTTTGCACGGAGCGAACGTGCGCGCCTTTGGCGCGTGCGCTGAGCGCAGTGAAATTCTGCTCAAAAAACTGACTTTGTCAGTTTTTTGAAGTGCGCAGCGCTCTGATTGCATTGAGAACCGCTAAGACCATCACGCCGACGTCGGCGAAGATGCCCATCCACATGTTGGCGATACCGATGGCGACGAGCAGCAGGCACGTCAGCTTCACGCCGAGCGAGAAGACGATGTTCTCGTACACGATGCGGATGCACTTGCGCGAGATCTGGATGCCCTTGGCGATCTTCATCGGATCGTCGTCCATCAGCACGACGTCCGCTGCCTCAATGGCGGCGTCGGAGCCCATCGCGCCCATCGCGATGCCGATATCCGCGCGGGAGAGCACGGGCGCGTCGTTGATGCCGTCGCCGACGAAGGCGAGGCAGTCATCCTTGCCCTTTTCACCCAGCAGGCGCTCGAGGCGCGCGACCTTGTCGCCCGGGAGCAGCTCCGCGTGCACTTCGTCGACGCCGAGCTCCTGCGCCACGTGATCGGCGACCTTCTTGATGTCGCCCGTGAGCATGACGGTCTTCTGCACGCCCGCGCGCTTGAGGGCCGCGATGGCATCGCGCGCGTCGCTCTTTACCACGTCGGAGATCACGATATGGCCGGCGTACTCGCCGTCGACCGCCATGTGGACGATCGTGCCGACGCTGCGGCACTCCTGCCACTTGACGCCGAGCTCATCCATGAGCTTGCCGTTGCCCGCGGCCACACTGTGGCCGTCCACGGTCGCGACCACGCCGCGGCCGCTGCGCTCTTCGATGTCCGTCACGCGGGAGCGGTCGAGCTCCACGCCGCAGGCCTTCTGTAAGCTCTTGCTGATGGGGTGCGAGGATGCGCACTCGGCGAGTGCCGCGTATTCAAGCAGCTTGCGGTCCTCCATCGGGCTGTGGTGCACGCCCGTGACCTCGAACACACCCTGCGTGAGCGTGCCGGTCTTGTCGAAGACGACGATCTTGGTTTTCGACAGCGCCTCCAAGTAATTCGAGCCCTTGATGAGAATGCCCTCGTGTCCTGCGCCGCCGAGGCCCGCGAAGAAGCTGAGCGGGATGCTGATGACCAGCGCGCAGGGACACGAAATGACAAGGAACGTGAGCGCGCGGTAGACCCACACGCCCCACGAGGCGGCATTGCCCATCAAAAGATTGATGACCGGCGGAAGAATGGCCAGCGCCAGCGCGCTGTAGCACACGGCGGGAGTATAGACGCGGGCAAACCGGGAGATGAACGCTTCGGAGCGGGATTTGTGCGAGCTGGAGTTTTCCATCAGCTCCAAAATCTTGGACACTGTAGACTCGCCGAAGGCCTTCGTTGTCTTGACCTTCAAAACGCCCGTCATGTTGATGCAGCCGCTGATGACCTCGTCGCCAGTCATCACGTCGCGCGGGAGGCTCTCGCCCGTCAGCGCCGCGGTGTTGAGCGTGGACGCGCCCTCGACGATCTCGCCGTCGATAGGAATTTTCTCGCCCGGCTGGACGGTGATGACCGTGCCGACGGCCACGTCGTCGGGGTCGACCTGTTCGAGCTTGCCGTCGCGCTCGATGTTGGCGTAGTCGGGACGAATGTCCATCAGCGCCGTGATGTTGCGGCGGGACTTGCCGACGGCGTAGCTCTGGAACAGCTCGCCGATCTGGTAGAAGAGCATGACCGCCACGGCCTCGGCATAGTCGCCGCTCTTTTCATAGATGGCGAGCGCGATGGCGCCGATCGTGGCGACCGCCATCAGGAAGTTTTCGTCGAACACCTGATGGTTGCAGATGCCCTTCCATGCCTTGCGCAGAATGTCGTAGCCGATGGTGACATAGGCGGCGAAGTAGAGCGCGGTGGAGACGAGCATTGGCATGGGAATGAATTTCGCGGCGAGGAACAGCACCGCCGCGATCAGGATGCGGTAAAGCATCTTTTTCTGCTTTTTCGTCATAAAGATGACCTCCTTGAAGGGGGAAAATTTGAATTTTGCCTAAGAAAGCGCCCCGGTGCGTTCGTCCGGGGCGTGAGAGGGAGAAGATCTCTTACAGATAGATCTCGCAGTCGTCCTCGACCTTCTTGCAATTCTTGAGGACGGCCTTCATCACGGCCTTGGGGTCCTGACCCTCGGCGAACTCGACGGTCATCTTCTGGGTCATGAAGTTCACGACGGCGTCGGCAACGCCCTCGGTCTTCTTGGTGGCTTCTTCCATGAGGTTGGCGCAGTTGGCGCAGTCGACTTCGATCTGATAGGTCTTTTTCATGGTATGTTTCTCCTTTTCGGCACAAAATATTTAACGATTAAGTGCTTGTTTAATCTTGATGACCGTACTATAATGTCCGCAAAGGCAAAAGTCAAGGGCTGCACGCATGTCTCTTCCGTTCGGGCGAAACAAACTTCCAAACGGGATACGGACGCGCCCGCAGACCTCGAAAAGAAAGGCGGAACAACGATGAGCGAAGTGCATTTACCCCACCAGCACAGCGACGAGGGCACGATGCGGGAACTGCAGGAATCGGTGGAGACGATCGGCAGCTTCCAGACCGTGGCGGACGTGTTCAAGCAGCTCTCCGACAGCAGCCGCGTGCGCATTTTCTGGCTGCTGTGCCACTGCGAAGAGTGCGTCATCGACCTCTCCGCGATGGTCGGCATGAGCTCGCCCGCGGTGTCGCACCATTTGAGGCAGCTGCGTGAGAGCGGACTTCTCGTCTCGCGCCGCGTGGGGAAAGAGGTCTACTACCGCGCTGCGGAAAACGAGCAGGCGCAGCTGCTGCACCGCATGATCGAGCGCACGATGGAGATTTCCTGTCCCGAGGAGGAGAGCAAGGCCGCCACCGGCGCGCCGCACCTGCCCCCGCTCGATGCCGAGGTGTACGAGGGCGGCGGCACGAGTGAGCAGATCGAGACCATCCGCGCCGTGCACGACTATCTGACGCAGCACTTAGACAGCCGCACAACGATTGACGAGCTGTCGCGCCGCTTTTTGATGAACCCCTCGACGATGAAGGCGCTCTTCAAGTCCGTCTACGGCAGCTCACTCGCCTCGCACATTCGCGAGCACCGCATGCAGCACGCGGCAAAGCTGCTGCTCGAGGGCGACGAGAACGTCGCGCAGGTCGCGCGCGCCGTCGGCTACGAGAGCCAGAGCAAGTTTTCCACCGAATTCCACAAGGCCTTCGGCGTCCTGCCGACGGAGTACCGAAAAGCGCAGAAAAAGTGAGTTAGAGGAGGTCGAACGTCCCTGCTTCCCACGGTGTTTCGCGGAAGCCGACGCGCCAGTCGATGTGGTCGACTATCGCAAAGTGCAGCGACGAGCACGCAGTGTGGAGCTTCCCCTGCGCCGCTTCGCCCACAACGATAGCCGTTGGCCCGTCCGCGCCGCCGATGATGCCGACGCAGAAGTCGTTCTGCGCCTCGGGCGCAAAGAAAGCGGTCTCACGTCTGATCTGGCGCGGGCGGTCGTTTTCGACGCAGTCCTCGACGAAGATCGAGTTTTCCGGCGGCTCGGGCGTGAGCGTAAAGCTGATGGCTGTGAAGTGCGTCGGATAGTCGAACCGCGGGTCGAGATTCATCCGCTCGCGCGGCAGTTCCTGCGGCTCGACCTCCTGTACGGCGAGCGTATACTCTGTGCCGCGGTAGGAGAAGGCAAACGTATCGCCCGCCCTGTCCGCGCGAAAGCGCGGGCCGGGGACGCGCACCTCGTCCGCCGTCATCGTGACGGCGAGCGATTTGAGCTTCGGCGCGCGCTTCGTGACGAACGGGAACGCCGCGCGGCGGAGGCTCCAGCCATACGCGCGGTCAAGGCCGTAGTGCGCCATGGCGGGCTCTGCGTCGGCGCAGAAGCCGGGCTGCTCCGGCAGGAAAATGACGCCGCAGCCGTGGCTCGTGCGGAGCTTCGCACCGTTCAAGGCGAGGCTGGGGGTAAAATCGAGGCTGAGCGGGTGCTCGCGCTCCATCTGTTCGCGCTCGTCGCGCGAGAAGTCGATGGACTCGTCGCTTTCGGGATCGATCCCCCACTTTTCCATAAAGCCGCGCAGCGCGGAAGCCTCCGCGCGCATACAGAAGTCGATGACGATGCCCTTGGCACAGAGATAGACCGACGGCACGAACCAGTCGCGCCCCGCCCACGAAAACCACTTTTGTACGCTCATTTCCCTGCCCGCGCGCTCGCGCCCGTGGTGGCCCCAAAAGCTGCCGTCAAAGTAGACCTTCCAGTCCGTTTTCTGTTCGGGCGCGTCGCCGTTCATTTCGGGATCATAAAAGTCCTCGGTGAATTTGAGCTTGCTGAGATCGAACTCCGCTTGCAGCTCGCGCAGGTATTGCCACGGCCGCTCCATCGGCGTGAGGGAAAAGACTGTGGTGATCTGCGAGAGCACCGCCTTCTGCTCGTCCGTCGGCGGATCCTTGGCAAGGAAGGCGTCGAATTGCGCCTCGTCCCACTGCCACGCCTGCTCGAGCGCCGCACTGTCGCCGGTCGCGAGCAGCAGGCGCAGAAAATCGCTGAAATCGCGCGCGATGACGTGCACGCAGTCCTTGCCGCCGTTCATCGGGCTCACGGCGAAGACCGTTTCGCCAAAACCGCGGACAAAGCAGAAGTGGATGCCGTCCACGCCCGCCCAGCCGAAGATAGAAGCGCCCTTGGGCGTGCAGAAATAGGGATCGTTGTCCTCCCGCCGCATCACGCTGAGAGACGATAAGTCAAGATGCTTGCGCAGAAATTTTTGATAAAACGCCGCCATGGAAAGCCCTCCTTTGGAGTTCAGGTTTTCCATAGCATACCATATGGGTGAGGAAAAGTCACCGGAATTGCGAAAGCTGTGGATTTTTCGCGCCGGAAGCCGCGCTGCGGCCTTGCCACGCTCTCGCGAACATGATATACTATATTGCTAAACTATCGAGATTCGGGAGGAAACATCCCTTGGAACGCAAAGAAGTCATCGTCAGCGAGCAGGAGCTCGCGCGTCAGAAGGAATTTACGCGCAAGATGCGCGAGATGAACGACCGCCGCACCCGCACGCCGCTCGCGCTGGTCGACACGTTCGGCTGCCAGCAGAACGTGGCGGACGGCGAGGTGCTCATGGGCATGCTGCGCGAGATGGGCTACGAGCTCACGCGCGACGAAAATCAGGCCGACGTCATCCTGCTCAACACCTGCGCCATCCGCGAGCACGCGGAAAAGCGCGTTTACGGCCACTTGGGCCGCCTCAGCCACACGAAGGCCGCCAAGCCGGACCAGATCATCTGCCTCTGCGGCTGCATGGCGCAGCAGAAGGTCGTGGCCGACAAGGTAAAAAATTCCTACCATCACGTCGACCTTGTGCTTGGCCCCCAGGCCGAATGGCGGCTCCCCGAGCTGCTGCACGAGGTGTACACGAAGAATAAGCGCGTTTTCTCCATCGAGAACGAGCACGGCCGCATCGCCGAGGATCTCCCCATCGTGCGCGAGGGCGGCGTGCGCGCGTGGGTGAGCATCATGTACGGGTGCAACAACTTCTGCTCGTACTGCATCGTGCCCTACGTCCGCGGCCGCGAGCGCAGCCGCGAGCCGGAGAAGATCATCAAGGAATGCCGCGGCCTCATCGCCGAGGGCTACAAGGAGATCACCCTCCTCGGCCAGAACGTGAACAGCTACGGCAAGGACTTGGGCACCGATTACGACTTTGCAGACCTGCTCGCCGCCATCAACGCCATTCCCGGCGACTATTGGCTCCGCTTTATGTCGAGCCAGCCGAAGGACGCGACCAACAGACTTTTCGACACGATGGCACGCTGCGAGCACGTTGCAAAGCAGCTCCACCTCCCCGTCCAGTCCGGGTGCGACCGCGTTCTGAAAGCGATGAACCGCCCCTATACGCGCGCAAAGTACGAGGAAATGATCGCCTACGCGCGAAGCGTCATGCCAAGCATGGTGCTCACGAGCGACGTCATCATCGGCTTCCCGGGAGAGACCGAGGACGAAGCGATGCAGACTGTCGATCTTGTAGAAAAGACGCAGTTCGACGCGCTCTTCACCTTTATTTTCTCCCCGCGTCCCGGCACGCCGGCGGCGAAGATGGACGACCCCGTCTCGCGCGAGGAAAAGCAGGTCTGGTTTGAAAAGCTCGTCGACGCGCAGAACGCCATCAGCGCGAAAAAGCACGCAGCCTACATCGGCAGGACGGTCAAGGTGCTGGTCGACGGCGAGAGCGACGACGAGGCCTTCCCCCTCGCCGCGCGCACGGAGGGCAACCGCCTCGTGCGCATGAAGGGCGACAAGGCCCTGATCGGCACATTTGCCAAAGCGAAGATCACCGACAGCAACACCTGGGCGCTCTACGGCGAAGCGGTAGAGGAATAAAGAAAAGGGGGCTTTTTGATGAAAGTCGTCATTTTGATGGAAAACAGCACGTGCAGAGACACCGTCGCCTGCGCGCACGGCCTGTCGATGTATATTGAGACCGACAAGCACAAAATTCTTTTCGACATGGGCCCCGACGCGCAGTTTATCGACAATGCCAAGGCGCTCGGCGTCGATTTGACGCAGGTCGACATCGCCTTTTTGTCCCACGCGCACAACGACCACTGCGGCGGCCTCGAAGCGTTCTTGAAGCTGAACGACCGCGCCAAGGTCTATATGCAGAAGGCCGTCTGGGGCCAGTACTACGTCGTCACGCCCAGCAAGTGCGCCTACATCGGCATGGACGCGGTGCTCAAGAATTACGAGGACCGCTTCGTTCTCTGCGATGGCGTGCAGAAGCTTGACGAAGAACTGACGGTTTTCTCCGCCGTTCCGGGCCGCGAGCTGTGGAGCGGCGCGAACGACACGCTGCGCGAGAAGATCGGTGAGGACTATCCGCGCGACACGTTCCGCCACGAGCAGGATCTATTGGTCACGGAAAACGGCAAGACCGCGCTGTTCGCGGGCTGCGCGCACTGCGGCATCGTGAATATCCTGAAAAGCGCCGAGGACGTGCTCGGCAGAGCGCCCGACGCGGTGTTTGCGGGCTTCCACCTCTATAACCCCTCGCTCGGCAAGAGCGAGCCGGACGAGCTGGTCGACGCCGTGGGCGAAAAGCTGCGCGGCGACAAGGTCGCGCACTACTTCACGGGCCACTGCACGGGCAAGGAAGCCTATGAAAGATTGAAACGTAAGCTCGGCGACCGCCTCGGCGAAATGCCCGCGGGCTCCGACTTTACCGTGTAAATTTTAGATTTTAGAGAGAAAGAAAGCGAGGACGAATCATGGCCGAGATCACGCCGATGATGAAGCAGTATTTGGAGATCAAGGAACAGAATAAGGATTCGATCCTCTTTTTCCGCTTGGGCGACTTCTACGAGATGTTCAACGAGGATGCTCAGCTCGCCTCGCGCGAGCTCGATTTGACGCTGACGACCCGCGACCGCGGCAAGGCGGCGGAGGATCAGACACCGATGTGCGGCATTCCCTATCATTCGAGCGACGCCTACATCGCGCGCCTGATCGCCAAGGGCTACAAGGTCGCCATCTGCGAGCAGACCGAGGACCCTGCGCTCGCCAAGGGCCTTGTCAAGCGCGATATCATCCGCGTCATCACGCCCGGCACGGTCATCGACAGCGCATGCCTCGACGACCGGCGCGGCAACTTCCTCTGTGGCATCTTTTTGGACGGGCAGAACGCCGGCGCGGCCTTCTGCGACATGACGACCGGCCACACGCACGTGACTGCCTTTTCGGGCGACGACCGCGCAGAGCACCTGTATAACGAGTTATCCCGTTTCTCCCCCGCCGAGGCGGTGCTGAGCGCGGGTGCTTACGACAACGGTGAGCTGGTCGAATACCTTCGCGATAAGCTGTCCTGCGCGGTCGAGCGCGGCGAGAACCGCTTTGAGCTCAAAGCGTGCGAGAAAGCCATCCGCGCGCAGTTTGGCGAGGAGCGCTTTGCAAGCCTTCCGCGCAACAACCCCGCCGCGGCGCTGGCGCTGGGCGCGCTGCTCTCGTATCTGCACGAGACGCAGAAGACCGATCTTTCCTACATCAAGGATTTAGAATACTACGAGCAGGGCCGCTTCATGGAGCTTGACCTCTCCGCGCGGCGCAATCTGGAGCTGACCGAGACCATCCGCGCCAAGGAAAAGCGCGGCAGCCTCCTCTGGGTGCTCGATAAGACGAAGACCGCCATGGGCGCGCGCAATCTGCGCGCGTGGCTGACGCGCCCGCTGCGCGATGTTGCGGCCATCGAGCGCCGCCTCGGCGCGGTCGAGGCGCTGACGAAGAACACCGTCGCGCGCGAAGAGCTGATTCTATCGCTCTCTGGCATCAGCGACATGGAGCGCCTCATCGGCCGCATCGCCTACGGCACGGCGGGCGGGCGCGACTTTGCGTCGCTGCGCAACTCCATCGAGCGCATCACGGAGGTCAAAGCCCAGCTTACGGCGTTCACGACGGGCAGGCTGCATGAGTTAGACAACGAGCTCGACACGCTCACCGACGTGGCGCAGAGCATCCGCGACACGCTCATCGACGAGCCGCCGTTTTCCGTGCGTGAGGGCGGCTTCATCCGCAAGGGCTACAATGCCGAAGTCGACCGCCTGCACGAGATTTTGTCGGGCGGCAAGGGGCTTCTCGCCGACATCGAGACGCGCGAGAAGGAAAAGACCGGCATCCGCACGCTGAAGATCGGCTACAACAAGGTCTTCGGCTACTATATCGAGGTCTCGAATTCGTTCAAGGACCTCGTCCCCGACACTTACATCCGCAAGCAGACGCTCGTGAACGGCGAGCGCTACATCACCGAGGAACTTAAAAACCTTGAGCAGGAGATTCTGACCGCGGGCGACCGCGACAAGGCGCTCGAATTTGAAATTTTCACCGCCCTGCGCGAATCCGTCACCGCCGAGAGCGTGCGCATCCAGCGCGCGGCGGGGCTCATCGCCGAGCTCGACACGCTCTGCTCGCTCGCGTCCGTCGCGGTGAACAACAACTATTGCCGTCCGAGCGTGGACGACAGCGGCGTCATCGAAATTCACGACGGCCGCCACCCCGTCGTCGAGCGCGTGCTCAAGGACGCGCTCTTCGTCCCGAACGACACCTATATGGGCGAGCGCGAGGACCGCGCCGCCATCATCACCGGCCCCAACATGGCCGGTAAGTCGACCTACATGCGTCAGGTCGCGCTCATCACGCTCATGGCGCAGATCGGCTCGTTCGTGCCCGCCAAGAGCGCGCGCATCGGCGTGGTCGACCGCATCTTCACGCGCATCGGCGCGAGCGACGACTTAGCCGGCGGCCAGTCGACCTTCATGGTCGAGATGACCGAGGTGAGCGAGATTTTGCATCAGGCGACGCCACGCTCGCTGCTCATTCTCGACGAGATCGGCCGCGGCACGTCGACGTTCGACGGCATGAGCATCGCCCGCGCAGTGCTCGAATTCTGCGCCGACCCGAAACGCTTAGGTGCCAAGACGCTGTTCGCCACGCACTATCACGAGCTCACGGAGCTTGAGGGCGTGCTCCCCGGCGTAAAGAATTACAGCATTTCCATCAAAAAGCGCGGCGACGAGCTCATCTTTCTGCGCAAGATCGTCCCCGGCGGCGCCGACCGCAGCTACGGCATCGAGGTCGCAAAGTTAGCGGGCCTTCCGAATGAGGTCGTCAAGCGCGCGAACGTCATCCTAAAAGAGCTTGAGCAGGGCGGCGCGTATCAGGCAAAGCCGCGCGAGGAGACCGAGCAGGTCAGTCTCGACGCGATCGGCGAGGCTGAGGTGCTCGCGGCCATCCGCCGCGCCCAGCCGGACACGATGTCCCCCATCGAGGCGATGCAGCTCCTCTACGAGCTCAAGCAGAAGCTCTCGTAATTTCCCCGGAAAAGAGGTCTCCCCATGGCAAAAAAGAAAACCGCCTCCGGCGGCATGAACCGCACCGAGCGCGTCGCCGGAACGATCTTCTTCCTCGTCTATCTTCTGGTGATGCCGCTTTTGGCAACAAGAATATTCGACCTTCTGGAGGTCGTGCTCGACACCACCATCAACGATTCCCTGCGCAATGTGCTCTATTACTACACGCTCTTCGCCGTCACGGTGCTGCTGTTCCACTCGTATCTGGCGCACACATCGGGCCGGTTTTTAGACAACCTGAACCGCGCGCTTTCGACGATGCTGCTGGGCCTTCTCGTCTTCTACGGCGCGAACGAGCTAATATTCCGCGTGTGCAACGTGCTTTTTAACAGCCGCACGAACTTAAACGACATGACCATCGCCGCGCAGGTGGCCTCCGCCCCGCGCATGACGGCGCTGATCGTCGTGCTGCTCGCGCCGTTTGTGGAGGAGGTGCTCTTCCGCGGCCTCGTGTTCGGGTGTCTCAAAGAAAAGAGCAGAATATTCGCCTATATCCTCTCCTGCGCGCTGTTCGCGTTTTTACACGTGTGGACGGCGGCGGTGTCCAACTGGGACTTAGGCTATCTCATTTTGATGCTGCAATACCTTGTGCCCGGCCTTGTGTTCGCCTGGGCGTATGAGCATTCGGGCACGCTGTGGACGTCGATCCTGCTCCACATGCTCGTCAATGCCCTTTCCCTTTTCACTATCGCTTCCTAAAAGGAGGAAATCAATGCCCCATATTCAGCAATTATCGCCGCATGTCGCCGACCTCATCGCCGCGGGCGAGGTGGTCGAGCGCCCTGCGAGCGTTGTCAAGGAGCTGCTGGAAAACGCCATCGACGCCGGCGCGCAGAGCGTGACGGTGGAGATGAAAAACGGCGGAATGACCTATCTTCGCGTCAGCGATGACGGCTGCGGCATCGCGCCAAGCGAGCTGCCGACGGCTTTTCTGCGCCACGCGACGAGCAAGCTGCGCACGGCGGAGGATTTGGCCGCCATCGGCACGCTGGGCTTCCGCGGCGAGGCGCTCGCGGCGATCTCGAGTGTGTCGCGGCTCGACATTTTCTCGCGCGAGCGCGGCGCGCTCAGCGGCGCGAAGCTTCACTTAGAGGGCGGCGTCCCCGGCACGGTCGAGGACGCGGGCTGCCCCGAAGGCACGAGCATCATCGTGCGCGACCTCTTCTACAACACGCCCGCGCGCTTAAAGTTTATGAAGCGCGACAGCGCGGAGGCCACGGCCATCGCGGGCCTTGTCGGGCACCTTGCGCTCTCGCATCCGGAGGTGTCGTTCAAGCTCATCAAGGACGGCACGCAGACGCTTTTGACCCCCGGCGACGGCGCGCTGCGCTCCGCCATTTACGCCTCTCTCGGGCGTGAGTTCACGCTCTCGCTCCTTGAGGTCAAGGGCGCGGACGGCGACATGGGCGTCACGGGCTTTGTGACCTCGCCCATCGCCTCGCGCGGCACGCGCGGCATGCAGACGTTTTTCGTCAACGGGCGGCTCGTCAAATCCCAGCTTCTCACCGCCGCGCTCGAAGAAGCGTACTCCAACCGCATGATGAAGGGCAAGTTCCCTGGCTGCGTGCTGCTCGTCGAGCTGCCGCGCGACATGGTGGATGTGAACGTCCACCCCGCCAAGACCATCGTGAAGTTCGTGGGCGAAAAGCGCGTGTTTGATCTCGTTTACCACGCGGTCATGGCCGCGCTCGACAAGCGCGAGGAGGCCGAGCGCCCCCAGCCGAAGCCCGCGTCTCAAGTACAGAATCCGCGCGGCGATTTCTTCGCCAATATGACCTCGCAGCAGTACCGCGAGAGCCGGAAGACGGCGGAAAAGCCCGCCTATACACCTGCCGGTGCGCGTCCCGTGTCCGCGCCGCAGAGCGCGCCGGTGAAGCCCGCGCCCGCCCCGCAGTGGCAGACGAGAGTGCCCGCCATCGACACGCAGAGCGGCGGCAAAGCGGCGCTTTCCGACTATGTGCGCCATGAAACGCCCGCGTTTGCCCCTGCGAAGCAGGAAGAGCCCGAGATCGAGCAGACGACGTTCGTTCCCCCGTCCGCCGCGCCGTGGCGCATCGCGGGCGAGGTGCTCGACACCTACATCGTCTGCGAGGACGAGGATAAAAACGTCTGGCTCATCGACAAGCACGCCGCGCACGAGCGCGTGAATTTCGACCGCATGAAGGCCAACCAGGAGCCACTGATGTGCCAGGCCTTGCTCGCTCCCCTCGTGGCGGAGTTCGCCGCCGAGGAGTACAGCGCGCTTGCGGCGAATTTGGACCTTCTGCGCGAGTTCGGCTTTGAGTGCGAGGAATTCGGCGGCGGGAGCCTGATCCTGCGCGCCATCCCCGCCGATATCGACAGCGGCGATGCCATCCCCGCGCTCGAAGAGCTTGCCGACAAGCTCGTCACCGCCCATACCGTCGACCCCGCCGCCGCGCGCGACGCGCTGCTGCACACGATGGCCTGCAAGGCGGCCATCAAGGGTGGATGGAAGAGCGATTTAAGCGAGCTGCGCGTGCTCGTTGACAAGGTGCAGAGCGGCGAGGTGCAGTTCTGCCCGCACGGACGGCCCGTGAAAGCAAAGCTCACAAAGTACGAGCTCGAAAAAATGTTCAAGCGCGCGTGAGCGCAGGAGGGAGAAAATGAAACTCGTATGCGTCGTCGGCCCGACGGGCTGCGGCAAAACGTGGCTCGGTGTCGAGCTTGCGAAAATGCTCGGCGGCGAGGTCGTCTCCTGCGACTCGATGCAGATCTACCGCGGCATGGCCATCGGTACCGCCGCGCCGACGGCGGAGGAGATGCAGGGCATTCCGCATCACATGGTCGGCGTCGCCGACCCGCGGGAAAACTACTCCGTTGCCCGCTATGCGGACGACGCGGCGAAGTGCGTCGACGATATTCTCTCGCGCGGGAAGCAGCCCGTCATCGTCGGCGGCACGGGGCTGTACTTAAATGCCCTGCTCGCCGGTCACGGCTTCGCCGGCGGTGACAAGGACGGCAGATACCGCGCGGAGTTGGAATCCCGCTGGGACAAGGAGGGCGGCGAGGCGATGTTCGTCGAGCTCCGACGCATCGACCCCGAGACCGCCGGAAATCTCCATTTGAACGACAAAAAGCGCATCCTCCGCGCGCTCGAAGTCTACTACGAGACCGGCAAGACCATGGCACAGCACAACGCGGAGACGAAACTTATCCCCCCGCGCTACGATTCCGTGCGCATCGGCCTTGCCTATGAGGATCGGGACGACATGAAGCGCGCCATCGACCTCCGCGTCGACAAAATGGTCGAGGCGGGGCTTTTCGACGAGGTCAGAGCGCTGCTCGATTCCGGACTTCCCCGCGACGTGACGGCCATGCAGGCCATCGGGTATAAGGAGACGCTTGCCTACTTGGACGGCGAGGCCGCGCGCGAGGAGGCCATCGACGAGATCAAGCTCCGCTCCCGCCAGTATGCCAAGCGCCAGCTCACATGGCTGCGGCGCGACCCCGGCATCCACTGGTTTTATTGGAAAAAAACGAGGATTCTCCCCGATTGCCTCGCTTTTTCGACAGAAATTCTCCATACCTATGGCGTATCCTGACTTTAACGCGGACAAGCCGTCCGCAAAAAAGAAAGGACAGAAAAGCCATGAAAAAAATCGCAAACCTTCAGGACCTATTTCTCCTCTCTGCGCGCCGCAATCGCACGAGCGTGACGGTATTTCTCGTCAACGGCTTCCAGATGCGCGGCGTCATCACGGGCTTTGACAGCTTTGTCGTCATCTTGGAGAGCGACGGCAAGCAGCAGATGCTCTACAAGCACGCGATCTCAACGATCGTGCCCATCGCGGCCATCGACCTCAAAAGCGCGGAGGAAAGCGAGGAGTAAGCACGCCTGATCCGGGAGTGTGCCATGAAATCTACATCCGTTTCCACAAAGATCATCACGATCCTGCTCCTTTTGGCGGTCATCGGGTATTTCGCCGTGCAGGGCTACAACTACTTTGTCAGCCCCGAGACGACGACGCTCGTCTACCGCTATCACAGCGAGCGGTCCATTGCCCTGCGGGGCTACGTAGTGCGCGACGAGCAGGTCGTGGACTGCAATGAAACGCTCATCGAGCTCAAGCACGCCGAGGGCGAGCGCGTGGGCCAGGGCGACACCATCGCCTCTGTCTACCGCTCGGCCGACGCGCTGAATGCCACGCAGCAGCTCGAGACACTGCGCGCGCAGAAAGAGCAGCTTGAGTACGCCAAGAGCGCCTCGAGCGACGCGGCCACCGCGCTGCGTCTGGATACCGACATCCGCGAGCAGATCATCTCCGTGCGCGCGGCCTACGAGTCGGGCGCGTACAGCTCGCTCGACACGCTGATCCCCCAGCTCAAAACGACGGTCTTGAAGCGCGAATATGCCTACAACGGCAGCGATGACTTAACGGCGAAGCTCGACGAGCTGAACGCGCAGATCACCGCGCTCTCGGGCGCGGCGAGCGGCGGCACGACGCGCATCACAGCGCCCGTGTCGGGGACTTACAGCGCCGTGGCCGACGGGTACGAGAGCGTGCTGACGCCGGAGGCCCTTGAGACGATGACGCCCTCGCAGCTTTCGTCCGCCGCGCCGCAGAGCGTTTCGACCACGGTGGGCAAGCTCATTCAGGGCAGCGCGTGGTACTTCGCCGCGAACGTGAACGAGGAGGACGCCGCGTCCCTGAAGGAGAACAGCAGGCTGACGCTCCGCATGGCGTCGGGCGTCGGCTTTGACCTGCCCGTCACGCTCACGCGCATCAGCGCCGCGGAGAACGGCAAATGCCTGATCGTGCTCAAGAGCACGCGGTACTTATCCTACATGACGCTGCTGCGCGAGCAGAACGCCGAGCTCATCATCAGCGCATACGACGGCCTGCGCGTGCCGAAAAACGCGCTGCGCGTGGATGAAAACGGCGTGTCAGGCGTTTACTGCCTCGTCGGGCGCGTGGCGTACTTCAAGCCTGTGAACATCGTCTATCAGGGCAGCGACTACTGTCTGGTGGAGCCCGGCACGATCGAAGCCGCCACGGAGAGCCAAAAGTCCCTTTACACCCTGCGCCCGAACGATGAGGTCATCGTTTCGGCAGGGGAGCTATATAACGGAAAGGTCGTAGATTAGAAATGAGCATTGCTGAAAACATCGCGCGCGTGCGCGCAAACATTGCCGCGGCCGCCAAAGAGGCGGGCCGCGACGTAAGCGAAATTACCCTCGTCGGCGCGAGCAAGATGAACGACGCGGACGCCTGCCGTCAGGCCATCGCCGCGGGCATAGACGTGCTGGGCGAGAACCGCGAGCAGGAGATGACGAAAAAGCTCGCCGAGCACGCCTATGACGGCGCGCCCCTGCACTTTATCGGCCACCTCCAGCGCAACAAGGTGAAAAATGTCGTTGGCAAGGTCGCGATGATCGAATCGGTCGGCTCGCTCGAGCTGCTCTCTGCCATCGACAAGCAGGCCGAGAAGCTGAGCATCGTGCAGGATATCCTGCTTGAGGTGAATATCGGCGGCGAGGAGGCCAAGAGCGGCTTTGCGCCCGAGAGCCTGGAGCAGGCGGCGGAAGAGGCCAAAAAGTGCGCAAATGTCCGCGTGCGCGGCCTCATGTGCATCCCGCCGGTCGCCGAGGGCGAGCACGGCAGCCTGCCCTACTTTGAAAAAGTTCATGCACTTTTTGTTGACATCAATGCCAAGTTGTATGATAATACACTTGATATACTGTCAATGGGCATGAGCGGCGACTATGAAGACGCGGTGCGCGCAGGCGCGACGATGGTGCGCGTCGGCACGGCGATCTTCGGCGCCCGCAATTATACGATTTGATCGAGGAGGTCTTGATACCATGGGTATTTTGGATGATCTGAAAAAGTGGGCTCACCCCTACGAGGATGAGGACGAGGAATATGAAGACGATTTCCCCGATCTGAGAGACCGCGGCGACACGGGCGCCTTTGCCGACCGCCGCAGCGCCGAGCGCAAGGCGGAGGACCGCCGCAACAAGGTCGTGAATATCAACGCGACCACGCAGCTCAAGGTCGTGCTCGTCAAGCCCGAGCGCTTTGAAAACGCGAGCGAGATCGCCGACCATCTGAAGGAAAAGCGCACGGTGGTCATCAACCTTGAGTCCACGAACAAGGACATTGCAAGAAGACTGATCGACTTCCTCTCCGGCGTGGCCTACGCGGGCGAGGGCAAGATCAAAAAGGTCGCGGCCAACACGTATATCATCACGCCCTATCATGTGGATATCATGGGCGATCTGATCGACGAGCTGGAAAATAACGGCCTCTACCTGTAAAGAAACGGAGAGTGGGATAGCATGCTGACACCGCAGGAAGTTTCCGGCCGCGCTTTCAGCAAAGCGGCCTTCGGCGGATATAATATGGCGATGGTCGACGAGTTTCTCGACGAGCTGACCGACGATTATACCTCGCTCTATAAAGAAAACGCCGCCCTCAAGGCCAAGCTCAAGGTGCTGGTCGACAAGGTGGAGGAGTACCGCGCGACGGAGGATTCCATGCGCGCCGCCCTCCTGACCGCCCAGCGCATGGCCAACACCATGGTCGAAGAGGCCGAGGAGAAGAAAAAGACCATGCTCGCCGGCGCGGAGGACGAAGCCCGCGCCAAAATCGGCGCGCTGCAGAGCGATGTCGAGCTTGAGCAGCGCCGATTGAACGCGGCCAAGGCCGCGACCGCGGAATTTTTGCAGAAGACGCGCGAGCTTGCGCAGGCGCAGCTTGCGCTCATCGAGCGCGCGCCCGACCTGACGCCCGAGGAGATCGCGGGCGGCGAAAAGGCCGAGCAGAAGGCCGAGGCCGATGTGAACGCCATCGAGGAAAAGATCCTCGCATCCTTCCGCCCCGCGGCGGAGGAGGCCGCGCCCGAAAAGGCGCAGGAGACCGCTCCGGCAGAGGAGCAGAGCGCGCCGAAGGCCGAGGAGCCCAAGGCAGAGCCGCTCGAGCCGGACGACAGCCCGTTTGTGGAAACGGCCAGCCATGCCATCCGTCTGGATGACCTCAAGTTCGGCCGCAACTATCACGGAGAAGAGTAACAGCAAAAGGGCGGTTTTGGCCGGCTCCACAGAGGAGCCGGTTTCAGACCGCCCTTTTATTTTTTCTTTGGCCGCAGCGCGGTGAAAAGGAGACGACATGAACAAAAAGCCCATCATCGCCTTTCTCTACGACTTTGACAAGACCCTCTGCACGACCGACATGCAGGACTATACGTTCATCCCCTCGCTCGGCTACACGCCCGGCGAGTTCTGGAGCATCGCGAATTCCTTCGGCTTTGAGAACCGCATGGACGGTCTGCTCGCCTACATGTACACGATGATCGAGGAGTGCCGCAAAAAGGGCATCCGCCTGGACCGCGACTACCTCGTCTCCTGCGGGCATGCGATCGAGCTGTTCCCCGGCGTGCAGGACTGGTTCTCGCGCATCAACGCCTTCGGCGAAACGCTGGGCGTGGAGATCGAGCACTACGTGCTCTCCTCCGGCCTGCGCGAGATCATCGAGGGCAGCGGCGTGAGCCACGAGTTCAAGGAAATTTACGCCTGTGAGTTTTTCTACAACGAAGAGGGCCTCGCCTCGTGGCCGAAGCTCGACGTCAACTTCACGAACAAGACACAGTTTGTCTACCGCATCAACAAGGGAATACTCGACGTTGCGAAGGATAAGGAGCTCAACGCCTCGATGCCCGACGACTCCAAGCGCATCCCGTTCACGAACATGATCTACATCGGCGACGGCCTTTCCGACGTGCCGTGCATGAAGATGATGCGCGCCTACGGCGG